>Ga0070730_10003866_pt1 | contig 13309 bp, 10 predicted proteins | sample Coa_R1_3_FD_66447 | JGI IMG/M metagenome (GOLD analysis project Ga0070730, IMG submission 66447) | Surface soil microbial communities from Centralia Pennsylvania, which are recovering from an underground coalmine fire - Coalmine... | ecosystem: Environmental > Terrestrial > Soil > Unclassified ...
GAATTGTTCCGCGCGGAGATACTCCGTCGGATCGCCGAGACCCGAAGCCACGGATTCTCGCATGCCGAGGCCGTTGCGGCCCTGTTCCCGCACACCGTTCTCCCCACGGAGACGTACGAGGACCTCGTCGCGGCGCTCGTCTCCGGCGCGCACCTGCTGTTCTTCGGACCGTCGGGGGCGGGCAAGACCTCCCTTGCCAAGGAGCTCTGGGGCCTGTTCCCCAAGGAGCTCTGGGTCGTCGAGGGATGCCCCGTCGGGGACGATCCCCTCAGCCTGGTGAGCAAGGAAACCGCCGAGCGGTTCCCGCCGTGTCCCATCTGTCGCCGCCGGTTCTCCCCGGGAGGAGAGGTCGCGGCGTTCGACCCGGCCCTCGTCGACGCGAGCAAGGTGCCCGCGGTCCGCGTCCGTCGGCGGGAGGGATACGGCTTCGCCCGGCTCCAAGGCTCGAGCGAGGTCTTCCCCGATCACCTGACGGGGAACGTCAACCTCCGGAAGCTCGAAGAGATCGGCGACCCCATGAGCCCGCTCGTCCTCGAGCCCGGCAAGCTCCTGCAGGCGAACCGCGGTCTGCTGCTCGTCGACGAGATCGGCAAGCTGCCGCTCGGCACCCAGAATGTCCTTCTCCAGTCGCTCCAGGAGGGAACCGTAACGCCCTCCAAGTCCCGCGAGAGCTTCCCTGCGCTCTTCGTCGCAATCTGCACGTCCAACCTCTCCGACCTCGACAACATCAACGACCCGCTGTCCGACCGGCTGACCAGCCTTCACGTGGGGTTCAACACACGCCATGCCGCCAACCGGCAGATCGTCGACCGCGCCCGGGCCGAGACACCGTCCGGGTACGTCCCGGAGATCCTGCTCGACGCCGGGGTCCGGATGATCGAGGCCTGGCGGCTCCGGATGTCCGAGGAGGACCCGGATATGGGCGAGGTGGGGTCGAACCGCACGTTGCTGGACGTCATCGCGCGGACCGAGGCGTACGGAACCCTGGGAAGCCGCTCCGTCCCCACGCTCGATGACCTCCGGGCCGGCCTTCTCCACGCGATGCGGGGCCGGATCCGGGCGCGGAGCGGAGATTCGTTCCATCAGAACGCGAGGCGGGTACAGGAGTTCCTGGACCAGCACCTCGAAACCTCGTTGAAGGACAGCGCGAAGGTCTACTGGTGCCGCTACTTCCGGGACGTTCTCAAGGCGAAGAACGACGAGGCGCAGGCGCTGATCGGCGAGGGACGCCGGCTCCTCCCGGACGCCCTGCTCCAGACCGACGCGAAGGGGAAGATCGACCTGTTCCCCCGGTTCCATACCTTTGCGACCTACGTCCAGGAGCGCGAGGGACCCCCCGCGACGGTCGGACCGTGGCCCGCGGCGGTCTCGGAATTCGGTCTCGTCGAGAAGTACTCCCTCTTCAGCTGTGCCGAGGAACCGACGGATGACGGCCCCGCCGGCTGAAGCCGCCGTTCCGCTGCCGGACTGCTCCCACGTCGTAGAGGACGTCGAAAGCGACGACCTGCTCTCCGTCATCGACAGCGCCCTGGTCATCGAGGCGCTCGCGGAGCATGGACCCGGCGGCGTACAGAACCTCGTCGACCGACAGGCGGGCGAGAACTCCGAGCTGGCCCGTCGGATCGCGCGCCTTCGGGAGCTTTTGAAGCGCCAGGCCTCGAGCCGGGTCTCCCGGATCCTCGAGGAGTACGACCGCCGGAGCCACGAGCTCGAGCTGGACCGGGCGGCCCGCGCCGACGAGCTCGATCGCGAAATGGAGGCCCTCGAGGCCCGTCTCGCAGCGGCCCGTCAGATCCACCTGGGATCGCTCCTCGATGGAGCGCTCCTCGACGAGGTCCAGCAGGCCCTCCTCCTCCCCACCGCCTCTTGGATGCAGCCCTTACCGGGCCCGACTCTATGGGAACGGATCCGTGCCTTCTTTGCACGGATCGCCGCATTCTTCCGGGGGCTCTTCCACCGGGGGTCGAGATCCGAATCCACCCGTCGCACCGAGCGTACTGTTCCGATCGCCACGCTCCTGCCGGTCGGCCGCGCGCTGACCCCCTCGGAGCTCTCCGAAGCGATGGCCCGCCTCACCCCACGCCAACACGAGGAGCTGGAGTCGAGCGTCACCCGCGACCTCTCCGAGCGCGAGAGATCACTGGCCCGGGAGGCCGAGGCGAAACGGAAGGAGGCGGAGGCCCAACGTCGCGGGCTCGAGGAGGAGCGGCGAGAGGCGGAACGCCGCGCCCAGCGTGAGGCCGATCAGTGGGCACGTCAGGCGGAGGAAGAGCGCCTTCGGCGCGAGCTGTCCGAACGCGGCCTCGTCAACGAGAAGGGCGGCCAGCTCACCATCACGTACTCCCTCGTGGAGCGGTTCGCCAAGCTCGTCCTGGAGGCGGAAAGCCGTTCCCTCCCCGGCGATGTCCGGATGAGCCTCAAGGGGGGCGCCTCGACCGGGGTCTACGAGAAGGCGCGGCTTCGGATCCCCGACGAAGTGGCCCACCTGGACATCCCGTCGTCGATCCTGGCCGCCCGGCAAGCCGGGTCGCGGCACATCGAGGAATCGACGAGCTACGTCTTCCGGGAGATCCTCGCCGAACGGGTGCACGTCGTCCTGGCGCTCGACAAATCCGGAAGCATGGGGGAAGGCGAGAAGCTGCCCGCCGCCAAGAAAGCGCTCCTGGCCCTCTACGTGGCCATCCGCCGGCGGCATCCGGATGCCACCATAGATGTCGTCGCCTTCGACAACGAAGTGCGGCTCCTCGACCTGGTCCAGCTGTGGGAAACGCCTCCGGGCTCGTTCACCAACACGGGGGAGGCGCTCCGCACCGCCTTCCTGTTGCTCCGGACCTCGCGCGCGAACCGGAAGGAGCTCTTTCTCGTGACCGATGGCCTCCCCGAGTCGTACACCGACCCGGACGGTCGGATCAAGAGCGGGAACCTCGACAAGGCGATGGAGTACGCCCTCGGTCGGGCCCTGGAGCTGACGTCGGTCAAACCGTTGCGGTTCACGATGGTGCTGATCAAGTCCCAGAATCCGGACTACGAGAAGGCGGCGCGTCTGCTCACGCATCACCTCAACGGGGAACTGGTCGTGACGGAGCCGCAGCGTCTCGGCATCGAGCTACTGGTCCGATGGGCGAGCGGCCAGGAGCAGACCCGGCGAACGCCGGCGGAACCGGGGCCGGCCCCCGCCCGGACCCCGCCGGCGCCCGGGCCGAAGGGCGCCAAACGCCGGCGCCGCGACCGGCGGATGGGTGGGTAGGGCCCCCGTGCCGTGGCGGCTTGCCACTGGAGACCTGTACATTTATCCGAGGGAGCCGTACGAATGACCGACCGGAGCGGTCCATGGAGACTCCTCAGCAAGCCCAACTGCGCGAACACATGGCGGAACTACGACGCGCGACGCGCGGCCTCGGTCGCGACTTCGCGATCGAGTTCGAGACACTCGATGACAAGATCGCCCGACTGGGCACATTGACCGCCCAGGAGGCGCGGTACGCCATGGAGGACATCCAGAGCGATTTCAGCGCGCTCGGCCATTCGATCGGCGCCGAGATGCGGCGGCTGCCCGGGCAGGTAGCGGGCGGGCTCACGAACGCCGGCAGCGCGATCGCGTCCGGCGCGGCCCGGGCCGGGGCGGCCACCGCCGAAGCGTTCCAGACGGCGGGACATGTTACGAAGGAAGGCACGAAGAACGCCTTCGCGTCGATCGCCGGAGTCCGCCGGACACCGATGAAGGAATGGGCCAAGCCGGGGGCGAAGGACCCTCCGCCGTAACGTTCGCCCGTCCCGTGGCCTTTATCCCCCTCTAGGGGGCCTCCCCCCTTCGGGAGGAGGATCAGATCCCGGCCCGTGCTGTCGCGGAGTGGAACCCGCTCCGACGCGTCGTCGTACGGCCTCCGCGGATGGAGGCGTTCTTCGGTCTGCTCGAGCCGTACTCCAGCTTGTACGAACGCGTCTTCAGCCTCTCTCGCGCCCGGCGCGAGCACGAGGAGCTGGTCGACACGCTCCGTTCGGGCTTCGGCGTTCACGTGGACGACCTCGACCAGTTGCTCCTCCAGGCCGCCGGCCGGAACCCGACCATCGCGGCCGAACTGAGGGACCGGGTCGTGGCGACCGTCGGCTTTTCGGGGCCGGGGGCCGCCGGCGCCCGTACCCGGTTCCTGGAAACGGTGAAACGCCTCGATGGCGAGCAGCTCGTCCAGATCCTCGCCCTGGCCCCCTCGCTACGTTTCGAGCGCGGTCGGGGCTCGCGGTCGCTCGCCGCGTTCACAACGCTCCGGGTCCCGCTCACCAACCTGTTCTTCATGCGGGACCAGCAGGCGGTCACGGACCGGGGGATCGTAGTGGGGCGGCTCGCGAAGCCTCAGCGCCGCCGCGAGACCGAGATCACGTCGTTCGTTTGGCGGGCCAGCGGGGAATCCCCCGTCGCGCAGATCGAGCGGGGGACCTTTGAAGGAGGGGACTTCCTTCCCGCGGGCAGCTTTGCCCTCGTCGGCACCGGGGACCGGTCCAACGCCACCGGCGTGCGGGAGCTGATGGAGCGGGGCCTCGGCTTCCCGGAGGTCGCCGTCGTGCACCAGCCCCGTCACCCGCTCCTGGACCGGGCCGACCCGATGGTCAACATGCACCTCGACACGTACCTCAATTTCCCGGGCGAGGGGGTCGCCGTCGGGCACCGCGAGATGCTCGCGACGGCCCGGGTGGAGGTCTACGTCCGGGATTCCCAGACGTATCACCGCCTCCGGGAAACGACGTTGCTCCCCTACCTGGAAGCCGACCACGGGTTCCGGGTCATCCCGATCTCCACGCTGGAGCAGTTGTGCTACGCGACCAACTTCCTCACCATCCGGGACCGGGTGATCGTCGTGCCCGACGTGGCTCGGAACGCCGAGCGGGTCCTGACGAACCTGCGGCAGGTGGCGGAGCGGGACCCGCAGCGGTACCACCGTCTCTACCTCCGGGCGGCGCGGGAGTTCATCGAGCTGCGCGCGGAGGACCGGTTCTTCCCCCGGACCCCGGAGGCCCGGGACGTCGGGCTCCAGTCGGTCCGGGTGGGCCTCGAGAACCTCACCGGGGCCTTCGGGGGCGCCCATTGTCTCACGGCGACGCTCGAGCGCTCCTGAGCGCCCGGTCAACGGGCCGGACGCGCCGCCGAGACCCCGACCAGGTCCGGGGTCGCCGAGGTCGCTGACACGACGGTCGTGAGCCGAACGAGGACCCCCGGCGCCGGTCGTCGAGGGGGGTGGGCCGTCTCCTCGATGAGGAGGAGCAGTTCATGGCGATGCCGACCGCTCAGCCGCGCGAGCGGGGTGAGCTGCTGCTCCCGGACCGCCCGGCGCAGCGCGTCCCGCACCGGCCGGGGGGTTCGATGGCCCACGGCAGGCAGGAGGGCGTTCTCGAGGAACGCCACGACCTCCCGGTCCCCCCGCTCGGGCGGAGATTCCGGGGCCGTCGTGCCTTCGGCCGACGGGCTAGGACCGGGGGGCGGGGTTTCCATCGGCTTCAGAGGCGTGGACGGGGGAGATGAGACTTGCGGCGGAGAGGTGTCGGCGATGGCCGGGGAACGGACCGGGCCGCCCGCACCCGTCGAGCTGCCGTCGAGAGGTACTCCTCGTCGATATCGAAGCCGATGAACGGAAGTCCGAGCCGGGCCGCCGCGACGGCCGACGCGCCGAGCCCCACGAATGGGTCGACGGCGAGGCGGATCCGGCGCAGGCCGTGGAGCCGATAGCAGCGCTCGGGAAGCTCGGGCGGGAAGGTCGCCGGGTGGGGCCGGTCCGTCGCCCGTTGGCGGATCGTGGCGTACGGCAGGAACCAAGTGTTCCCCCGACAACGAAGGTCGCCGCCGCCCCCCCGCCATCGGGCGATGTTGCTCTTGTCCTGGTACGGGACACCGATGGCGAGCCGGTCCAGCGGGACGTCCCCGCGGTGCGTGAAGTGGAACACATACTCGTGCGCGCCGTGAAGGAAACGGCGGGACGGCACGGGCTTGTAGTGGCCGACGGCGATGTCCCCGGTCAGATGGGCAGTGGCACCGGCGAACGCGCGCTCGATGGCGATCGATTTCACCCAGTGGATGACGTTCTGGAGGACGAACCGCTTCCGGATCTCCTGCGCCACGTCGAAGGGTAGCCAGGGGTCCTTCGGCGAGCCGCCGAGGTTCAGGAAGAACGAGCCGTCCGGCCCGAGCGCCGCGTGCACCGCGTCGGCCACGCGTCCCATCCAGGCCACGTACTCCCGCCGGGGTCGTCGGTCGTCGTAGCGTCCGTAGGCGATGCCCCGGTTGTAGGGGGGCGAGGTCACCACCACGTCGGCCCGGGCGGCGCCGACCCGCCGGGGAAGGCCCTCGAGGCAATCCTCGGCCCAGAGCTGGAGGGGACCTCCCCGGGGGTCCGGGAGGTCCGCGAACGGTTCCGAGCGCTCCGCGGACGTGATGATGCGGCCTCCCGGGAGAGGCGAGGCGACCGGGCGCTTTACGGCGCCGGGGCCCGCTGCGGCGGGCTCTTGAGTCGGTCCATCTCGGCCCGGGCCTCGGCGACCGCATTCGCCGGGTCCTTGTAGTAGGACGCGACGAGCCGGCCCACGTCCCGGTGCGTGAACGGATTCTGGCGCGTGGCGAGAGAGTCCTTCCACTTGAGATACTCGAGCATATCGGCCCGGCGGCGGACCTCGCGTTCCATCTCCTTCATGGTCCAGTTCTTGGAGACGGCGACGCGTTCGTAGATGTACGAATGGCCGCTGTAGAGGAACGTGTCGTCGGACGGGTTCCACGAATAGACCGAGTTGGTGATGAGCTCGTTCGTCTCCGGGTCGAGTCCTACGATCTCCGTGAGCGACTGGACGCGGCGGGTCATCTTGGTCCCCACCTTCACCTGGCGCTGGAGCAGGACCAGGCTGAGCGCGCTCACGAGCGACCGCGGGAGCGATATCGGGGGGTTTTCCATTCGGTGGACCATCGCCGCTACCGATTCGGCGTGGAAGGTCGTGTAGCAGGTCTTCCCCGTGGCCATCGCCTGAAAGACGATGAACGCCTCGGCGCCTCGGACCTCTCCGACCATCAGGTACTGAGGGCGCTGACGGAGCGCGGCCGCCAGCAGGTCGAACATGTCGATCTCGCCGGGGGCCTTGCCGGTGAGTTGGTTCTTCGCCCCGAAGCCGCTCCGGGTCAGGGCTGGGATCCAGTTCTCGTGGGGCAGGTTGAGCTCCCGCGTATCCTCGATGGAGACGATCTTCATCTGGGGGGGGATGAACAGGAGCGTCGCGTTGAGCGTCGTGGTCTTGCCGGAGGCGGTGCCTCCGCAGACCATCATCGATTGGCCGTTCTCGATGGCGATCCAGAGATACGCCATCATCTCCGGGCTCATCGTGCGGAACTTGATCAGGTCGACCGGCGTGAACGGGTTGTCCCGGAACCGCCGGACGGTGAAGGTGCTGCCCCGCTTCGTGACGTGCATGCCGAGCGTGGCCTGGAGCCGGGAGCCGTCCGGTACCGTGGCGTCGAGTACCGGGCTCGCGACCGAGATCGCCTTGCCCGACCGCTGGGCCAGCCAGATGACGTAGTTGTCGAGCTCGGTCGCCGACGTGAACTTGATGTTCGACCGGATCGACCCGTAGACCCGGTGGTAGATGTAGAGCGGAACGCCGACGCCATCGCACGAGATATCCTCGACCTGGCTGTCGGTCATCGGCACGTCGACGACGCCGTATCCGAGGAAGTCCCGTTCGAGATAGTAGACGAGCCGACCCTTGGTGGCGGGGCTCGGCGAGACCTCCCAGCTCTGGAGCTGCTCGTCAACCATCCGGCGCAGCTCCCGGCGCCGGCCGTCGTTGTCGATATCCGGCAGCGGCTGGAACTGGTTGATCAGGCTCACGCGGAGCCGGTCGAGCAGCTCCTGTTCGAGGGAGGAGAGCGGGGGCTCGATGATCTCGTAGAGATGCTCGTTGTACAGGTTGTTGAAGGTGACCCGAACGTAGCAGAAGCCCTCCTTGATCGGGGTGGTCTCGAGCTCGGTGAGGTTCGGGTCGCTCAGGGGGGGGATCGGCGTGACGTCGCCGACGGCCCCCTGGCCCGAAATGCCGAGCCGGGCCAGCTTGACCGACCGGGGTTCCTCGCGACCCCGGCGCATCCGGGCGCCGATACGCAGGAGGGGCGAGAAGCTGCCCTTCGGGGCCGCCTTGCCTTTCCCTTTCGCCGGTCGGTGGCCCGGGGACCTCCCGGGGGGGGTCCCTGGCCCGTCCGCGGTCCGGCCTTGCTCCGCCGCGTTCGCATCTGCCATCGGTGAACTTCCTACCCGTTGACGCCCGGGACGACGAGGTTCGGCACCAAGAGACGCATGAAGAGCCAGCCCGAGGCGAGCATGATCGTGGCGTGCTGGAATCCCTCCGACATGCGGCCGTTGATGATGACGCCGGCCATGATCCCGTCCCCGATGGCATGCACGATGACCGCAACGAGGAACGCGAGGAACAGCTCCGGGATCGCGGTGAAGTTGAGCGAGATGGCCGTCCCCGCTCCCCCGGCGCTGGTCCCGGTCGTGCTGGCGATCCCGCTGCCGGCGGTGAGCATCTGCGGCAGGAAGACCGCCGCCATGATGTAGATCGTGACGAGGAACACGTAGAACGAGATGTAGATCACCGTCAGGTAGGTCAACATCGTGATCTGCCGCTCCTGGGTCGTGATCTGGACGTCCCGGGTGTCGCGGGCAACCATCGAGAGGACGTCGGCGACGTTGCCGCCGGCCTCGTTCGCTTTGATGATAATCGAGACCGTCCGGTTGACGAGCGGCGTGTTGACCCGCTCCTTGAACAGCGAGAGGGCTGTGGCGACGGGGACTCCCCACTCGAGCTGGCTCGCCATCTTCTTGATCTCGCCGGTCAGCAGGTCGTAGCGGCCCTTGCTCGCCACGATGATGGCGTCCGGGAGGGTCATGCCGAACCGACCCGCCTCCGCCACATCGCGGAGGAAATCGGGGAGACGGCTCTCGATACGGCTGATGCGCCGGAAGTGGGCGCTCGCCAGGAAACCGAACGGCCCGATCACGGCGAGCGTGCCCAGGACGAAAAAGTCGATCGCCGGGTTGGCGCCCGGGCTCTCCCCCGGCCAAACGGCGGTGTTGAGCGTGCCGAGGAGGTTGAGCGCGCCGATGACGAAGAGCACCGCTCCGACCACCAGCCCGACGTACAGGGCGGCGCGTTCCTGGGGGATCGCTGGGCGCACCTTCTCGACGTCCAGTTGGACGGATGCGTTGAGCGAGCGCGGGGCGCCGACCGGCGTGGAGACTGTCGCGGTTGCCATCGTTAACCCTCCGCCGCAAGACCTTGCATGTACAGGATGAAGACGAACTGGAAGGCCGGGATCATTCCCCCGATGATACCCCAGAGGATCTCCATGAGGCCGCCCCCACCGCTCCCGATGATCGCAAAGATGGCGATGATGATCACCAGGAACAGGGGGAACGCGACGACGACCGTGACGAACGTCTCGGCGAGGAGGCCCATCGTCTCCGTCCGTCGCATCGTATCGAGCTTGTTCTCCCGCTGGTATTGTTCGGCCTTGAGCAGGAAGTACGGCTTGAGCTGGCCCCCCGACGTCGCGGTCGTAACGACGCCCTGGAGGAAGTCCTGGAACCGCTTGGAGGGGGTCCGGTTGGCTCCGGTCCGGATCGCGCTCAGGATGTCGACGCCGAGCAGTTCCGTGTCCCTCGTGATCCACGCGGCCTCGTCGGCGACGGCTCCGTAGATCTTCTCCTGCGCGAGGTCGCGGAAGATCTTGTCGATGTTCACGTCCGCAGAGGCCATGGCGCTCACGAAGCTCATCGCGGCTCCGATCTTGCGGTCGATCTCGGCGCCGCGGGTCTTCGCGGCGGAGGAGGGAGCGGCCTTGAGGAGCAGGTTGGTGAGCCCCGTCCCCCCGACGGGGATCATCACCGCGACGAGGACGGCGAAGATGAGGTTCCCGACCCCCGTGCCGGAGAGGAAGATCAGGACGCCCAGAACGACGCCGGCGACCGAGAGGGCCGCAGCCACGATGAAGGTCGTCGCCATGACCCAGGCAAGATATTCCTCCGCGCGAAGGCGCATGTGGCCCTTGAGGAGATTGTCCTCGAGCACCGACTCGGCGGGGCCTATCTTGATCCGGTTCCCAAACCGTGTCCAGGCCCACTGCTGGAACGGGGTCAGGGGGGCGCGGGAGGGTTGCTCGCCGCGCTTCACGCGGACCGTGCGTGTCTCGTACGAAGCGTCCTTTGCGGTCCCTCGGGATCGGGCCGATCGGACCTTGGCGGCCGGCGAGGCGGTCGGGGCGGCGGGCGTCAGCTGGCGACCTCCGTCCCGCCCGCGGGCGCTGCCTTCTCCTCACCCGAGGGCTGTACCCTCTCCATCACGGTGGCCGGGTCCTTGTAGTAGTCGGTAACCATCTTCCAGAGGGCACGGTAGTCGTCCATCTTCTGGTGCACAAGGTACCGGACAACGAGGACGCGGCGCTGGAACTCCGCCTCCATCTCCTCGTGAGTGTAGTTCTTGAGCTCCATGATCTTGTCGAAGAGGAACGAGTGGCCCTTGAACACGAACTTGTCGGTGGCAGGGTCCCACTCGTAGACCGTGTTGGTGATGAGCTCGTTCGTTTCCGGTTCGAATCCAACGATCTCGAGCACCTGCTTCAGCCGACGCACCACCCCTTTCTCGGTACGGGCCTGGATCTGAATGACGACGTTGTTGAGCGCGGACAGCAGGATCCGGGGCGTGTTGATGGGGGGATTCTCCAGCCGGTTGACCATCGACTTGACGCTGTCGGCGTGCATGGTCGAATAGGTCGTGTGGCCGGTGGCCATCGCCTGGAACATGGTGTAGGTCTCTTTCCCACGCACCTCGCCCACGATGATGTAGTTCGGCCGTTGCCTCAGGGCGGCGCGTACCAGGTCGAACATGTCCACCTCACCGGCCGCCTTCCCGTCAGGGCCGCGGTCCCCCGTGCCGCTTCGGGTAGCGCCGGGGATCCAGTTCTCGTGGGGCAGGTTCACTTCGCGGGTGTCCTCGATGGAGACGATCTTGGCCGTGGGGGGGATGAACAGCGCGATGGCGTTGAGGGTGCTCGTCTTGCCGGCGGCCGGCCCCCCGCAGATCATCATCGATTCGCCCTGCTCGGCCGCGAGCCAGAAGTAGGCCACCATCTCCTCGTTGGCACTGCCGGCCGTGACGAGGTCGACCGGGGTCCAGGGCCGCTCCTTGAACCGTCGGATCGTGAACGTCCCGCCCCGCGTGGTCACCTCGTGGGCGTAGCTCGCTTGGACCCGGTGGCCCTCGGGGGTGGTCCCGTCCAAGATGGGGCTGGAGACGGAGACCGACTTGGCGCAGCGCTGGCCCAACTGGACGATGAACGAGTTGAGCTGGTCCTCGTCGTCGAACTGGATGTTGGTCTTCACCGACTCGAACTTGCCATGGAAGACGAAGAGCGGGACCTGGACGCCGTCGCACGAGATATCCTCTATATTGGTGTCGAGGATCAGCGTGTCGACGGGGCCATAGCCGACGAAGTCCCGTTGGATGTAGTAGACCAGCCGCTCGGTCGATAGCGGGCTCGTGAGGATGCCTCGCGTCTTGAGGAATTCTTCCACGACCCCCCGCAGGTAGGTCCTCTTCTCCCCCGAATTCAAGGTCGCGACCTCGGCCCCGATGATCTTCCCCATCGAGTCCTTGACGTGGTGCAGCAGCTCCCGTTCGTGGGTCGAGAGCTGGGGCTCGACGGCCTCGTAGATGTACTCCTTCGTTCGGTCGTTGTACGTGATCCGGGAGTAGGAGTAGGGGGGGTTGATCGGGCGGATCTCGATGACCTTCGCCCCCTCTTCGGTCAGAGCCGGCATCGCGGTGATGAACGTTCCCGGCAGGTCCACCGCGCGCGCGGCGCCGTTCGGGTCGGTCCCGACGGGAGCCGTCCCGGTGGCGGCGCGGCTGGCGGCGCTGCGCGGGACCTTGACCCGGTAGGAGGCAACGCTCGCCATGGTCAGACCACTCCAATACCCGCCGAGAGCTGGAGGTTCGCGAGGACCAACGTCACGGTGGCGAGGTTGGTGAGGACGACGTCGAGGGTCTTGGCGTTGCCGTTCGTGACCGTGCAAGGAGTGTAGCCTCCGGGATAGGTCACCGTCATCTGGCTAGCGCTCACGTTGGCCAGCGATCGGCTCTGGCTGAAGAAGGTCGACCAGGCACAGGGGTAGTGGGTCGTCACGTTCAGGAACAAGGAAGAGACCGGGCCGGTCAAGTTGTTCTTGAGGGTCTGGGTGTCTCCCAGGAGCTGCGAGTAGACCTGGATGGTTCCCGGCGAGGTCAGGCGGGTGGCGTTCCCGTACATCTGGACCAGCATGATGGTCAGGCCGAGCGAGCTCCCGGTCTTCTGCAGCGCAAAGACCGGCGGATAGGCCACGAGCTGGTTCGTGTCCCCCTCCGACTGAATGACCGCGCCGTCCTCCAGCTCGAACGACTCGGGCGAGTAGTACCGGTTCGGTAGGGTCACGAGCAGGGTCCCGAGGTTGCCTCCGAGGGTCTGCTTGTACGGGGTATTCGCGCTGAGGAAGTTCGGGATCGATAGGCTCACGGCCGCGCCGGGGGTGTCGGGCAGGAACGCGAGGGTACCGGTGGTCGGAACCGCGAGGAGCGGGATGGCGTCCGAGCTCATCGTGAACGGGGTGGAGAGGATCGACGGGTGGCCGGTTTCGGCCTGGAGTTCCATATTGGATTGGAGCTCCGCCAGCGAAGCGGCCACGCTGCTGGTGAAATTTGCCTCGTTGTCGGCCATCCAGAGGGGAAGGTAGAAGGTAAGGAACGTTCCGAACAGCGAAAGGAACACGAGCATGGACAGCAAGGTTCCGACCACGGCAACGAGCCCGCGCCGGTTCTTCCGGAGACGCCGATACCGAGCCGGTCGCCCACCGTGGCGAATCGAATTCCCCATTGGCCCTGGACTCGCCCTGGCCCGACGGCCGTGGGCAGACTGAATTTACCCTTGTTCCTGTATAAATACGCGCGTCCCCTCCGCGCGTCGCAACATCCCCTTCCGGCGCTAACCTTTAGCTCCGGGCCCCATGGGCGGTCCAGAGGCTCGAGGTGCCGATTCAGGAACTCTCGCTCCGACTGCCGAACAGCCCCGGGCAGCTGGCTGAGATCCTGCGTCGTCTATCCCAGGAGCGGATCAACATCGCGGCGGTATCGGTCGACTCGACGCGGTCCCAGGGCCATGTCCGCCTGGTCGTCAGCGATCCCGTGCGTGCCTTGGAGGTCATGCGGGACGCCGAGCTCCCCGTCGAGACCCGGGAACTGATCACCATCG
>Ga0070730_10003867_pt1 | contig 13308 bp, 10 predicted proteins | sample Coa_R1_3_FD_66447 | JGI IMG/M metagenome (GOLD analysis project Ga0070730, IMG submission 66447) | Surface soil microbial communities from Centralia Pennsylvania, which are recovering from an underground coalmine fire - Coalmine... | ecosystem: Environmental > Terrestrial > Soil > Unclassified ...
CTCGTCCAGGCGGCGAGCCCCAGCTCCGACGCTGCCCCCCCGCGGCTCAGATGGTCGTCCTCAGGTGCGAGATCAAGTACCCGTCGAGCGTTTTTCGCGGTCTCGGCCATATCGCCCCGGGCCAGCGCCTGCGCGGCACGGAGAAGGGCGATCATACCCGGCAGACGGCGAAATTCCTCTTCGTTCACGACGACCATCCCCGCCGCCGGGGCTGCCAGTCGCTCACGCGTGTCGGCTAGCGTGTCCAGCCAGCGTTCGGCGTCCCGCAGTCGGGCCTCAACCGCCTCGAGCTCGCCGCCGCCAAATAATGCGTAAGCATAGTCAACGCACAGCACCGGCCTCAAGTGAACCAGCGCGTCGGGCAGCGCCTTGAGCCAGCCCAGCTCCATGACCGTGGCTCCCTGTCTTCGCCTGCGCATTTCTGGAACTGCCAGTTCGACCAGGGTCGCCGCGCGCTCGAAATCCTCGGCGGCCAGCGCGTGGCGAATCGCATTGTCCGTCGAGCCATTGTGCTCGTACCACTCGCTCGCGCGCCGGTGCAGGGCAGATACCTGATCTGGTTGCTCCGCCCTCAAGTGCATGCGCAGCACATCGGCAAAAAGATGGTGATAGCGGTACCAACGCCGCTCGTTATCCAAAGGGACCATGAACAGGTTGGCGTGTTCGATAGTTTCCAGGGTTTTCTGCCCGGAAGCAGACGCGTCGAGCAGCACGGCATCACACAGGGAGCCGCACAGGCGGTCAAGGACGGATGTGCGCAGCAAGAAGGTCCGAATACGTTCGGACTGCTGTTGCAGGACTTCTTCCACAAGATAGTCCAGCACGAAATGGTGACTGCCGGTGAAAGACTGGATGAAGCCGGCGGCGTCTTGGTGGCCCGGCATGGACTTAGGCCCTCGCAGGGCAAGCGCGGCCAATTGCAGGCCGGCAATCCAGCCTTCGGTGCGGGATTCCAGCGCGGCAATGTCGGCCGCCGCCAGGTTGAGGCCCATCACGAGGTTGAGAAATTCGGCGGCTTCGGCGGGGGTAAAGCGCAAGTCGGCGGCGCGCAGTTCGGTGAGCTGCCCCCGGGCGCGCAGCCGGGCCAGGGGCAGATGTGGATCCTCACGGGTAGCGATTACCAAATGCATCTGCGCTGGCAGATACTCAAGCAGAAAGGCCAGGGCCTGGTCTACTGGTCTGGAATCAATCACATGGTAATCGTCCAGGACCAGGACGAAATGGTCCGGCAGGGCGGTGATCTCGTTGAGCAGGGCCGTCAGAATCGATTCGATTGGCGGTGGTGGAGGGGATTGGAGCGCCGCCAAGGCGCCTGCTCCAATATTCCTCGCAAGTGTCTGCAAAGCAGCGACCAGGTACGCGAGCAAGCGGGCCGGGTCGCTATCGCCTTCGTCCAGCGACAGCCAGGCCACCGGTCGCCCGCAGCTGGCGACCCACTCGCTGACCAGCGTGCTTTTGCCAAATCCGGCAGAGGCTGAGACCAGGGTCAGCCTGCAACCCGAAGAGAGGCCCTCGTTCAACCGCTCGATCAGGCGAGGCCGGGCGACAACCTGCGGCCGGGGTGGGGGGATATACAGCTTGGTGGCCAGGATTGGCGTAGGCATGGTTCGATTATAGATTGTTGCCGTTTCGCCAAGCAAAGTCTGATGTGGACCTTGCCACGCTGGCAGAGCCCAGCGGCGGTCGAACGCTGTGTGCGTGAAAGGAATACGTCTCCTGCTCTAAGCAGGCAACGCCAGGGCAGGTTTTCTCAAGGCCCACCATAGCGTCAAGCTGCTGGCTCCCAGAGTGACAATTGTACCGATGATGCCAATTGCATGTGCGGTGGCTACGCTGGTGGTGTAACCCATTGCATTGAAGTCGTTCTTCGATCCGATTACAAACGCCACATAGTTGTTCACCACATCGAATAACGGCGAGGTGACGAATACCGTCAACATTAACCCGAAGATCAATGGTCTAGGTCGCGGCACCAACTTCGTCAGCACAACGGCCCCAAGAATAGCGAGAAGAATATCTATCAAATAGGGGAACACCACAGTAACAAACTCATTACGAACACTGGAATACTGCGTCGTGATATGCCCGCCACTCAACTCACCCTGCAAGAAGTGCGGAAATAGTTGAATATCAATGATACGCTCGTTCATCACAACCAGGGGCAAGAGATGCCACAACTCATGCAAAGCGCTGTAAGTCGCGTACCAGATGACGTATACAATGGCGATAAACAGAACGATTTGGGGTATCCGCAAGTCCACTCGCCGGTAGTATAAGAGCACCGGGAGAAGGATCAGTATTGCGAGCTGAATTGTGGTTAGGATCATTGCGATGCTCCTTTCGGGGAGAATAAGCTTTACCGTGCCTTAGTTCAAAAAGAGCTATCTCTAGTTTCCGCCAAACGCGGGCCTCGATCGGCCGCCAGGCAGTGAACTCGGAAGTTCGTTTGATTGATCGTTACCCCTCAGCCTCGATGCGATCCACCTGGATCTGCGAGCCGTTGTAGTCGGGCACGTTGCTCAGCAATGTGCCGTAAAGATGAACGATCTGGCCGCTATCGCGCTGCGCCACGATCTGGGCCTTTACCGCCGGATCTATAGCATCGACGCCAAAGTAGATGACCTGCCCCAGGTCCTGCCGCTCAAAGTAGTCATCATACTGGGCGCTGGGCGGCGTACTCTTGATGACCCCCCACCAGTCGGCTATCTCTTCTATGGTACCGGGTGGCATGTAACCGCCTGAGGCCTGTTCTTCAACGTGGTCCACCAGGATCTGCGAGCCGTTGTAGTCGGGCACATTGCTCAGTAATGTGCCATAAAGATTTACGATCTTGCCGCTATCGCGTAGCGCCGCGATCTGCGCCTGCACAGCCGGGTCCATAGAATCGATGCCAAAGTAGATAAACTGCTGCCCCAGGTCCTGTCTTTCAAAATAGTCATCATACTGGGCGCCGGGTGGTGTGCTCTTGATGACCCCCCACCAGTTTGCTATTTCTTCTGAAGTGCCTGGCGGCATGTAACCGCCTTCGCCATCGCTGGCTGTTGCGGTTGCCTCAACGACGATGGCAGGTGTTGGGCTTCTTTGCGTTGCCAGGCCGCACTCGCCTCGGAAATAGGCCCACTCGTCACAAATGCTGCCATCGGGAAGAACGCATATTCCGCTCTGGCTGCCATTGGCAGCCATGCGAATTTCGTGCTTGTTCCCTTGCTGCTCGCAATACACCGACGCGGGATTTGGCATATTCGCCGGAGGCATGCCCGTCGCAGTCGGTTGGGGTGCCTGGATGGGGAGCGTTGTGCAGGCTGTCATGGCCATCAAAATCATAATGAATATCGAGGTCCGTTTCATTCTTTTCTCCACTCTGTTCTTAATGCATTTTCCTCTGACTTGACATCTGGCCTGAGGCTCTGGTAATCGGCTGGCCCGGTAGCATGGCTTCAATCAAGTGGTGATGAAGCGTATGCATATTGGGACGCTCATGGTTCGAGAAGGGTTCCCAATACCTCGCCGTGACTGGCCTGTGTTCTTTGTGTGAACCATCCACGCGCACCCCAAACCAGGATGCCGATCATCAGATGAATTCCACCCGTCATGGCCAACAAAGGCAGTGTTGGCCCTAAGCCCAGCCCACGCGCATCAACAAGGTTCAGGCTTGCGTTGAAGGAAAAGTGGACTATCACGATTGGAACAAGGCTCTTGGGTGTTTCGCTGGATAGTGATGACCACACTTCCCTTTTTGTGTCCTTGATCGACATACCGGTGTGCCTCGGCCGTCTGTTCCAGCGGATAGCACCGGTCAATGACGGGCTTAATCTTTCCGGCCTCAAGCAGCGCTTTGAGGACCATTAACTCTTCAAGCTTTTCGCCGTTGCCGGAGGCCGTATGGACGTTAAGATAGATGCCCGTCTGCTTGAGCGGCTTTTTGCCTTGAGTGGGTGAAAGCTTGCCGACCGCGTCGAAAATGACGTCATAGGTTTCACCCCTTTGGGTAAAATCCTCCTGGGTGTAATCAATGACCTGATCGGCTCCCAGAGATTTCACTAATTCCAAATTCGCGGTGCTGCATACGCCAGTCACTTCCGCCCCGAAGTGGCGCCTGGCCAGCTGAACCGCAGCGGTGCCCACCGCTCCGGAAGCCCCATAGATAAGGACTTTTTGCCCGCTCCGGATATTCCTTTTTCCAAGACAACGCCAGGCCGTCGTCCCCGCGCCCAGGATGGCTGCAGCTTCCTCAAAGGTCAGGTTGGCCGGTTTCAGAGCCAGCATCCCGCCTTCCGGCAGGCATTTATACTCGGCATATCCGCCAAAATTCATGCCGAGGGTCGAAGCAAAAACGGGGTCGCCTAGCTTGAAGCGGGTCACCGCCTGGCCGACCGCTTCAATTTCCCCGGCCAGCTCCATCCCCAGTATGGCTCTGCGGGGTTGTTGAATCCCCAGGTACACGCGCGCGAAGAACCGCTGCCAGAGGGGGCCGGGAATTTTGAGGCTGCGCATGATGGTATCCCCGGCGGTGACTGTGGTCGCGTGGATTTTGACCAATACTTCCTTGTCCTTGGGCGCGGGTTTCTCCACTTCTTCCAGCCGCAGCACTTCCGGCGAGCCGTATGCGGTGTACACGATGGCTTTCATGAGCATTCCTTTTTCACGCAGGCTCGGCAGCTATTGGCGCTGGCTGGAAGCCTTTGACGATCAGCCAGACCGCCATCACCATCTCTTGTAGGAATAGCAGGCCAAACAGGATCTCCAGTTCAGAGCCGAACATGGCTAACAGAGGCTCAGCTAAATACAAGACGGCGCCAATCAGGCCCCAGATGGACAGCCAGCGCGGCAGGAGTTTTGATTGATAGAACATCGAGTAGAACATCAGTGCGCCCAGGCTGAAAACGATCGACACAACCTGGCCATTCCACTTGCCCGCTGCCAGTATTAAAGTGCTCAGAGTTTGAAAATGGGAAGCGCCTGGAGCTCCCGCTGTCATATATTCCCGGCCTAATGTCACGAGCAGCAGAAAACTGATGGCCCATAGCAGATAGGTGATGGTTTCCAGCGCCCCCCGGAAGACAACATATCCCAGCGCCAGGGTGTTGTTGTATTTTTTGAAGATGGGAAACATCATCACCGGAACCATCGCCAGAGCCAGGCCCATGAGCATTACCAGGAGGGCCCCGGTTATCATCTGACTCTCATTGGCAGAAACTCTAGCGAGATAATCTGGCTCGCCCAGGACCGGTCCTGTCACGAGACCGCTTAAGGCACCCGCAGCCGTCCCAATGATGAATAGCACCCCCACAACGATGGCCGTCTTTCGGTTTGTCCCCTGGGGACTTCCTTTGGTCGTGTTCATTGCTTGTCCTTTTTTCTTGAACGCTAGTGACCCGTGTCACGGTTTGATGTCTGGCACATTTGTCTCGTCGGGTTCAACCCGGATGACCGCGAGCAATGGCAGGCCGATATCACGCACTTTTCTGAGCAGGCCAAACAACGCGGCCTGGTCAATCACCGGGCTGGTCAAAAGCGTCTCGCCGCCCTCTTCCAGCGTGATGCGCAGGCCGCCAAACCAGTCTGTCCACTTGCCACTCAGATGTCCCTTGATCCGGATTTGATAGACCATGGGTTGATCTGGATCGGTTCTCTGACTGTGTTGGTCTGGCATGGCGCTCTGGGCCTGTGGCGGCCGGTCGAAACGTTCTGTGCCGCTTTCTCAAGCAGCATAAGGGAGGCAGAGGACTAGTGTCATACCTCCAAAGGACTATTCCAGAGGACTAATCGCGAAAGGGTTACTGTTTTCAATCCGTCGGGGAATGCGAAGAGCGGGCTGCTGACTGCCAGCCCGCCTCGGATTGACGGCTTCGGTTAACAATAGACGAAGGACTGATTCAGTGAACGATCAGACCCGAGGCAAGATTCCCAATTCCCTGGCCCTGGCCACGGCCTGCGTCCGGTTGTTGGCCTCGAGTTTGTCATAGATGCTGCGCGCATGGGCCTTGACCGTGTACAGTGAGAGGTACAGCCGATCGGCGATCTCTCGGTTCGTGAGTCCCTCGGCGATATATTGCAGCACCTCAAGCTCGCGCTCGCTTAGATGCTCTCCGCTGGCGGATTGGCCTTCGGACTGGCGGGTTGGCGCCGGCCCGGCTGGACGGAAGGCGGCCAATAACCGCTGGGTGTAATCTGGCGCCATCCCGCGGGCAGCGGCCTCGTGGAGCAGATGGGCCATCGGCGGGCCTTCATCGACCCAGAGCCGGACGTAGCCCTCCGGCTCGGCCAGCCCCAGAGCACGTTTCAGAGACTTGAGAGCCGCAGGTAGGTTGCCCTGCGCCTCGTGCGCGAGCGCCTGCAGCACCAAAATCTCGATCACGCTGCCCATCCTTCGGCCGGCTTCCGCCGCTTGCAGGAGGCGCTCCAGCAGCCCGAGGGCCTCGCGCATGGAACTCCCCCCCGAGTCGCTTTTATGCTGGGCGATGAGCACTCGCGCCAGCGTCACATGCTCGAACTCACGCAGGTAGCTGGGCGTATCGTCAACGGATAGGCCCTGTTCGCGCGCCCACGCGAGAGCTTCGCTCAACCTGCCCTGCGCCACCCAAATCCGAGCTTTCAGAGCAGATATGGGATGCACATCGGGCAATGGGGTTCTGATAAATAGGCGCTCAGCTTCGTTCAGCCGGTCAAGAGCGCCATCCAGGTCTCCCTGGGTCTGCTTCAGGCGGGCCTGGGCGACGCACAGGCGATGTTGCCAATCGAATAATCCAGTTTGTTCGCCCAGCTCCTGGCTTCTCAGCAGGTGTGTTGTCGCTGCCTCCAGATCCCCCCGCTCACGGTCCAGCTCACCCAGTCCCCGATACAGGTCAGCCGTTTCTGGAGGCAGTGGCTCGCCCTGATCCACCACGAACCGCAAAAACTGCTCGAGGGTACTGACGGCCTCGCGCAGTCGCCCCAGTGCCATTCTGATATCTGTCACAACAAATGTCGTGCTGATGGCGTCAGGGATGTTGCCGGCTGCCCGCAGCGCCCGCGTGTAATCGGCGAAAATCCGATCGGCGGCTTCCAGGTCTCCACTCGCCCAGTAGGTCAGCCCCAGCAGCGCGGTGGCCTGTCCGCGCCTGAGTTGGTCGCCTTCAGGCAGGAGGTCGAGTACCCGTCGGGCGTACTTCACCGTGCCAGGCCCATCGCCGAGAGCCTGGGCGTGATAGGCGCGGCCAATCGCGATGGCCGCGGGCAGAGACCGAAACTGTTCTTCGTCCACAACGACCATCCTTCGGCTTCGCCCCACCGGCGGGGACTTCGCAGGACAAGTCTCAGCCGCTGGGGTTCCCAATCGTTCCTTCAAGTTATCTTCCGGCTCCAGCCAGCGTTCGGCGTCCGTCAGTCGGGCCGCGACGGCCTCCATCGCGCCACTCGGCAATAGCGCATAGGCATACCAAACGCTGAGCACCGGCCGGGCGCGGACCAGTTCGTCTGGCAGCGCCTTCACCCAACCCAGCCAGGTGGTGGACTGGGCGCTTTCCCCCGCTTGAGACCAGGCCAGCTCGATCAGATCTGCCGCCCGTTCGAAATCCTTGGCGGCCAGCGCATGGCGGATGGCTTGGGGCGGCCGACCGTTCTGCTCGTACCACGCGCTGGCCCGCCGATGCAGTCCGGATATCTGATCGGGCTGTTCCTCCATCGCGCGCGCTTGCAGCATCTCGGCGAAGAGGTGATGGTAACGATACCACTGGCGGTTGTCGTCGAGCGGAACAACGAACAGATTGCCGCGCTCCAGAGCCTCCAGCATTTCTTTGCCATCTTCCCGCTCCGTGACGGCATTGCACAGAGGCGCGCAAAGCCTGTCGAGAATAGCCGTTTGCAGTAAGAAGCTGCGGATATGTTCAGACTGGTGCTGAAGAACTTCTTCGACCAGATAGTCCAGCACAAAACGGTGGCTGCCGGTGAAAGCCTGGATAAAATTGGCGATGTCTGATCGCCCCTGCATGGAGAGGGCGGCCAGTTGTAGTCCGGCGATCCAGCCCTCGGTGCGGGTTTCCAACGTGGCGATGTCTTCCGCCGATAGATTCAGACCCATCATCCGGTTGAGAAATTCGGCGGCTTCGGCGGGCGTAAAGCGCAGGTCGGCGGCGCGCAGTTCGGTCATTTGGCCGCGCGCCCGCAGGCGCGCCAGCGGCAAGGAGGGGTCTTCACGGGTGACGATGACCAGATGCATTTGCGGCGGCAGGTGTTCGAGCAGAAAGGTGAGAGCCTGGTCAACCGCTTCGGCATCGACAACGTGATAGTCATCCAGGACGAGGACGACTTTGTCTGGGCGGGTGGCGATTTCATTGAGCAGGGCCGTCAGAAAAGATTCGGTGGGCGGCGGCTGAGGCTGCGAAGCGTGCAGCAGGCCCATTGTCCCTTTTCCAATATCTGCATCAATCGTCTGCAAAGCCGCGACGAAGTAAGTCAGAAAGCGGGCCGGGTCGCTTTCCCCTTCGTCCAGCGACAGCCAAGCGACCGGTCGCCCGCCACCAGCGATCCATTCGCTGACCAGCGTGGTTTTGCCGAAGCCGGCCGGGGCCGCGATGAGAGTCAACTGGCGGCCCGCCGAGAGACCCTCGTTCAGCCGCTCGATCAGGCGGGGGCGAAGGACAACTTTAGGCCGAGGCGAGGGGATATACAGCTTGGTGGCTAAAATGGGCGCAGGCACAGATCGATTATAACGCCGCCGCCTCCGCCATTAATGCCTATCCTACAGCTTAACAGGGCAATCGCTTCTTGTTTGCTTGCGACCCAAATCCCGTAGCGGGCGCGGTCGCGAAGCATCCCGTCCGCATGCCCGCTATAGCGAGTGGGTCGCGGCCCCGATGGAGTCTAGACTCCATCGGGCCGCGGCTACGGCTGAATCTAGAGCCCAATCCGATAAGACGCGCTTGCCCGGTACAGCTTAGCCGGCGGCCCCGTGTTAGCTCCAGTTCCAGGCATACCAGACAGTCAGCACATTGAACCCCAGCCCGGCAACGATTAAGAACTTATCGTAGGCGGAAGGGTAGGTGGGCAGTCCGGCGAGATTGAAAAGGAAAAAGAAGCTGGCAGCAATGATGTTAACCCAGCGATTAGCCGATTGCGGCAGCAGCAGAGACAGCACAACCATCATGATCGGGATCAGCATCAAGACGGCGATGCCCAGCCACATGCCCTGGGTAAACTGCACACCGCCCATTTTCCCAGGCACAATATCACCGCTATAGAGCCGCAGCCCATCCCCCAAGAGATAGGTCAGCATGAGGGCGATCCATACTGCAGAAAGTGTGATCGGCTTATCTACCATGACCCAACCTCCTTCTTCCCTATGCTGATGGCGCCACAGTGATGACCACGCTGCCCTTTTTATGCCCGTTGTCCGCATAGCGGTGCGCCTCGGCCGTCTGCTCTAAAGGATAGCGCCGGTCAATGACTGGTTTGAGCTTGCCGGCCTCAAGCAGCCCGCGGAGAAAAACCAGATCTTCTCGGCGGTCAGGCACCATCGCAGCGATCACTTTCTTGCCGCCGGTCAGCGCCGTCCAGGCCATTTGAGCGAACTCTCTCAACCCGCCCGCGCCGGCCAGGTAGAGCCCTTTGGGTTTGAGCGAGCCTTGGTAGCGTGCAAACGAAGCCTGGCCGGTGACCATATCAAAAATGACATCATACGTCTCGCCGTTCTGGGTGAAGTCTTCTTGGGTGTAATCAATGACCTTGTCAGCGCCCAGGGATTTCACCAGTTGGACATTGGCCGTGCTGCACACCCCGGTGACTTCGGCTTCATACCACCTGGCCAGCTGGACGGCATAAACGCCGGTGCACCCAGAAGCGCCAATAATCAGGACTTTTTGCCCGCGCTGAAGTTTCGCCACGTCTCTCAAGAAATACAAGGCAGTCATTGCTCCAAAAGGAATCGAGGCGGCTTCTTCGAAGGTGAGGTTAGCCGGTTTCATGACCAGGTCGGCGTTTTCGGCCAGGCAGGCGTATTCGGCGTAAGCGCCATATTTTTCACGCGTTGTGCCAAAAACCGCATCGCCCTGCTTGAACTGCTTGACATCTTTGCCAACCCCTACAACTTCGCCGGACAGCTCCATGCCCAGGATGGTTTGCTTGGGTTTTCTCAAGCCGAACATCAAGCGCGGGAGAAAACCGAAGCCGGGCGGGACAAAGACAAAACCGCGCGCGTTGCAGTCCCCAGCGGTGACGGAGGTGGCATGGACTTTGATCAGAACTTCATTGTCCTTTGGGGTGGGCTTTGCCACCTCCTGGAGATGCAGGACATCGGCCGGGCCATACTCAGTGTATACAATCGCTTTCATGGGATCCTCCAAACTCAATCTGCCTAAGCGGAATGGTATTCAAGCTGAACTTCGGCGTTACGCCACTTCCAGGCAAGCCAGATAATGACTAGGCTGCACACCACTTCAATCGTCGCGAAGAAGATGTAGTGCAGCGTGATCGAGCCGCCGCCGATTACCCACACGATGGTGATAAAAGCGCCGATCAGGTTGATCAAGCGGTTGGCTCTATACTTCAAAAGCCGGGACAGGAAGACCATCGCAATCGAAATCTCCGTCACCGTGGCGGCTATCAACAAAAATTCTGGCGTAATTGGCGTCCCCTCTACGTTCCCCGCCATGATTTGTTTCAGGGCGCCCGGATACATAAAGGTGAAAATATCCGCGAAAACCATGTTGAACATGATGAAGGTCCATAGGATGGACAGCTTTGCTGGCATGTCTTCCATCCGGGTTGTCTTCTGATCGGTGTTCATCTTTGCTACTCCTTTTTTGATTGCGCTTGGATCGATGTGACCGAAAGCAGCGGCGCTCCCAAATCACGCACTTTTTTGAGCAGGCCGAACAAAGCCGACTGGTCAGTGACAGGGCCGGTGATGAGCGTCTCGCCGCTTTCTTCCAGCGTGATCGTCATACCCTCGAACCAGTCTGTCCATTGTTGGTCCAGATGGCCCTCGATCCGGATTTCATAAACCGGGGGTTGACTTGCGTCAGTTTTGGGGTGGGGTGTCTGTGACATGACCTGTACCGGTTGCGGCCAGCCGTGACCGCCTGTTCCACTTGCTCACTGCATAGAGAATATACCGGCCACCCGGTACGGCCGTATAGATACCCGAGTATTGTTTGGGAGTACTGCTTTTTTGGGGGGGGGTTACAGCAGGCCGAGCTCGCGGGCGCGCGTCACGGCTTCAGAACGATTTTTTGCCTGCAATTTGCCAAAGATGCGTAAGTTGTGTCCTTTGACCGTACTCAAGGCCAGGACCAGCCGCTGGCTGATTTCGTGATTGGTGAGTCCCTGGGCGACCAGGCGCAGCACTTCCAGCTCGCGTTCGCTCAACCGCTCGATCATATTCGGTTTTACAAGACTGGCCGTGGGCTGCTTCTCTACCGCCCGCGCGTAGGCCGACAGGAGTTTTTCCACATAAGCCAGCAGCGGATGGGCCTGGCCGCTCGCTTGCTTTTCAATCCGTGCTCGAAAATCCAACAGCAGCAAACGCACCGGCTCGCCTTCATCCACAAACAGCCGGACATAGCCTTCCGGCTCGGCTAGTGTCAGGGCGCGCTCAAGCGACGTCACAGCCAGGGGAAGGCTGCCCTGTGTCTGGTGGGCGAGCGCCTGCGCCACCAGGACATCAATCACACTGCCGGTCCGTCTTTGCGCTTCAGCGGCTGTCAACAGGCGCTCCAGTAATCCGATGGCCTGCAGGAAAGAGCGCCGGCCCTGGCGACTCTGATGTTCGGCCAGCAGCACCCGGGCCAGGGTGAGATGCTCGAACTCGCCCAGATAGCTGATTTCATCGTCAGCCGACAGCCCCCGCGCCTGCGCCCAGGCCTGGGCCAGGGCCAACCGGCCTTGCTTGAGATACACCTTCGCCTTTAAGGCCTCGATCGGACGGGTATTCGGTACGACGTTCTTAACATACACGCGCGTGGCTTCATCCAACTGGACCAGCGCAGCGTCCAGGTCTCCCCCGGACTCCTTGAGCCGGGCCTGAGCACGATGCCAGCGATAAGACCAGTCGACCAGCGTGGTCTGTTCACCCAGTTCTCGGGCTTGCTGCAGGTGCTCCGCCGCGGCTGCCTCCTCACCCCTCTCGTGCTGCAGCATCGCCAGCCCTAAATAATGGTGCGCGGTGATCTGCTGCGCCTCCGGGCCATGTTTTGAGGCCAACTGTATGGACTGCTGGTAGGTTTTGACTGCTTCGCGGAGATGACCCTGCTCAACCAGGATGTCCGCCAGGGCAAAGGAGCTGGCAACGACAAAAACGAAGTTGCCCGCTTTCTGCATACTATTCATCCAATCAACCATCGCCGAGCGGGCGGACTCCAGGTCGCCGCTGGCCCAGTGGGTGATCTCCAGCATGATCGTAGCCTGGGCGCGCCTGAAAAGGTCATCGTCGGGGATGTGTTGCAGCGCCAGTTCGGCATATTTCACTGTGGCTGACAGATTGCCCTGGACCTGGGCGTTATAGGCGCGGGCCATGGCAATCATCGCTGGCAGGGGCTTTAGCTGCGCTTCATCCATCACCAGCATCCCGCCGGCTGGACCATTCAGACACCGTTCGGCATCCCGCAGGCAGGCCTCGCTGGCCTCCGGTTCGCCGGCATCCATGAACGCCAGGCCCATTTGGGTGCTGAGCACCGGCCGGACACGGACCTCGTCTTCGGGGAGTTTCTTGACCCAGCTCAGCCAGGTGCCAGACTGAAAAGTGCCGTCCATCCCCTGCCAGGCTAATTCCGCCAGACCCGCCGCCCGGCCATAATCTCCGGCAGCAAAAACATGGTAAAAAGCTTCGGCCTTATCCCCGTTCTTTTCATACCACTGGCTAGCGCGGAGATGGTATTCCGCTATTTCACCGGGTGAAAGCCTTTGTCCTAATCGCTGGCGCAGAATATCCCCAAATAGATGATGATAGCGATACCAGCGCCGCTCGTTATCCAGGGGGACAATAAACAGGTTGGCGCGCTCGAGGTACTCCAGGGTTGCCTGCCCGGAGCCCGCGGCAGCGCGCAAAACGGCATCGCACAGGGGCCCGCACAGGCGATTGAGGAGGGAAGTGTGCAGCAGGAAGGTCTGGACGCTGTCGGACTGCTGCTGCAAGACTTCTTCCAGCAGGTAATCCAACACGAAATGGTGGCTGCCGGTGAAAGCCTGGATAAAACTGGCGGTGTCTGGCTGTCCCGGCATTGACGCAGGCCCGCGCAGGGCCAGCGCGGCCAGCTGCAGGCCGGCAATCCAGCCTTCGGTGCGAGTTTCCAGGGCGGTGATGTCTTCCGCTGATAGATTCAGACCCATCATCCG
>Ga0070730_10003868_pt1 | contig 13304 bp, 9 predicted proteins | sample Coa_R1_3_FD_66447 | JGI IMG/M metagenome (GOLD analysis project Ga0070730, IMG submission 66447) | Surface soil microbial communities from Centralia Pennsylvania, which are recovering from an underground coalmine fire - Coalmine... | ecosystem: Environmental > Terrestrial > Soil > Unclassified ...
ATTGTCCCTCTATCTCCCTATACGAAATCTCAATTCTTGTCTACTCTTAGATCAGGAAAAGGTGCAGTCTGGTTACTGCCAATACCTTTGCAACACCCTGGAAAGGATTTTATTATCATGATTTTACTACACACTGCTCAACACATAGTTCAAGTTGTCCCGCACGTCACAACTCTGCTGCTAGCGCCATGTACTCCAGGTAACGGTGACGATGTCGGAAAGGCGTTAAACACATTAGCAGGGAGCATTCAAAATGATGCCCGCATCGTCGGGTTTACTGTATTCATTATCGCTGTGATTATCGCTGGAATTATGCGTATGGTTGCTTTCGGTAGCGAACGCAGAGTTGCCCTCTCTAATATGGCTCTCACCGCAGCAGTCGTCGGCCTGGGCATTCTGCTACTTGCACCAGTCATCCAGACTGCTCTGGGAAATATGCTAGGATGCGGTGTATGATACGAGGAAGCTATGAAGAAGGAAGATTTTCCAACCTTTCTCAATGAGCAGGCCACTGTTATTTTTGGGCGGACAGTGCGCGAGTTGCTCTGGATCGTCTGTGCCATTGTCTCCTCTTACCAGACCTGGATCTTTATGCAGGGCCATGTCCCTGGTGCAGGTGGTATGGCGCTGGGTATTGTGCTGGGAGGCGTGGTCGGGATTGCCCTGTTGGTAATCGCCCTGCTGCCCGTCGGCGGTCGGGCTCTGGAGGAGTGGGTTGCCGTCTGGCTGATGTATGCGGTTATGCCCAAGCTCTATCTCTATAAACCAGCGGAGGAAGAAATAGAATTCGATAGCCCCGCCAGTGAGCGCGAGAAGGCCCTCCAGCAACAACCTACAAGCAGGGTCGTCGATCTTGATATTCTGGAACAAGACTAGGAGCATAGTTTTATGCTAACAACCCCACAAACACCAAGTCAGAGCCTGACTGGCGTTGGCAGCGTCATCAGGTATTTTGTGCGTTTGCGCGAAGTTTCGGGCGATGTGGCTTGCCTGGATTTTGGCCGTAGAATCTATGAGTATCGCAGTATCCTGCGCGTCAATACGGTGAACTTCGGATTGATGTCTGAGGAGGATAAAGATGCCCTGATCGAAGGCTTCAAGTCCTTCCTCAATGGTCTCTCCTTTCCGGTCCAGATCCTGATCAAAAATCTGCCCTATCGCCTGGATGAGTACCTGGCATCGATGGAGGCTGTGCAGGGCGACCTGGCGGAGATGGCGCACGATCACGCCCAGTTTGTGCGCACGCTCTCCTCAAAACGCGCCCTGGTGAAACGGCTCTTCTATATCGTGATTCCCGCCGACCAGACGATCATCAGGAATAAGGCGGAGGCTCTGAGCAATGCGCAGACGCAGCTCAAGCTGCGCACAGAAGAGATTCTGCGCCAGCTTGAGCGGCTGGGGTTGACCGGTCAGCGCCTCACCAATCGCGAGATTCTCTCCCTCTATCAGAGCTGCTTTGTCTCCGAAGAGGCCCGCCAATTTCCGCTCTCCGATGGCCTGCTGGATGGCGTTAATCGCTTGATGACTTCATCGCTTGATCCAGCTCTGCTGCCGCGCGACGAGGTCAAATGGAATATGCTGGATGAGGAGGTGGAGGAGGAGAAGATCCAGAATGGGAAGAAGAAACCGCAGGCCAGGCCCAAAAGCAAAAGGAAGATCCCCGAATTTGTCAGCGTCCCCGAGCTGATCTCGCCGAGTAGCATGGAGCTTTTCCCCTGGTATGTGCGTATCGATGGCGAGGCGGGACAGGAATATGTCAGGACGCTCTCCTTTATCAACTATCCTCGCAGCGCCTATCCCGGCTGGCTGGACGCGATTGTGCAGGTGGATGAGCCCTATGTGGACTTTAGTATTCATGTTGCTCCCTTGTCGCCGCAAGAAGTGAGTGCGCACCTGGGCAAGAAGGCCGTCGAGTTCCGTGGCGCGGTGCTGGCGGCGGCTCGTCAGGGCAAGGGGCAGGACCCCACAGCTCAGGTGGCCCTGGAGGATATCGAGGGGCTACGCGAAAAACTGGCGCGTGGCGACGAACGTGTCTTTAAGATCTCGCTCTTTGTCCAGGTGCGTGGGAAGACGCGCAAAGAACTGAGCGAGCGCAACAATCGTCTGGTTGCGGCCATCCGCAGCCTGGATTTTCGCGCCCTCCCGGCACACTGGCAGCATCAGGCCGGTTTTCTCTCCTGCCTGCCCGACGGCGATAATCAATTGGGACGTGGCCGTCTCTTTGGCACCAGTTCAGCCGCCACCTTCTATCCCTTCACCGGCAGCGATATCAGTATGGATAGCGGCGTGATGTTTGGCATGAATCCTAGCGGCGGCCTGATTATCCTTAATCCTTTCAATAGCCAGATCTTAGAGAACGCCAATATGGTCGTCTTCGCCAAGTCTGGCGCGGGCAAGAGCTTCTTTCTTAAGACGACAACCGGTCGCCTGCTCCCCACCTGCAATGTCTATGTAGTTGATCCTGAAGCTGAATATAACAATATGTGTGAACGGGTCCATGGTCAGTATGTGCGTTTATCCTCGGACTCGCTACAGATCAATCCCTTCGAGCTTCATGGACAATCAAGCGGGGCGGATAGCGATGATGAGGATAGCGAGGTCAACTTCTTCCGCGAGAAGCTGCTCAATCTGATCACACTCTTTGAGTTGCTGCTCTCTGACGAGGGCAACCTCCCGCAAAAGGAGAAGGCCTTCCTCTACCGCTGCCTGGTGAAAACCTACGAGAACCGGGGCATCACGCTCGATCCATCAACACACACACGCCCTGCACCCAATTTACAGGAATTCTATGTGATTATGTCGAGCGCGCTGCGGGGCGACAATCGCTTTGGCGTAGGGGTAGATAACTTTGGGCTGAGCGAGCGTCTGGAGCGTTACCTGCACCTCTTCCCGGGCCGTACGCGTGTGATACTCGACAATCGCTTTATTGATTTCAATATTCGCGAGCTGAATGAATCGCTGAAACCTATCGGGCTCTTCCTGATCACCGAGTTCCTGTGGACCAGGATGCGCCAGGCGCGTATGGCTAAAGTAGCTCAGCCCAATACGATCGTGCTCATCGACGAAGCCTGGCTGCTGATGCAGTTCCCGCAGGGGGCCAAATTTCTCGCGGAGTTCGCCAGGCGCATCCGTAAATATGGCGGCGGCCTCTGGTGTACCACGCAGAACTCCGATGACTTCCTGGGCTCGGAAGAGGGCAGGACTATTCTGGCCATGGCAACGATGAAGTACTTGATGAAACAGGACTCCACGACGATCGAATCAGTTGTGCGAACCTTCCGCTTGAGCCCGGGGCAGCGAAACTTCTTGCTGGGAGCTCGCCGTGGTGAAGGGCTCTTCGCCACTAAGATCTGGACGCCGATGGAGGTGGTGGCCTCGCCCAAAGAGGCGGAGATGGCCAATACCACGCTGGGCGTGCGCATCCAGAACGCGCAGGCCGATACCAGCGATGCCCTCTGGGAAGGGTTCGAGGAGTCTGAGGAGAACTTTGAGCACCCTGCAACCAACGGCAGGTCAACCAGCGGGAAGGTGAGCGCCAGTACGTCCCTGCTGCGTACTACTCCGCCCCCGAAAAATCCATAAACTCTTCAAAAAGCCCTGGTATAACCAGTAGTGAGGCTGAAAAGAAGCATGAGCAAGTCACAGAATGCACAATCTATTCGTCCGGCCAACCCATCTGGAAACCACTCGCTACAGCGAGGGGTCCTGCTGATGGGAACTGGTCTGTTATTAGTCTGGCTATCGGTGGGCTTGCCTCAGTCGACCTGGTCTGTCCTGCTGCGTACGCTCGTCCAGTTTGGAGCATTGCAGGGTCAGTTGGGGATGGGTCTGCTGGGGCCGCTTGCGCTTCTGATTGTCCAGTCGCTATTGCTGTTGGTAGCCTGGGGCATCTTTCTCTGGGTCGCCATACGAGAAGTGCGCCAGCTGCTTGCCCCACGAACAGCTGGGCAACCCTCACAGGGAGCACAGCAGGCTCCCAAAGCAGGACAGCCTATGGCATCTGCCCAACCATCCTACGTGGGGGTACAGCAGGCGAAGGCGACGCCAATCGCTTCTCAGCCTCCCTCTGGTGTCGGCAGTATGCCTGGGCAGTATGCCACCCCCCCTGCTGCTTACCAGCAGCCAGCAGGTGTACCACAACCACAACCCTATACATTTTCCTTTATACCACCACCTGCACCGGCCGCAAACATAGCCGGGCAGGCGGCCCGTGGCGTCGCCCATCATGTTCAGCAGCCGTTGGGTAATCCTTTTGAGCAGCAGTTGGATTTCGACCAGGACCGTCGTCAGGCCTTTAAGGCGCCTCCCCAATTCGGAGAGCCTGCCCTCTCTGCATCTCAGCCCGCTACGCCCGGGCGCATCCCCCCCCAAATTGGCGCCTTCGATCCAGACATCACAGCGCGAGAACCGGGGTTAGTTCAAGCTATTAAGGCTAGAAACCTGCCTCAGTTATCTCAAACACAGCAACGCACTATGGCACCTCAAACGCCAATGCCCAATGCCAGCAGGCCATCGGCTGACCAACATCCTTCACAGAGGGGGCGGATGACTGGCAGCAAACCCGAAATCTACTACCAGGAAGCCGTTGTCAACAATCCCTATGAGGCCTTCAACCCCTACGAGAAAGTGGAAGCAGCAGAGTCAGCGCGACCTCCACAGAGGACACAGCAAGGCCTGGTAGCCCAGACCCGCCAGCCAAAGAAACGCCCTATCGAGGTTCGTCAGGTCTTTGTCGAGGCAGAAACGCCAGAGCCTCAGCAGGGAACTCAGCCACACAACAGACAGCTTCTGAATCCACGGCACGACCCGCAGAGAGTCGCCAGGCCGGGGCGAAACAACAATCTCGAGCAGGAAGAGGAGAATATCTCATCACCTCCAGTTATCAAGCCTGGATTGGTGATGCAGTTGGTGAAGCCGGGAAACACCTCCAGGCCAACAAAGGCCTTTTCCCCTCCTGGTTCGCCGACCTCACACCTGGAGGAGCGGCAGGCCCCACCTCTTGACCCGCCTACTGAGTCACGCAGATCGCGCGAGGCACCACGGCATACGCAACCGCAGGTCCCGCCGTCTATTCAAGAGCCAGGGCCTCGTAGGCCGCAGACTCCTCCTGCGAAGGTGCGTGGTCCTATCCCCGTGACACAAGTTTCTTCCGTTGAGCCAGCAGATCCTTTCCTGGTACAGGAAGCCTCTCAGCCACAAGCGCCTTCCACCCCTCAGGAGCAGCGTCCGGCGAGAAAGGCTCGATCGGTTGATCATCGGGAGGATTTTGGCGATCCCTTCGCCGTCCAGGCCGATCCCTTTCAGATGTTCTATACTGCAAACTCTATAGAAGAGGCCACATCACCTGCACCAGCCACCCCACAGCAAGCTCGTAGATCTGTTCAGCCAGAGCCGGATGAAGAGCCTGTGTACAGGGAGAGATCGGTGCCTCAAAAAGCACAACAGCCTGCACAGCCACAGGCGCCTGCACGCAGAGAAAGAGCGCTACCACAGAAGGCTCAGCCCGTTCAGCCAGAACTGGAGGAAGAGGCAGATGACGAAGCAGCGGATCAATCCCTCTTTCTCTATGGCAATCCTTTCGATGGCCCTTTGCCCGATGTCTTTGAGCATGATGAAGAGCTGAAACGCGCCATCAGAGAGCAGCAAGAACCACCTCAGCAACGGCCACCCGCCCGACCAGCCGCATCCGAGGAGCAGAAACCACCACATAAACGCAGAAGGCGCCGCTAAATGCTTATCCAAGAACCCGAGTCCTAGCTCCAACTTATCGCATCGAAATAGATAGGATTGGCAGCGCCGGTCCCTGTAACAACCATAAAGCGTATCCCCGCGTTCGTCACACTCATACCAGGAAGAACAGTATAGGTTAGGCGATTCCATTGCCCGGCCTTTAGCGAAACAAAGGTGTCACCATACCAGTTATTGTTGCTCTCCACACAAATAAAGGCTGAGGTAGTTACATTGCCAGCAGGGACATAGACATAAGCCGTCATCACCTGCCCCGCGCGCGGAGGAGTCGAGAGGTTCGTCGTCTGCACATGATGGTACTGATTGCCAGTGCCAGTATTTTGATAGCTCACCTGCAAAGAATGCGTACCATCTTTGGCGTAGTTTCCGCTCTGAGAGGTCTGAGTTCCAGCATCACCGTCGGTCCAGGCGCCCGTACCGCTCTCAAAAGACTCGGAATACGCTGTCGTTGGCACTGAGGTCGCCGTTGGTATTGCCGTCGCCGTCGCGGTTGGCGCTGCTGCTGTCGCTGTCGGTAGCACGGTTGGTCTCGCTGTCGCGGTAGCTAGCAGTTGAGGAGTCGACGTCGAAGCTGATGATACGCTGGGGGTAATCGCCAGGCCGGGCTGTGCAGCACTCGTACCCGTAGATTGGGCTGTCGCTGAGACTGTTGCTCCTGGAGTCGTCGCCCCTGGCGTTGTTGTAGCAGCCGGAAGGCCAGCAGGCCCGGCATGAGGTGTGCCGTTGCCAACTGTGGCTGTTGGTAATACCACTGTCGGCGATCCGCTCAATCCAGCGGACTGGGAGGAGCTATTACTACTTATGCCTGATGTTGTTGGGCCGCCCGGCCCCGTCTTTGCTCCAGTGATAGTATAATCGGGTACAAGCAACAACAGGGCTCCAGCCAGGCTGCCCAGGAGCAACACGGCTGCCGCGATCAGCATCGGCACCATATATCCATGCTTCCATTTGAGAGCGGATCGGATCTGAGGCAATGAGAGAGCAGGGGCATACCTGTGATTGGCCCAGGAGCGCAGCAGTGTACTCGGCTTCACTGCCAGGGAGCTGGGAGTTTGATGGTGCGTTCGAGCATCTGAAACCGCTCCAAAGACTCCAGACGACGATATCTGTGCGGGGGATAGTGTACCTGATATTCCTCCATAGGATACGGAGGGTGGCAGAGGAGTCAAAGGGGTAGCAGGAATCGGTGTTATGGCTGCAGCAGGCTGAACAGCGGGTGAAACAGGCTCTCGCCCTATCACCTCTTGCCAGAGCAGGGTTTCGATTTGTCGCCATTCCCCCGAAGTCTGTTCAGGAATCACCTGTCCTGTGCTTCCATCAAGATCCTGAACTGCTTCCCCCGGCAGTGACGAGGCCACCTCTGCTTGCACGCTCAGAGGGAGGTCCATTGGGGATTCTTCCTGTAAAGGATCTCCCTCCGAGACCCCTGTTGCTGTCATCTCCTGCTGCTGGAATGCCTTCTCTGCTGGTTCCCCTATTTGCGTTGAAGCTGGATCGTGGAAGGTCTGCTCCGCCTGTAACATCTCTTCCGCCTCACGTCCACTCTGCTCCGCCTGTAACGTCTCTTCCGCCTCACGTCCGCTCTGCCCGGCGGCAAGGGCGTGCAGCAGCGCTTCGGTCGCCCTGGAGGCATGCACTCCGCTGGCCCGTCTCGTGGGTGAGGATGACAGTTTCGGCTCCTTCCCCCTCATCCCTTCAGCCCCGGCTTGCCGCGCTCCCGGGGGGAGATCAAGCGCGCCGATTCGAGCAGGGGATCGCTTTAATACGATGCCCTCCGCAGGGGTATCTATAGCCCGCTCTGCTGGCTCTTGCAGGGCCTTCAGGAACTCTTCAACACTGCTATAACGGTCCTCGATTTCTGGCTCCATAGCTTTGCGAATGGCCAGTTTAATTGAGGGTGGCAGTGAGGCGTTGGGTACCTCGTTCCCTCTGGCTGGCAGCGCTCCTATCAGCATTTCGTAAGCCAGACAACCCAGCGCGTACTGGTCGCTCTCCCGCCTGATCGTCCCCCTGCGCTGTTCTGGCGCCAGATAGGGCGAGACATCGGAGACCGCATTCTCTGCTCTAGATCGCCCCCTGGCCAGCGAGGTCAGGCGAAAATCGGCAACCAGAATATGATTCTGTTCGCCATGGAGATAGATAGAGGCAGGGTGGAGATTACCATGAAATATACTACGCTGATGCGCATACTGTAATGCCTGACCAATTTGCGAAAGCAGCGACAATGCCTCCTGCCACGGGAATGGATGGTAATCCCTGAGCTGCATAAGCGTCGCCAGGGAGGTCATGGGCGTATAGGCCGTGATAATATAAGGAATATCTTCATCGATACCATAGATCAGCAGCGGCAGGATATGCTGATGCTCCAATACTTTGAGCAGCCCGGCCTCCTGGAGGAATGCCTCCTGATCCACCGCGGCGGTCAGCTTCCAGGGCGATGATTGCTTGAATGCGCGATACTCAGCAGCAGAAATATTTTTGCCTATATAGATATGCTGTTCGGCGTGCCGACTCGAAGTATTGAGCCCCGGCATCATGTCGGGCTGATCATTCTCAACCGTCTCACTCGTCAGATACCTGTCGCTGGACATACGATTCTCCAATAGGATTTTTTACACTCAATATTTACGTACCTTCCCATGCTCACCGGGCCGTCAAAATTATAGCGGCCTCCTGTTTTCAGCACAAGCCAATCCTGTCCCCCCATAGGGACAGAATTCCCTCCCTTCCATTCTTTCCGCCTCTCCTGCGGCAATACGCCAACCAGACCGCCCCTACGCAATCGAACATTCACAAGCCCTGCTACAAAACTTTCTGTTGTTGCAACACCCATAATAATGGATCGAGCGTTCGGTCTGATTCAAACTCGCGCGTCTCCTTCGCAGCAGGGGTGCGACCCAGGGCCGAACACGAGAAATAGCGGATATGCTCAAAAGAGAGTTCCAGGTCATACACCAGGTTCTTCAAGCCCTGCTTGCAGAGAAAAGCGCGCACCAATTGGGAGAGCACTTCCGCCTCTGAGCGGATAGAGGGGTCATACTTTGTGCGTATACGGACAGCGGGCAGCCCAATCTCGTTATTGAGTTCAAAAAGATCAACCTTGCTCACCACGACCGCGATCGGCTGACGATAGCGCCTGCTTATGCCAACATGGATTTCCAGCATCTTCATCACACGCTCATAGGTTTGCATCACCATCAATGTATCTACAGATTGTCGATCCTGCGTTTGCGACCAGCCCGGAAGAGAGAGGGGATCAATCACCAGAATAATGCCATTGCTATATTTGTAATAGGCCTGCTTCCCGGCCTGGATATCGTCTTCAAAGGCCGCCCCGGCTGGATCATACAAGTACAGCACCCTGGATGATCTGCGACCAGGCCGCTGAATTTTCAGGGTATAGGCAGAAGGGACAATTTCCTTTGTGGGGATCAGCGTTTGCCCCCGTTTGAAGCGGCTCATAGCGTCCTCGAAGCGCTGTTGCAGCGTTGTATCAATAAAGATCATTTTCCAGTTGGCATGCCTGCTCCGCAATTCCTGGATGGCCGTCATCAGATAACTGGTCTTGCCTGCCGCGGTGGCGCCTACCAGCGCGATGTGAACTCCGGCGCTCTCAGCGAGCCTGGGAGGCAGGCCATGGTGACACCAGGGGCAGAGGGAGGCCAGGCGATGGCGGCTCAGTACATCAAGGGTGGGCAGGCTGGTCTTGCAACGAATACAACGGTGCGCCAACAAGCCATACCCGTTGGGCCAGAGCCGACTATGTTCAGCCCCACAGGTAGGGCAGAGATAGATAGGAATGGGCATCGCCTGATAGCAATGGGGGCAGCAGAGCGGGATGGAGCGCGTACGTCCAAAATAGAAGAGCGAGAGCACAACAAGTCCAACCTGCGTACAGATCATCCAACAAAAGAGCGCCACGCTATAGAGCGGCAGAAAAAGCAATGCACTCAGGGGAGCTGAAAGATAGAGCAGCCTGGCCGCCATCTGCAGGCCAATCACCAGCAGCAAGGCAGGAAGCGTTAACAGCAGGTTCCGGGAGGCCACATAGCGCGCGACGGCAGCCTGCTCCATCCATTTCTTTGAGCAGGCCCGCACATACACAAACAGATATCTGGCGATATAGCCTGCAACAGACCAGCCACGACCCGCAACATAGAGCTTGTAGGCGGGTTGCGCCTCTGTTCCTTGCCTGTGTGCATACTGTTCCTCCTCTCTGCGCGCAGTTTCTGCCAGCGCCTCCAGTATGGCACTGCGCACGATGATAGGTCCAGAGCAGAGCCCGAGCAAGAGCACACTTAACGGAATAAGACTCATACAGACAAGGATGCTAGCGAAGATGAGAAAGAGCATATGTGGCATAGCGATCACCGCCCGAAGTAGGGAAGAACCAGTGGATACCAGGGATAGCGCTCCGCATGCAGACCATCATCATGCAGGAGCGGCAGGATTTCGCGTGCTTGCGGCAGATGCATGACCTGTTCCAGCATCGGTGGCAACCCCAGGAAGAACTCCTGTGGCAGATAGGCGGTAGTGCCCAGCGACTCATAGGCCTGCTCAAACCAGAAGGAGAGGATGGTGAGCAGGCGATCCACATCATGAGCAAGCAGCACCCGGGTAAAGTGCTGCCAATAGTTGGACCAGAAGCGGGAGGGAGAAAGAGCAGCATACAACGTAGCACAGTGCATATGCTGCTCAATCACCGTATCGCCGGTAAAGAGCAGGCTCATTTCCTCTTCCAGTGTGGGTGGCTTTCCTGATAAGGGTCGCTCTTTTCCTCTCGTCGATCTCATGCCAGCACGTTGCCAGCGAGCCATGAACTGGCGACTGAGCAGTGTCAGAGGGCCTTCTCGCGCAAGCAGGTGTAGCGAGGGGCCCCAGGATCGTCCGGCCACACTGCTAGCTAGCCCATGCAGCAACTTGCGATCCCGGCTCAACAGTGCAGAGAGGAGCAGCAGGCCATGCTGCACTGGATAGCCTTGCTGGAAGCAGGAGGGAGAGACCGTAAACCAGAAGTTCAGCATCTCTATCCCTCTGGAAAGCGAGGCGTGCGACGCTCCTCCCTGCTGGATGTGCAGCGCCGCCGCCAATTCCCGAAAATAGGCCTGCCAGAAATAGTGTGCAACTCCCAGCCGCAAGCTGGTTGGGAAAAGGGCCTGGACGAGCCTGAGGTGGGTCTCGTATGTTACCTCAGCACGCATCCATGTGGAGAGGGCCGCATCAATCACCGAGGTAGAGTGCTCTTTGGAGAAGGTGGCGATGACGCTCTGTACCTCCTGACAGAAGGCTGGAGGGAAGCGCATAGCCGCCGTCTGATCAAGATCTGCATTCGGTTGTGCGGCAGCATACAAGGCAAGTAGATCTAGTTCCCCATCAAACCTCGCTGATTGGGGAGAGGCAGGAGCGTATTCAGCAAAGAACGGCTGCAAGATGTCCTCATAGCGCCCGGCACACACTGCCCGCACGGCCAATCTGGCATAAGGAGAGGGCGGAGCAGAGCTGACAATACCTTCCTGCGCATTCAGCACAAAATAGGAGAGATAATCTTCATGCGAAGCTTTGAAGGAGGAATCGGCGGTCGTACCGGTAATCAGATAGGGGGCCTGGTATGGATCGTGATGGTAGGTGGCAAATGTCAAAAGAGGGCGATAGGGCGGTGGCAGCAGGTAGTTGGCGGCGGCTATCCAGAGGGCCACATGCTCAGCGCTATCGAGAAGGACGATGCGCCGTCCGCTCCTCCCGCTATGAATGATCGCGCAGAGGAGCTGGTAGAGCCAGAGGGGCCGGTTTCCTTGCATAAGGAAAGTCCATATCTGCTCACCCTCAAGCAGGAACGCCTGGTCCGGCAATGACAGTAGAGGCAGCGAAACGATATCTGTGTACTCCTGCGGGTCGGCATTGCGCCAGAAAGGGCTCTTCCAGTAGCAAATAGGCGGCACCCGGGTGATGAGATCTTCCTCCAGCAACAGGGCGTGAGCAAAGAAATTGCCTGGCCGACCATGCTCATCCTGCCCACATGACTGGCTACAGAGTAGCATACCTGTGCCAGGCCCTTCATACACATAGCGCAATGCGACCGGGTGCGTCTCCAGTTTGCCTATGTCACAGCCGGGCGGAATACGATACTCGATGAGATGTGCCAGCATCGCCTGCAGATCAGCAGGGATACCAGGTGACATCGCTTTGATCTGAAAACCAGCATTCCCTGTGGCTCGATGCACATACGAAGTGTAGTAATATTGTCGCACATTCATCATTTAGCGCCGTCTCTTTCCTTTGACAAAACCGAGTTGATAGAGAATCCAGAGAAAGGGATCCTCGACGCGCAGGGGACTGACCGCCGAGACACGGTTCTCTGGATCAGGTTGCTCGCCCAACGACGAGACGCCAAAATAGGTGTAACGCGCAAATCCACCATCGATAATGCCACGAAAATTGGCGCTAATCCACAGCGCCAGGTAGTTCGCGACCTCGGTATGCACCGATTGCACATCGTCCAGATCGAGATAGCCGCAATGTCCTCCTGGATGATGAAATTCTGAGCCGGGCTCTAGCAGGGGAAAGAGCACATCAAGCTTCGATAAGGCAAAGGCGATGGGTGTCCTGACTTTCTGGGTCACCCGTAAGGCCTGGTCGCGCTCAAAAAGATCACGCAAACGGCTAATAATATGCTCAGGCGACACGCTCGGATCGGCCGGGGGCAAGACGGCTGCCGGGAACTGCTGGCGAACATCGGGTATCTGGAGCGGATCAAGCAAAAAGACGATGCCATCGGCATGGGTAATATAGCGATTCTGCAGCGACATGGTGCCCAACGACGCCATATCTTCACCCGCAGTATCAAAGAAACTGAGATTGAGTACGCGTTTTCGCCCGGCGTTCTCGAAGGTCAGGCGAAAGATCAGGGGTGCCTTCACCTGTGGATCAACTTCGGCCGGACGATTGGGCTGTAACACCGTTTTACGAATGAAGAGTGGCCGATAAAAATCCCGCTCCCAACGTTCCTGAGTATGATCGCCGAGCATCCTGATAGTAAAACCAAATTGGCTGGCGATTTCCTGCTGCAGGCGTGTAATCAAAGACGCGATATAGTGCGTTTTGCCAGTAGCACGACCGCCAATAATGGCAATAATACGCTGGTCAATCAGCCCGACATCATGTGATAGCTCAAAATGGCAATGCGGGCACAGACGCGTATGGCTGATCGTTTTACAGGTATCACAGGTAGCCTCGCGGGGTATGCCCAGCACCAGTGAACGCCGGGCGGGGGCAATCACCTGGCCCATCACCATTTTAGCGGAGCCCCTGGCAGTGGCGTAGACCGTATCCGTTCCCCTGCCTGAGCAGGTTGGCGCCATACAGCGGAAGGGCGCCTCATGGAGGGCAAAGCTATGAAAACAAAAAGGACAGAGAACGTTCTGCAGCATTGTTAGCTCAATCTCATCTGATGTTCAGCGGGATGGTGAATAGTGAACTCACCATAACTGATGTCATGTTCAAAAAAGAGTTTGCCCAGCGTATGAGGCTCCAACCTGAGCGCTGAGAGATCAATGATC
>Ga0070730_10003869_pt1 | contig 13304 bp, 11 predicted proteins | sample Coa_R1_3_FD_66447 | JGI IMG/M metagenome (GOLD analysis project Ga0070730, IMG submission 66447) | Surface soil microbial communities from Centralia Pennsylvania, which are recovering from an underground coalmine fire - Coalmine... | ecosystem: Environmental > Terrestrial > Soil > Unclassified ...
AGATAGCGCCAGGTGCGTCCGGCATCGGAGCTGATGTAGACGCCGCCATCGTTGCCGTTGATGATGCGGTCCGGGTTCTCGGGATCGATCCACATGGAGTGATGATCGGGATGGACCCGCCCGCCGATGGTGCGTGCCGTCTTGCCTCCGTCCTCGGAAAGCACGATTCCGAAGGAGAGGAAGTAGATCTTATTTTCGTCCTTGGGGGAGACCACAAGCTGGCTGAAGTAGAAGCCGCGCGCATTCATGTTGTGGTTGTTGCTGACCATCTTCCAATGGTCGCCAAAATCGTTGGAGTCCCATAGCACGCCCTTCTTGGATTCAACCAGCGCGTAGACATGTCGTGGATTGCTGGGGGCTGCCGCCAAGCCGATGCGCCCGGTCGGCCCCTCGGGAAGGCCGTCGCTGAGTTTTTTCCAGGTAATGCCACCATCGACCGAGCGGAAGATTCCGCCCGCAGTGCCGCCGCTCTCAAGCATCCAGGGATGGCGCTGCATGGTCCACAGGCCGGCGAACAGGATCAGAGGATTATCGGGGTCCATGATCAGCGAGCTAACGCCAGTGGTGTCATCTACAAACAAGGTCTTCTGCCAGCTCTTGCCGCCATCAGTAGTGCGGAAGACGCCGCGATCGGCGTTCGGCCCCCATACGTGTCCTAGAACACCGACCATCACGATGTTGGGGTCGTGCGGATCAATCACGATGTTGGAGATCTGTCCGGCGTCCCTCAATCCCATGAATTTCCAGGTGGCTCCGGCATCGGGAGAGAAGTAGACTCCTTTGCCGGTTATGAGATCGTTGCGGGGGTTCGACTCACCTGTTCCTACCCACACCAGATTGGGATTGGAGGGCGCCAGCGCGATAGCGCCAATCGACACGGTGGACTCCTTCTCAAAGATCGCCTTCCAGGAAAGACCGCCATCCTGGGTCATGAAGACGCCGCCTCCACCTGCGCCGGCATAATAGATGTTGGGCTTGCCCGGTATTCCCACCACGGCAGAGACACGCCCACCACCCACGGCGGGGCCAAGATTACGGAATTTCATATTCTCCAAGGGATCAGTGGGCTTGTTGTTCTCAGGCTTTTTGGGGGCCTTGTTGTCTGCAACCTGGGTGGCTTGGTCCGAGTCCGGCTCCTGTGCAGTGAGAAAGTTTTGGAAACCAAACACGAGCAGAAAGGGAGGTAGCAATCTCAAAAGTGTTTTCATAGGACAAACTCCAACCGAGAAGGAAGTTAACCGCGAATGATATCGCAAAGGCCAACCGAGGCACAAAGGAGCACCCATGCCTTTTGCATGAAATAAATGTATCGATTCAACGCTTTACGTTTTCGTTGCGCCTGCTTTTTTCGGACTGCCCGTTGGTGGCGATGAACTTGGCGAACATCTTTGCCGGGTCGACTGCTATGAACAGCCCTTTGCTGCGAGCCAGGACTTGTCCTGCCTCGTCGGTGATCTCGGCTACGTTGACGTGGCGCCGGCCCCTGACATGGCTTTCATGTCCAATCACAATCAACGGCTTTCCAAGAGGAACGGGCTTCATATACTCCACATCCATCTGCTTGGTGAGCGCCAGCACGTTGCGGAACTTGTTCACCTTACCCATGGCTTCATCGAGAATGGTGGCGATAATTCCGCCGTGCGCATGGCCGGGAGGGCCCTGGTAACGGCGCGTCAGCCTGAATTTACAGATGGTCCGCTTGGCTTCTCCATCAATGTAAAACTTCAGACGCATGCCTTCGGGATTGTCCCGTCCGCAGCCGAAACAGTGGTTGAGACGATGTTTTTGGTGTTTAGTACCGTGTCCGTGGAATGGTTTGTTCTTGGCCATGAGTTCAGCAGGATTTTAGCATTGATTTGAAACCAGTTTTACCGCGGATTGACGAGGATGCCTCGCGGATTCAAGGTCAGCGTCTTGATTCAAGCTGTTTTTGGGCGACCAGTTCTGCGACGCCTTTTTCTTTCATCGTCTCGTGGTAATGCAGAACACGCAACGGCTGAAATGCATGGAGCAATTCATTGGGCTGCAGCAGATACATGGGATGGCTGGGGCCGCGCCCCAGGAGTTGGCTCTCGGTAGTGTAGGTTTTGTAAATCAGGAATCCGCCAGGACGCAACGCGGAGATCAAAGCAGGGAAGAGCGACCTCTCGAGAAAGAAGAAAACTATGATCAGGTCATAGTGTTCTTGCCCGAGATCGGGGATTTGGGAAAGGTCCAATACCTCGGTTTCCAGTTGATCTGAAAACCGTAATCCATGCTTTCGATGGAAATTCTCTCGCGCCAGATTGACGCCAATCTCAGATATATCGGCCAGCTTTACTTTCCAGCCGCGTTCGGTTAGCCAAAGCGCATGGCGGCCCACTCCACCGGCGGCATCCAGAGCATACCCTGGTGATGTTTCCGCGAGAAATTCAGCGTAGGCGCTTAACAGGAACGGATCCGGCTGCATGGAGGTGTGCGATCCTTCAGCATACTTGCGGTTCCAATGTGTTTTCTCGTCTTGCTCCATTTGTCCATTCACCATAAGTGATATGACACTCGAATTATTATTAATGGTAAAAGAGCTATTTTGCTGCGCTATACTTCTTAATAGTGGCGCATATTGGGCAAAAGACGTTTTATATAGAGACCTTCGGTTGCCAGATGAATGTCCATGACTCGGAAAAGGTCATTGGCACTCTGGTTCAGCAAGGCTACCTGCAGGTGGAGACGGTCGAACAGGCCGATCTCATTTTTTACAACACCTGCTCCATCCGCGACAAAGCCGAGCAGAAGGTCTTTCACCGGCTTCAGGACTACAAAAAGCTCCAAGCCCAGGGCAAGAAGTTTGCCGTGCTTGGCTGTGTGGCCCAGCAGGAAGGCGAGAAGATCTTTGAGAAGGCCCCGTATGTCTCCATGGTGGCCGGATCAGCCTCTTATCGGAACCTGCCACAGATGCTGATTCAAATTGAAGCGGGCAACAATCGCGTGACCGGCCTGGACGACCGCCAGACCGACTTGACCTTTGAGACCGAGTTTACCGCCCGCAGCAACCCCCATCGGGGATACATCACCATCATCGAGGGGTGCGATAAATTCTGTGCCTATTGCGTGGTGCCTTACACCCGAGGCAAGGAGCGCAGCCGAACTTCGGACTCGGTATTGGCCGAGGCCCGCCAGATGGCCGATCTGGGTTATACAGATATCCAATTATTAGGGCAAAACGTTAATGCTTACTCTGATCCCCTTGGAAAGAAAAGCTTTGCAGAGCTTCTGCATGCAGTAGCAAGCGTTCCGGGCATACGCCGGGTGCGCTTTACTACCTCCCATCCTCGGCATTTTGGCAAGGACATCGTGGAAGCCGTGGACACGCTGCCGAGCATTTGCGATCACATCCATCTGCCAGTACAAAGTGGATCCTCGCGGGTATTGAAGGCCATGAACCGGGAATATACCCGGGAGATGTACCTGGAGAAAATTTCCTGGATCAAGTCATCTAAGAGGGAGATTGCCATCACCACGGACGTGATTGTCGGCTTTCCCGGCGAAACCGACGCCGATTTTGAAGAGACCATCACTTTGCTGCATGAATGCCAGTTCGATGGAGTTTTCAGCTTCAAATACTCGCCTCGGCCCAACACTCCCGCTCTCAGCATGATCGACAGCATCCCTGAAGAGGAGAAATCCAAGCGCTTATTGATCCTTCAAGAACGGCAGCGGGAGATTCAAAGGACCAATTATGAAAGAAGAGTGGGGAAGATATTTGAAGTAATGGTTGAAGGCAGGAATGAAGCGCGAGGGCAGATGATTGGGCGTACCTCGCAGAACATCACTTTAAATTTCACAGCCAGTTCTGTGGTTCCAGAAGTCGGAACCTATGCTAATGTGCTGGTAACCAAAAGTTTTCCGAACAGCCTGGTAGGCCAGATGGTGGAATGAGCGGAGGGCCTGATGGAAGTCGAGATGAAAATTCGTGGATTGATGATGGACCCCGTCACGAACATGCCCATTGTGGTGCTGAAAGACTTGACCAGCGACGTGGTGCTGCCCATCTGGGTAGGCGTTTACGAAGCGAACGCGATCGCCCTGGAGATCGAGAAGGTCACCACCCCCAGGCCCATGACGCACGACCTGATCAAGAACCTGCTGGTGGGACTGGATACCCACGTCCACAAGGTTGTAGTGAATGAATTGCGGGACGACACATTTTTCGCCGTGATCTGGATGGAGCGCGAGGGCAAGATCATCAGCCTGGATTCCCGGCCTTCCGATGCCTTGGCCCTGGCTTTGCGGCTGGACTGTCCGATTTTTGTGGAGGAAGACGTGTTGAAGACCTCCCGGCAAAGCGGCGTCTCTGCCGATCGCAATTCGTCGGACGACCTTCGTAAGTGGCTCGAAGGTTTGAATGACGAGGACCTGGGAAGATACAAGATGTAGCAGAAGTTAGAGTTTTTAATTTATAAACGAACCTCATGCCCGATCCTGCCGAGCAACTCCAGCAGCTCTACATTGCCGGCTTTGATCTCCAGCCCTTTGAACGCTTTCCCAAAGCCATTGGTGTCCTGCGGGATGGCTGTCTGGCTTTTCTGGCGCCGGGAGTCGATGGCCTCCAAATCCTGGGCAATGTCGGCTGGCGCATGGGCGAGAGTCTGGGGCCATTGGTGGAGAGGGATGGACAGAAAGTCTTCATCCACAAGCAAGAAATCCTGGAGGCCACCCCAGAGAAAATTGCCACGTTGGAGCGTTTCAAGGCTGACCTGAAGACGATTTTGCACGGCGGAGGGAAAACCGGGCAATAGCAATGCAAAGATCAAAATCAACAACTCCAGTCGCTCGGCATCCGTCGCGGCTTTGGTGGCGAGCTGCGCAAGCTGCGCTTCTTGTTCGGGCGTGAAATGGACTTCCATATGGCCCTAGGCTACCAGAAAAAATCTGCCTTGCAGCAATGTTGCAAGACCGGATGCTTTCTCAAAGGAGCACTACTTTGGGATGAAAGAGGGTTCCGGCAATGCGCCGGGCGATAGCAACGAGTTGGCTTTGACCTTCAAAGACTCTGACCAATGCGGCTTTGGTAAATTCCGGGAGATTGACCGAACCTCCATGCCGTATCTTAGCCAGCGCTTCGGGAGGGGCAGTGACAGCAGGGAATTCCGGCAAAATCAGCCGAGGATGCAGACAGAAGGATTGGAATGGGGCTAATTTAGCTCCTGATTCATTATTTAACATAATATCTGTTATCGGACGTTGTGGATCTGAAGGAACTAAATGCATTCTTTCCGTCTCCAATTCGTCCAGCGAGCGCGCCTCCTCAATTCGAAACTCCCTTACGGCTGTTCGAATCAACGACGCCAAATATGCCCCCGGGCCTAGTTTCTTACCCAACTCATGGGCCAGCGACCGGACATAGGTTCCGGAGCTGACCCAAGCTCGGAACCTGGCTTGCCGACCATCCCAATCCAGAATTTCAAATTCCTTGACCTCAACTTGTTTCGCCTTGAGTTCGACTTCTTGCTTCTTGCGGGCGAGCTTATAGGCTGGAACGCCGGCAATCTTTTTGGCCGAAAATGGCGGTGGAACCTGTTCGATCTTTCCCGTGAATCCGGCGGCAACCTGCTGAATCTGCTCCAGGGACAGGTGGACTGGCTGTTCCGGGCCTTGGGGTTCGCCTGCGGCGTCGTAGGTGTCCGTGGACAGTCCGAACTGGATCGTTCCTTCGTACCGTTTATCAGCTTCCGTGTAAAACTGGGCAAGGCGGGTGAAGCGGCCCAGTACCAGGGGCAAGACGCCGGTGGCGGAGGGATCAAGAGTCCCCAAATGCCCTACGGAACGCTCATTGATGATGCGGCGCACGCGAGCGACCACATCGTGAGAAGTCATTCCAGCCGGTTTGTTGATGATCAGGACTCCATCCACTTGAGCAACTCCGAATTATCGAGCATGATAGCTAAGGCGATTACGACCAGATGATTCCCATCAAAGATGACGCTCCGCGCTCTACCACGCCGTTCGTCAACTATTTTCTGATCGGATTGAATGTTGCCGTCTTCCTGTTCGAGTTCTCACTCTCTCCGCGAGAGCTCAGGATACTCGTTGGTAATTTTGGATTCACGCCTGACACCCTGAATCAGTGGCTGGCTGGCGTAGCGCCCATCGACGCGGCCCTGGTTCCGCTCTTCAGCTCCATGTTTCTGCACGGGTCATGGTTGCACCTGATCTTCAACATGTGGGCGCTCGCAATCTTCGGCGACAACGTAGAAGACCGCCTCGGGCACTTCCGCTATCTATTGTTTTATTTTCTTAGCGGGCTGGGCGCTGATATGACCCACTATGTTTTTAACTCGGCCTCGCATGTCCCAAGCCTGGGCGCAAGCGGGGCCATTGCCGGTGTCATGGGGGCGTATTTTCTTCTATTTCCTCAAGCTCGTGTGTTGACCTGGATATTCACCTTTGCCTTGATCCGGCTGCCAGCCTGGCTGGTTCTGGGATTCTGGTTTCTTGCTCAGCTTCTGAGCGGCGCCGCCACTACTATTACATATTCGCATGAAACCGGGGGTGGAATCGCCGTTTGGGCCCATGTGGGTGGATTTGTTACCGGGCTGATCCTGATCAAGCTCTTCCCTCTCCGCCCCACTTACTACTCCTATGAACCCTATTCATAGCGCAGGCAGACGATGGGATCAAGGTTGGCGGCCAGATTTGCCGGATAATATCCGAACAGCAGGCCTACGCCTACGGAGATGGCGAAGCCGATCGTGATCCAGAGGTAGGATAGTGTTGCCGGTACGGAAGGCACGAAATTTCGCACCAGCGCCGACACACCGGCCCCTACAAGAATGCCGATGGTGCCTCCCACCAGAGTAAGCACCACGGCCTCCAGCAGGAACTGCAGGCGGACATCTGCCCGGCGGGCGCCGATCGCTTTGCGCACTCCAATCTCCTGGGTACGTTCGGTCACCGAGATGAGCATGATGTTCATGACCCCGATGCCGCCTACCAGTAATCCCACGGAGCTGATCACGGTGGTAAGGATCACCAGTGCACCCGTCAATTGGTTCCACAAATTGCTGAGAAAATCCGGCGAGCTCAATTCGAAATCATTTTCTTTGTCGGCAGGAACATGACGCAGGCGGCGCATGGCCTGAATTACCTCGTCCTGGGCTCTATCGACGCTGGAGTTGACCGGGACGGTGAAGGCCATCACCAACTCCTTGGATTCCGGATACCGTTTTTTGAAGTCGCTGAGCGGGATAATCGCAAACACATCGACTCCCGGCCCTAGAAACAAGCCCTGGTCATGCTCAAAGACGCCAATCACCTCATAGAGAGCGCCATTGATGCGGACTGTTTTACCCACAGCGTCGCTGTAAGGAAAAAGCGATTCGGCGATGGCCGCTCCCAGCACGACCACCTGGCGCGCGTGCTCCTGGTCAAAGGCGCTGATAAATCGTCCACTCCCTACGTTAAACAGAGGGATCGCCGTGGTGTAGTCGGGCTCCGCGCCGCGCAAGATCACCTTTTCCACGCTGCGGTCTCCACTAGTGATCATGTTGGTGTCGCCAAAGATGAATCCGCGGGTGCCAACTGTCGTGACGATCTGCACGTCGGGTGCAGCCTGGCGGATGAAGTCTGCATAGTTGTACTCAAAGTACTTGCGGATGCGAATGCGCTCGGGAAAGTGGAAGGGATCGGTGCCCGGAGGAAATCGTGACAGGAAGTAGGTACGTGAACCAAGGGACTCGACTTTATCCTGCACGAACTTGTTGAGGCCACCGATGATGGCAGCCATCGAGATCACCGACGACACGCCGATCACGATGCCGATCACAGTCAAGGCCGAACGCACCTTGCTGGAGCGCAAGGTGTTCATCGCTGCCAGGAAATTCTCGCGCGCCTGCGAAGGGGTCATGATCGTCATCAGTCAGACCTCAACGCGACAATGGGATCGAGCCGTGAAGCCCGCAACGCCGGATAGATTCCAAAAAAAAGTCCTACGGCGGAGCTTAAAACCACTCCGGCGACCGCCACCCATGTCTGGACTGCGGCGGGAAAGGGCGTGTAAGTGCGCAAGGCGAGCGCCAGCAGAAATCCCATGCTGATGCCCACCATGCCTCCAGCGAGACATTGCAAAACGCTTTCGGCCATGAATTGCCGCAGGATATCGAACCTGGTTGCGCCCACTGCGCGGCGCACGCCAATCTCCCGCCGCCTCGCCGTCACGCTTACCAGCATCACGTTCATGATGACGATACCGCCGATGACGATGGAGATGGCGCTGACCATAATGAACACGGCAAAGAAAGCCGAGCTTATACTGCGCCACAACGCCATGTAACTTTCTTTGGTGCCGATGAAGAAGTCGTCTTCCATTTTGCCGGTAAGGTGGTGGCGCGCGCGCAGAATGAGTTGGGCCTGGTCCTGGGCTTCGACAAAAAGAGCAGGGCTGCTCTTGACGTTGATGATCAGGCTGCTGTGCAGGCCGTTCACTCGTAGGAAAACCGGGAGCGGAACCATCACAAAGTTATCCTGGTCCTGGCCGAGAACGCTACCGATCTTCTCCATAATGCCCACAATCGTAAATTCTTCGTTGCCCACACGGATGGATTTGCCGATAGGATTCACCGTCGGAAACAACCGCTGCACCAGGGTATCGCCAATCAGGCAGACATCGGCGCGATGCTCGGCCTCCGAAGCCGTGAAGTAGCGGCCAAACTCCACGGTGCGCGTGTCGATGTCCGCCATATTGGCTGTTTGGCCGGAGAGGTTCACGTCCTGCACCTCTTTATCGCCGTAGCGCGCGCGAACCGTGATGCTGGCGCTAGCGCCCACCTCTCCGCAAGCTGGACACTTTTCGGCGATCGCCCGCATGTCGTCCAGCTCGATCTTCTTGTACTTCAGCGCCTTGATGATGATGTTGAAGTCCGTGACCGCGAAGGGTGTTCGGGCAATCTGAAAGACGTCGGTGCCCAGATTGGCAATCTTCTTTTCAACGTAGACGTTGGCGCCCTGCACAATGGTCATGACGGTAATGAGGGTGGCCACGCCCATAGTCAGCCCCAGCATGGTGAGCGAGGCGCGCAATTTATTGGCGCGCAGGGCGCTGAAACACTCGACAAGATTGTCGCGAACAGCCAGCATGGAATTAAGTAGCTGCTCTTAGGTTACTATGCGTCAAGGCATTTGGGTATGACCCAGAGCCAATCGGATTTGTTGCCCCAAATCGGCCAGGTCGAATGGTTTTTGCAGGAAGATCGCATCAGGAACCAGGTTTTGGATATCCAGGGGACGGTCTGTATACCCTGATACGTAGATCACACGCATTTCCGGATGAATCTCCAGCGCTTTTTGGGCAAATTCCAGGCCGGGCATGCCAGGCATAACCAAGTCTGTCACTAATATCTGGATCGTACTTTTATAGTTCCTGCAGATATTCAACGCTTCATCGCCGTTAGCGGCAAGCAGCATCGCATACCCTCGGGATTGCAGGTATTCACGCGCAATCTCGCGCAGGGCAACCTCATCTTCCACAAACAGCACTGTCTCCGATCCGTTGACTGACGACTTGGCGCGCTGAGGACGAGAACGGACCACCTCTGGACCGTCGGCGCAGGGGAAATAAATTGTGAACGTGCTTCCCTTTCCCAATTGGCTTTCGACCAATATTTTGCCGCCGTTTTGCTCTACCAGCCCGTAAACCGTCGACAACCCCAGCCCGGTTCCTTTCCCACGCTCCTTGGTAGTAAAAAATGGCTCAAAGATCTGCGCCTTGGTCTCCTCATTCATGCCGATACCTGTATCCTTGGCACTGAATCTGACGTAATTGCCAGGAGGCAACTTAAGCCCAGGATAGTTTTGCGCGTGCTTGTCATCCACTGAGACATTAGCGGTTGTAATCGATATATTGCCCCCGTTGGGCATGGCGTCGCGAGCATTCACCGCCAGATTCATGACCACCTGCTCAATATGACCCCGGTCTATGTTGACCATCCGCAGGTCCGGCTCGAGATGGACGCTAAGCCGAACGTCCTCCCCCAATAGCCGGGGCAGCATCTTGCTCAAATCTTTCATGATCTGGTTCAGGTCCTGAACATGGCGTTCCAGAACTTGCTTGCGGCTGAACATGAGAAGTTGGCGCGTAACCGAGGCTGCGATCGTGGTAGCTGACTGGATCTGGTGTACATATTTGGTAATCTTTTCCGGATTATATTTATTCTGCTCGGTAAAATCAGCGGATGCGCCAATGATCATCAGCAGATTATTGAAGTCATGGGCCACGCCGCCGGCCAGCTTTCCAATGGCCTCCATTTTTTGGGCCTGCTGAAACTGGTTCTCAAGGGCGCGCTGCTGGGTCATGTCTTCCACAAAGACGTTGTAAATCGCCTTGCCTCCAGCAGCCCCATGGACGCAGGTTCCCGCTAACCGAACAAAAATCTCTCTGCCCTCCTTCTGCCGCCATGTAAGCTCGACCCGGGCCTGCGAAGGCTGGCGCTGAAATTGCGCGAGGGCCTTGCGCATGGCTTCAGCATCGCGATTTACCTGGCCCATAGTGTCGATATTCAACAAGTCTGCCTCGTTCACATGGCCCAACATGGTGACTAAGGCGGAATTGGCGAGGAGTATCTGACCATTCTCATCCATCTGGCATATTCCAAACGGAGCACCTTCAACAATGGAGCGGAATTGTTCCTCAGAGCGACGCAGATCGCGCTCTGCCCGGTCCCGGTCTTGCCGCAACTCATGCTCCTCCAGTGCACGGCGAATAGCAAACGGAAGGCGGTCCAGTTTATCTTTGAGCACATAATCATTGGCCCCTTCTTTGATGCACTGCACGGCCAACTCATCTCCCAGCGTACCGGTGACCAGGATGAACGGTATCTTATGTCCGGAACTGCGAAGCCAGCGTACGGCGTCCAGTCCGGTCCAGCCTGGCAGACGATAATCACCTAAAACGATGTCATAAGATTTACCTTGAAAGTGTTCGATGAACTGCCGGGAGTCGCCAGCGACGTCGGCCACTATTTCCAGGTTCGCTTCTTTAATCTTGTGCAGAGTCAGCTTCGCGTCCGAAGGACTGTCCTCCAGCACGAGCATTTGGATCGGCTTTGCTCCTTTTCCTTGCTTAGCCACTGTTTACTCAGTTCCCTAATGCATCCTGTTCGACTGCATGACATGGATCCTCACAAATCGCATGTCATGATAGATACACTTGCTTCCTGGTGTGAATTTGTACAATTAATGATCTAGTTGATGCACAAGTGACCCATGCTGACGTTAGATCAATCCACTTTCCCGAAACAGTTGGGATTGCAATTAGCCGATAGAGAAAAACCATTGGCGCCCCGGGCGAATCCTGGGCCAACCTTACTTGATATGTCGGGTAGATTTGCTCATTACTCGGCTACCCATGGATTTCAAAATGGAACAGTTTGTCAGGGCCGAAAGAACTGAATCGCAAAAATGCGACCAATAACTACCTGGACTTTGTATGCATTATCTTGCAAACAATTTGCAAAATCAATCCTTAATTTGTCCATTTTGAAGGGGGATAAGGCTAATTTATGCTCAATGAAACAGCCTAGAAGTTACCTCAAAAATATGAAATTTTTACACACAAGTCTCTAATTCTTACGAAATCAATACTGCCAAAGATAAGGAATCCATTTTGCGATAGCTTCCAGTTTTAAATATATTGATGTGTAATTAAGTTCAATGTTGAGCATAACTCATAACTAAGGTGTGAATAAGTACTAAATAGAGAAGGGTCGTTGCCCTGAAGAGAAACAAAGATTAAAAAAACAAATATTCCAGAATTAGGAACGATGTTCTAAAAGAGTCCTTATTTTCGAACCGAGAATCTGAAAGGTAAACGGCTTCTGCAGAAAGCAGGTGGTTTCCAGAAAGATGCCATGGCGGATAATGGCGTCGTCAGCATAACCGGAGATCACCAGAATGCTGGTTTCCGGCCGCGTCTTTTTTATGTGGTCAACCACGCCGCGTCCGTTGACTTTAGGCATGATGATGTCAGTAATAACCAGGCCAATCTGGCCTTGAAAGTTGTCGGCCATCTCGATGGCCTCTTTCCCATTGCAGGCCTTCAACACACGGTAGCCGCAGTTTTCGAGATACTCTCCAGCGGCATTTCTTAGGTCATCTTCATCATCCACCAGCAGGATGGTTTCATGGCCTTCAAGATCGACCCGCTTCTTGCCATCGACAATTGGAGGCTTCAGCTTGGGGCTGGTAATCAGTGGCAGGTAGATGTTGAACGTGGAACCTACATCCAGCTCCGAATGGACGGTAATATGCCCGCCGCTTTGCTTGACGATTCCATAGACGGTCGAAAGTCCCAATCCTGAGCCGCTCTTTTTGGTGGTGAAGAATGGTTCGAAAATGCGGGATTCAATTTCCGGATCCATCCCCGTCCCGCTATCAGCCACGGAAAGCAGCACATACTCGCCTACAGGTACCTCCGAGCTGCCCGGACGGCTGATGTAGTTGTCCATATCGATGGTCAAAGTGCCGCCGTTGGGCATGGCGTCGCGCGCGTTGGCTGCCAGATTCAAGATCACCTGCTCGAGTTGGCCCTGGTCTGCGTTGACCAGACCGAGGTCCGGGTGAGCATGGACTATCACCTGGCTTTCTGCGCCCAACAGGACGTGAACCATGCTGTTCACCTCGGCCACTACCGCAGAAATATCCAGCAGCTTGGGTGACATAACTTGCCGGCGGCCGAATGCCAGGAGTTGTTTCGTCAAGGAGGCGGCCTTCTGGGTAGCCACCAGGATCTTTTCCGCCTTGGCGCGCTGCCCCTCGTCCGTAGAGTTCAGTTCCAGAAGTTCAGCATACCCGCTGATGATGCCAAGGATATTGTTGAAATCGTGCGCCACGCCGCCGGCCAGCCGTCCCACTGCCTCCATTTTTCGCGCCTGCCCTAATTGTTCTTCAAGGCTCTGCTGCTCGGTGATGTCCCGCAGCACGCACAGGTGGCGCATGGGCATGATGTTGGCGTTGAAGCTGCAATCGACAAGGCGTTTTACACCGTCATGGCGGCGAATCCAGAATCGGGCGCGTCCACTGCCGCTCTCGCGAAAACCGCGCCACTCGGCCTCCAGCCCTTCCACCGCAAACTTGAACAGGCTCGATCCGATAAATTCTTCGCGCGTGAGCCCCACCAGGGCGGCAGCGGCAGTATTTGCCTCCATGCAGATGCCCCGGTCTTCCGTGATGACGATCCCATCCAGCGAGTTTTCGAAGATGGCGCGGACCGTGGATTCACTCTGGCGCAACGCTTCTTCTGATTGCTTTCGTTCAAAGGCGTAACGGATGGC
>Ga0070730_10003870_pt1 | contig 13304 bp, 11 predicted proteins | sample Coa_R1_3_FD_66447 | JGI IMG/M metagenome (GOLD analysis project Ga0070730, IMG submission 66447) | Surface soil microbial communities from Centralia Pennsylvania, which are recovering from an underground coalmine fire - Coalmine... | ecosystem: Environmental > Terrestrial > Soil > Unclassified ...
GCTCTGGCGGGGCGAGAAGCGGTAGAGCATGCCGAAGCGCTCCAGCATGTCGAAGCGCGAGATGCCCACCGCCATCATCTCAATCGCGCAGCACGCCGTGCCCAGGATCAGCGGCCACATCGACGACCGGTGCGCCCAGTTAAACAGGAAATCGGCCGTGGTCGTGATCACCCCCGGCTTGAAACGGTTCTCTAAGACGCCCACTCGAATGCTCCCTTCCGCCACGCATAGATATAGCCCAGGACCAGCAAAAGCAGGAACAGAATCATCTCGACGAGCCCATAAAGCCCGATGAGGTTGTAGGCGATCGCCCAGGGATACAAGAAGACCGCCTCAATATCGAAGACGACAAAAAGCATGGCGATCAGATAGTAGCGGATAGTAAACCGCTGGTGCGCCGGCCCGATCGGCGGCATCCCGGATTCGTAGGGGGAGAGCTTGGCCGCACTCGGCTTATGCGGGCCGACAATGCGGCTGATGTTGCCCAGCAGCGCCGCGTTGGCCAGGCAGATGGTGAAAAACAACAGGACGGCAAACCATTCGAGCATCGGCGTCCTCCCTCTCTAAAACTACGTGTATTATATCACAATCTTTCTAGAGCGGCAATCGGGGCGGCCTTCTGGCCCGTCTACCCCTAGATAACATTCATAGTAAGCTACTAGCTTGGCGCCTTCTTGGTTCCTTGTGCTACACGCGGCGATTATTTTCGGACATAAATATTAGCAAAGTTAGCAAAGAATTTGTCATTCTGAGCCCTTCGCTGCGCTCAAGGGTAAACTCCGCGAAGAATCCGTTGCCCGGTGGATCGGTTCGGGGCCGGCGGGCCGCTGGCCCCGCGACCGCCGCCACCCGGGCCTGCCCCCCAGATCGCCTCGTCGGGGCCGTGGGGTCGCGCCCCAACGGATTCTTCGCTGCGCTCAGAATGACAGATCTTATGCGTTCTGCTAATTAAATACATCGTCGCTTCATTAATGAGCAATCCTCATTATGCATGTTATAGTAAGCGGTCCCCAGGCAGCGGGCAGCGCGAGACACGTATCGGACGCGCTTCCCGTCAGCAATTATCAGGCCAAGACGGCGTGATCGGCGCCGGCAGGTCCGGCATATGGGCGGCCGGCACCGGCGCGGCACTCTCGCGGGGCGGATCGAGCGCGGTGTCGAGCCCGGCCGGCGTGGCGGCGCCGTCCAGGCCCCGCTCCTGGAGCGTGGCGACCAGGCTCTGGCCCCGCTCGCGGAGATCGCTCAGCTCCAACTCCATGCGCTTCACGCGATAGAGGGTGTCTTCGGTGAGCCGCCGGTTGGCCGCCAGGATATCGGCGACCAGGCCGATCAGGAAGATCTGGATGCCGAAGACGAGCGCGAGCACACTGGCGAAGGTGGTGGGCAGGTGGCCGGTGAAGGTCGCGCGCCAGTTGAAATGCTCCTCAAAGGCCCAATGGACCAGCAGCCAGAAAACGCCCCAGCCGCCGATAAACAAAAAGAGGCCGCCGATATAGGAAAAGACCTTGAGCGGCTCATAGAGCACCCAGATGCGCACAATGGTCGTCACCGATTTTTTGATATAGTCGGGCACCGAGCGCACCAGCCGGGACTTGCGCAGCGCCGGGTTGGTGTGGACCGGCACGTAATCCACGGCCAGGTTCTTCTTGCCGGCCTGGATAATGGTCTCCAGCGTATAGGTGTAGCGCGTGATCACGTTCAGGCGCAGGGCCGCCTCGCGGGAAAAGGCGCGGAAGCCGCTGGGCGCGTCGGGGACGTTGGTGCCCGACACCGCCCGCACCACGCGCGATCCGATCCCTTGCAGGAACTTCTTCATCGGCGAGAAGTGCTCGATACCCTGCACCTGCCGATCGCCGATGACCATATCGGCTTCGTGGCGCAAGATGGGGGCGATCAGGTCGGGGATGCGGTCCTGCGGGTACTGGTTGTCGGCATCGGTGTTGACGATGACGTCGGCCCCGAGGCGCAAGCAGGCGTCCAGCCCGGTCTGGAAGGCGGCGGCCAGCCCCTGGTTGGAGGTGTGGCGCACCACGTGGTCCACCCCCAGCGCCCGGGCCACTTCGACGGTCCGGTCGCGGCTGCCGTCGTCGATGATCAGGATCTCGACCACGTCGACGCCGGGCACCTGGCGCGGGATGGTCGGGATGGTCACCGGCAGGGCCTGCTCTTCATTATGGCATGGGATCTGGACAATCAGCTTCATCTGCACGCTCCCCCTTGGCGACGGTGCCTCTGGCATTGTACCCTGTTGCCGCAGCCGGGTCAAGCGGAGTGCGGAGTGCGCGGCAAGATTTGGCATTGTAGGGGCACGGCACGCCGTGCCGCGGTGGGGAGCGTGGTGGCGTCCGTACGGCGCGGGATCCCCCAGGCCGGGCTCCCGCCCAGGGCACGGCGTGCCGTACCCTATACGTATCAAGCTCAGCGCGCGGCAGAGTCCTGGGGCGGGACGCCTAGCGGCTGAAGCCGCGGCTACGCCGACGAAGCCCGCCTCCGCGGGCTGACGGTCTAAGGATGGGGCCTTCCAGCGTGCTGACGGTGAAATGATAGCGTGTCAACGCGCGGGTCTGGCTCAGGGCCTGGGTAATCAGGGCGCGTTGGGCGGCAGAGACAGGAACGGGAGTAGCGGGATCGGGGGGCGGTTGCGGGCTCATACTCATCAGACTCTCCTGGCCTAGCCGGCTATGGGGTTTTACTCTTTATAAGGGCTCGTAAAAGTATAACTTCCGCCACTGCCGATGATCTCCTTCTCTGAATGGGGGGTAATAAACTTACGAGCCCTTAAGTGTGCTTCTAGTAGCGTTGTGTTTCACGCTAACGGTCTTAGAAATTTCACTCAGCTTCTTGGGCTTCACAAAAGCATGATCAAATAGTATATCAAGTGCCGTGAGAACCCATTCAGCTTCACCCGGTTCTACCTCGATGATTTCTGATGTTTGGCTATCTTTTAAAGGATGTGCCGCAAAATTTCCGATAATCCTAATGTTATCAAGCGCTTGGACGAGATACGAGGGAACATCAGGTCTATCTATAAATTCTTTAATTTCCTTCACTAGATTGCCTGGCTTCACTTTGAGCTCTTCCCTTAACACATGTTGCAATATCCTTCTACTTAGTGCTGCACTTGACTTTGGACTTATTGGCAAGACTAACCGAGCTTCTCGATAGTCCTCATGATAATTTAAGGGCACTTCTGGTGGAAGATTCACTTTTATAGCATTTGGCCATATCGCATTAACAGCAGGCCCAGATATATCGGGCTGATCCTTGTCTTGCTCGACCTCGTTTGTATATGTATTAATATTCTCTGGTATGGGTTCCCGATACTCCGCTTCTACAAAGATTGAGCTCTGGCAGCTCGGACAACTGCATATGAGATCAAATTTCCAAGAAGGGCGTTTAAAATTCGTATCAATACGCATGATACCATAGAGTGAACAGTATGGACACTGTAACGCTATTGATTCTGGAACAACATCATCAAGTACAGTGTATTGCTGCTCATATTCAGTCTGATGGTGGCTCACATCAAGTCGAACTTTGAATCTTGGCTCCATCTGCGGTCGCATACTACCTCCTCGACAGTCAACAAATCTCTGTTCATGGCAACTCTCTAACACCAGGGTTGGTAAAAGCGTAACGTCTCCCGGAGTCGAGGCTTCAGCCAGGGGGGCAGCCTCTTCCATTCGACTTTAGCGCGTTTTGGCCGAACTTATTCTTTTACGGACCCTGAGATTTCCATTCATATATTTCCGTCCGTGCAGCTTCAAGAAATACCGACACTCTATTTATCACTTCGGCAATATTCCGCAGGTTTATCTGAGTTAACCCCGGCAAAGATGGAGCGGGCACTTTCCCAACAGCAATAGGATACCGAAAAGCTGTAGAACCTGGATCAACAGCACAGAACTGTTGAATAGTCTCCGCTACTGCGTCTAAATCCTCAGTTGGGATTCTGGAATCGATTTGTATTAAAAGGGGACGGCATTGCGTCCAGAGGCCATCAATTTTGTGGCCTGTCGGGAGATCAGCTTTATTGCCTAGGAAGTGGTCAGCTTCATGAAGTAGTTGTTTTAAGACCAGTTCCAAATGCTGTCGATAAAGGTAGACAATTGGATACACAAGGGTATCTTGGTCTGTGTATCTGTTGATTATATAATCAACTAATATGTCAGCGGCCCGCTTGTAGCCTTCGCTATAGAGGCCCCATTGATCTGGGGTCCAATTTAGAATTGCATTGTTATGCCAATCATCACCGGCCACAAAGAGTTGATCGCCTTTTTGCGGCCAGGGGAAGGCGGTATTATCATCCATCTAATCACCTATCCCATGCTAGTCCATTCTGTATCAGACGTGCTTTTCTTGTAACAGCTGCTGATTTTAGAGTTTGTATTAGACTTTTCGTGTAATCAGTTGTTTGCGCTTTATATTTGCCCTGTCTATAATTCTTTAGCTTCTCGCCTAAATCAAATACGGCCAGATCTTCGCACGCTTCGCTAGGTACTACAGGCGAAAAGTGAAAGATTCGGCATCGGGCCTTTCCTACCAAGACTGTATCATCCGTTATCGGCAGTAATGCGATACTCTCTATATAGCCATCTTCAGGAACAAGTGTATAAATTTCCGGAATCTCGTGTTTGCATACACCTTTGGCATAACTATCGATCATCAGCCTACGTGCAGGATAAGCCAAGTCGTATGGGAATGTTATTTTGATGTTTTCTGGATGCACTAAGTCAATAGAATCCGAAAGTATCAAAGAATACATAAACGGTTCATCAAATGGCACCTGCCCGGCTTCTTGTGCGGTATAAAATGCTTGTTCTAAAAACCACAGCTCGGTAAGCCAACTAAGTAACGTAAAGCGTCTAAATGTGCGATTTAGAAAGTCGCCGTCAATTCGTAGTAAAGGGAGTCCTAACCTTTCGCAAATAACATTCTTTTTATGATCATTAGCAATCGCCTCCGTATTCTCGCTATGGTGCGGACCATCAAACTCCACCGCAAACAATGCTTCAGTATTCTTATCAGCAATGACGAAATCAAAATGGGCCATAAGGGCGTACTTGTACAGGTCATCAGAGATACCACTGCCTTTTATCTCTAAAACGTCAGCAACTCGCACCTTTGGGAATACTGTAGCTCCATAGGTCGTTACTATCCGCTGGAGAATTTCGTTGGTGCTTGCCTCGTAGGAATTCATTAACTTCTTTCTAAGCTGCATGGCATCCTCGCGGCTGTCCATAAACCGGGTGTATTCTATGGACTTACTTGTTTTTTTGCACTTCGTATGTTTCGATCAAAAACGCGGCCATTGTACCGGCTAAATTCACAGCGAGTGTGGCATGGCGTACGCTCGGTTTCACTGGCAGTCTCCCTTTTCCGTGGGCATCGCTTAGTCGGTTACGCAGTGCTCCTAATCCCTCTGCAATCGTCTGACAACCGCCCAGGATGCGCTTGAATATATCCTCTGTATGCTGGTCGGGAGCTAGATTCAATTGGGTAGCGGTGAGGCGGTACAGCTTGGGTAGATCCGCACTATCCTCGTAGGTCTGTCCTTGTTCATCAAGGATGAATTTGCAGACACTCTCCAATAACGTACGTGCGCTCGTGATGGCCGCTTCAGGATCGCTAAGACGGCGTTCTAACGCTTTGCGCCATGTCTCCCGAATGTGATCAGGGGTAAATGTGGTTATAGTGTCAGCGGTAGTCGGATCGCTGGGAGCGAATAGATCATTTTCGAGAAAAGCTAGTAGCGGCTCCAGGCTTACGCGGATATAGACTTCTGCGGATTCAGCGCCCGCAATTGAAAGCCTATGATGCCAAAAATCCCCAAGGTCTCGGCAGGAGCGTAGAAAAGCGGGCAGATATAGCTTGAGACGTGGAACCGCAAGTAATTTACGGCGTAACTCCCGGTAGGATTGTTCCATTTCCGGCGGGTCGCGGTCATTGTTTTGCGCTGACGCCAGCAGCAGATATTTAAAGCTTTCGGCCTGCTCCAAAAGATCGGCTGTCGTAGGGTCGGACGGGGTTGGGACTCGGAGTGCGCTCTTTTCTACAACAGTAGTGGTTTGGGGCGGTAGAATAGCTGGTTCTACGACCTGCACATGAGCAACAGTACCTTTTATCAAGACACGCAATCCTTCGAGCGCCAGAATTTGGTTGAGACTTCCAACCGCATCCTGTAACGCCTGGGGATTGCCAGTGTACTCGCGTGGATCGGCCAGATGTTTAACTATCTTAAGCATCTGGTCAGGATCTTGGTTGTATTCATGAAGACGGGCTTCCGTCCAGTCCGCACGGGTGCTACCATCATGATCTTCACATTCTAGATCGGCCTCGCGGAAGAATCGGGGCAATTCATAGCCTTTGCGATAGACAGGCCCATGGTCGCCGCAGATCAAGCCAGCCAGGGGGCGCAAGGTTTTGCGATGTAACGGATTCATATCAGTACCTTGATCGGGATGGACGTCTACAGGTCAGTACCACACAAACATTATTATACACAGAAGTAAAATATGGGGGTATACTGCCCACCCAACCCACCGGCTGCCGGGTCCGAAGCAGCAGGGGGGTAAAGCACGCGGGCTGAATGCCCGGCAACGCGATTTGTTGACCTACTGGGAGCAAGGAGGGGAAGCGTGCATTGCCGGCCCGAATATCAGCAGCGTTACCAGGTCGGCACGACGACTGCGGTCACTGACTTGCAAGGGCTGGTTGAGGCGGGCTTTGCGCGCCAAGAGGGCGGCGCGCCGACGACCATGTATATTTACCTACCTCCTGCCGCGCTGCCCCAGTGTCGTAAACGTTCGTTTTTGAGACTCCAACCTCTCGGCGTTTTCCACACACGGTCCTCTGATGCCGCATATTTGGACCTTGGCCTGCCAAGCAATCCGGCAGGGCGTACACACTCAACTGTACAGTTCAATGGGCGCCAAGCAAAATTCTTCGGTTACAGCAGCCCAATTCTATGGAAGAAAAGGTTGAGCTATCCTTCTTTTGCGGCGGATGCCGGCGCCACGAGCTGGTAGCGAAATTTCAAGGTGTTAGGACTTGGTCGCACGCGTATAATAAAGAGAACATAAGCTCTAATGTTCCGTGGCAAGCTCTTCTTGCCACACCTTTGCTGGACCAGTCACGTCGATCACCAGGTTGGCGATCCAACCGAGCTGCGACGGTCCGCTCTTTGCCTGGACGAAGAGAAGGACGAGCATGGATATAGTAGAAACGCAGAATCGTATACGCTACCGACTTGCCGTGTTTTATGGCAGAGTCGAACTGGCAACCCACGTAGGCGCGCTTGACATCAATAAGTACGCGGAAACCATGTTGATCCCGCTGTTCGCGGAGGTTTACGGATACACCAACCTCAGAAATCTTAACGCAGAGTCGACTAACTATCCGGGTATTGACCTAGGCGACGAGATCGCGGGCGTCGCGTTCCAAATCACCGCGTCTGCAGATTCTGAGAAGGTGAGGCACACCCTTAAGGAATTCGTGGCTCATAAGCACTATGAGAAATACAAACGGTTGATCATCTACATTCTAACTCGCAAGCAGCAATCTTATTCGGGCCGGGGATATGAAGAGATCATCCAGAGGAAGTTCGATTTCGATAAGGACCGAGATATCCTCGACTATCTCGACCTTATCGGTATAATCAACACCTTCCCGCCAGACAAAGCACGTCACATTCTAACAATCATCGAGGAGAATCTTGGCCCTGAAGCTGAGGATGTGCCCATGGCCATCGTAGGAGCACAGCGAGATCAAGGAGCCGCAACGCCCACTGTTGCCGAGTCTACTCTCGATCCAAATTTGAAGGCTTATACTCCAGAGACCATCAACGCCTTCGTGCGAGCACTGACTCTCTTCAACACACAAACCCCTGGCAGCCAAACTCCCACCACCGATCCTGAAGACGCGGCGATACAATCGCAAGTTGGACTGGCGCGCCAGCTTGTTCAGGAATCCAAGTATGATGCGGCCTACCCTAACCTGCTGAATTTGCGCGGGCTGGAACAGTCACAGCAGCTGTCAGCCGGGTTGCGGTTCGATATCGCCAACCTTCTCGGCTGCTGCGCCCTGGAGGCCGACGACATAGCAGCAGCACAAGGTTATTTTGCCGAAGCCTTGCAGCTAGACCCGAGCAGCGTCAAAGCACTGATCAATTCCTCGACGACCGCAGTGTTCGCGCATGACGCGGACAGGGCGCTTGAACTGAGTAGCCAGGCGCGCCGGCTAGATCCACATAATTCTGTCGTGCTGCTGGCCCATCTGCAGGCGCTTTACGCGGCAAGCAGGACGGATGAAATCGGGCAACTGCTAGCCGATGAGCCCGAACTCGCTCAAAATCCGCTCAGCGCCCCAATTCTCGCCAACGTCGAGCTTGAGGCCGGAAACTATGAGACCGCGGCAGAACTGGCGTTTAACGCAACCAACGCGGACCCCAACAATATTAACCATCTCTTGCTGCTGGCTAGCGTCTTAATCACCTTGTCTCGCTCGGATTCCTTCGCTAACGTGAATGGTTCTAACTGGCGACGGGAGAAGCTGCGCGCTGCGGAGGATGTGCTTACGCAAGCTGTTCAGCTTGCTGAGCAGCAGAACAGGAATGCCCAATTACGGGTCGCGCTGACCAATCGATCCGGGGTCCGCTGCATGCTCAGCGAATTGGAAGGCGGCCTGAGGGACGCCGAGCACGCGCTGGCCTTTGACAACCAGGATCCCGTCGCCCTCGAAAACAAGGGGCGCATCCTTTTGCGCATGAACCAACCTCAAGCCGCGGCGCAGTGTTTTGAGGCGGTGCTGCAGAGCGCTGCAGGAACCGAGGATAAGCAACGCCGTTATGTCAGGATCGCCGGCGACACTCAACAGGGAGATATACGCGATCTTCTTGCCGATGCCTACCTTAAAGCGGGGCAGCCAGAAAAGGTTAACGAGGTCTTGCCGGCTACTCCCGACTTCAAGGTAGTGGATGAGTCGCAGCTTGGCGAGTTAGAGCTGCGTCTCATGGCAAGCCAGGCCTTGGGCGACGAAGCCGCCGTGGCTAAGATTATCGAGAACCTTGAGCAGGACTGGCCCACGAGCGCTATTGCGAAACTTGTGCTGGCTGGGCACTGGCTCAGGCAAAGAGATTTAAATGCCGCCGGCCGCTTGCTGGAACAGGCATTAGCACTGGCCCAGGGGCGCTTGCACGACGAGATCGCCTTGCAGTTGGCGCACACCCGCTTCCAGGAAGGAAACTATGCGGACGCAGCGCGGCTGTTTGCGTCGCATGTTGATACCTCATACGACAATCCCGACTTGCGCGGGTACATCGTCTCCTTATACAGCTCACGGCAGTTCTCGGAAGCTTTGCGCCTGGCCGCCCAACTGCGTGCAGCCAGAGGGCCAATCGCTGGGATCTCTAGCATTGAGGCAAGCATTCTGGAAGCAGGCGGCGATCTTGATGGGGCCAGGCAGGTGCTGCAACAGCTTATCGACGTGCAAGTGGATGTGCTGACCAATCAGGTCCATCTCGCGTATATCGAGTATCGCAGCCTGAATCTAGGTGCTGCCAGACAGATCGTCCGCGGCATTTCATATCAAGCGGTGCGGCATAACCCGCACCTACTTATCAATCTCGCCCGCTTGCGGCTGGTGCTTGATCTTCCTGGCGTCCTAGACTTTGCTTACCAGGCCCGGCGGCTTGACTACGCCAACCCGGAGATGCACGTCCGATACATGATGATCTGCTTCGATCTTCATGGGCCGGTGGCTGAGCCCGGCTTGCAAGAACCGGCAGCCGTTGCGGTTGACACAAGCGTCCACGTCAAGCGGGACGACCAGATCACGACGTTCACGATCCTGGACGAGAGCCAGGTCTTCGCAGATCGCGGTGAGCTATCCAGAGGTGATCCGCTCGCGCAAGGCCTGTTAGGCCATCGCAAGGGCGAGTATGTTGTTATCAGCAGCGGGTTTATGCGTGATCATAAGTATGAGATAGTCAACATCCAGACTAAATATCTGTGGGCCAGCCACGAGTCTACCTATATGTTCGACTCTGGTAAGCTGCGCCACCCGGCGTTTGAAGTTGTCCACGGGACGCCAGAGAATCTTGCAGAGCGCTTCTTCGAGTTCATAGATCAGCGGGCGCGACGTGCTCCAGACATTCATGAATTCTACTATAAGCGCCACTTGCCGCTAAGTGTGGTCGCCACGTTGATCAAGCGCCATCTCATCGATACCTGGTTGTTTTTCGTGGATGCTCCCGACGGGCGCCTCATGGCAGCCGGAGGATCTCCAGCGGACTACCATGCCGATAGCGCAGCACTGGCGGACGCAACCGAGGTTGTGCTCGACCTCACGGCTGTCTTGACCATTGTGGAGCTGGATCTTGAGGCCGCGGTGGCCGATCGATTTGAGCGGCTGTTCATTGCTCAGGGCCTTGTCGACGAACTGCGGGAGTATCAGAGCGAACTCTCTATGAGACCACCGAGTGCATACGCTGGCAGTTCCGGTGAAGCGCGCTATTTCATCGAGGTACCGTCTGCTTACATAGAGCGCCGCTTGAATCTGGCTCAGAAGGCCCTTGACTTTGTCCAGGCACACACGCAGGTCAGGCCCACCATAGGCATACTTGAGCTTGATCAGGTACTACTGGAAAATCTGGGGCATGGTGCCGCAGGATCGTTGATCCTGGCTAAGGATTATAACTGTGCCCTATATTCGGACGATCTGCACTTGAGGGGCTTGGCGCTGGCGGAATGGCAACGTGCCGGATTCCATACACAGATGCTCTTAATTGATCTAAAGGATCGCGGAACACTTACCGAGGACCAGTACTTTGAACGTGTCAGACAACTCGCTCAGCATAACCACTCGTTCTTGCGGATGAGCGCGAATGGCCTGATGTGGGCGCTTGAGCGCGACGGAATGTCGATCACCGCCGATGTTCGCGCCATGTTCAAGCCGCTAACAGATCCTGATTGTGATCAGGCCATAGCGGCACAGGTGCTCGCGGAAGTGATCAAACGCGTATGGACCGGTCCATGGCTGGAGCACCAAAAGGTTTTTGTACTCGACTTGGCTCTTGATATGCTGGCAACCGGGCGCCGGATCATGCACGTTCTGCCCCTGCTCAACCATGCGCTTAGCCGGCAGTTCGACTTGATTCCTTGGCAGCTTCAAGCAATACGCGCGGCCATTGATGTATGGCGACGACGAAGATTGCACTAGCTGACCAAGACCGTGCCAGCGCCTGCGGCGCTGAGCAGCTCGATGATGCTGGTCAGCCGGTCGAGGCTGTCGTAGCTGTAGCTACTGGTGCCGGTGCCGTCAGTCAGGCGGGTCGCCGGCCGAGGCTGTCGTAGTCGAAGCTGACGTTGGGTGTGCTGCCCCCGTCGTGGTAGGTGATTCTGCCCAGCTGGTAGGCGGCGTCATACTTGAGGCTGGTGGTCAAGCCCTGGGCATCGGCGATCACCAACGGGTGGCCAGCCCGGTCATAGGTGCAGACGGCCGTCACCGTCAGCGGGTTGGTCACGGTAATGAGGCGGTTGAAGGAGTCGTAGGCGTAGCGGGTGGTCTGGCCGAGCGGGTTGGTCTGGGAGAGGACATTGCCGTCGGCATCATAGCCCGATATCGGGTCTTGGGCTAATCAAGAACTGGCACAACACCTGATGATAAACGATAATAGCAGGGGATTCCGCCGTAGGCGGGCTGACGATGCTGACACGAGGAGGGGCACAGGGTGACGGTTTCGTACTGGCAAGACCGCAGTGCCGAGCAGCTGCTGGAATGTGATACCTGCGTGGTGGGCGCGGGCCTCGTCGGCGCCTACGCGGCCCAGTGCCTGGTGGCGGCCGGCGAGGACGTGCTGATCGTCGAGGCCCGGCATGTCGCCGCGGGCGCGACCGGGCGCAATGCCGGCATGGTGCTCACCGGGCTGGCCGCGTATTACCATGAAGCCGTGGCCCAATATGGGCCCGGGACGGCGCGGGAGGTCTGGCAGCTGACCCTGGAAAACCGCGCCTTGATGTTCGCCCTGGCGGCGCAACATGGGGTGCCGCACGAGCAAAACGGCGCGCTCGTGCTGGCCCTGGACGCCGCCGAAGCCGATATGCTGGAACAGACGGCCGCCGCCCTGGCCGCGGCGGGCCTGCCCGGCACATATACACGAGACGACCCGACGGGCCGGGGCTTCACGGCCGCGATCACGCAGGCGGGCGATGGCGTGACGCACCCGGCCCGCCTGGCCGAGGCGCTGGTCCAGACCGGGGGCGCGCGCCTGCTGGAGAACAGCGAGGTCTTTGCCATCCGCGCATCCGGCGCGGGGGTCGAAGTCCGATCGCGGCTGGCGACCATCCGCTGTCAGCGCGTCGCCCTCTGTACCAACGCCTATGCTCCCCTGCTCCACCCCTATTTCGCCCCCCTGGTCGTCCCCACGCGCGGCCAGGTGCTGGTGACGGCCCCCGTGCCGGCCCGCATCCTCGATCGGCCTGGCTATGCCGACTACGGCTATGAGTATTTCCGCCAGCTCCCCGACGGCGCGGTGCTCCTCGGCGGCTGGCGCCAGCACTTCCGGGCCGTGGAGATCGGCTATGAGGACCGCGTGACGCCCGAAGTACAACGCGGCCTCGAAGGGTTCCTGCACCGCTACTTCCCGGAGCTGCGCGAGGTGCCGATCACCCACCGCTGGTCGGGCGTGATGGGCTTTTCCCGGGACCACATCCCGCTGGTCGGCCTGCTGCCCGACCTGCCCCGGGTCGGCTTCGCCGTAGGCTTCACCGGCCACGGCATGGGCTGGGGCCTGAAGACGGCCGAGCTGCTCGTCGCCCTGCTGCTGCACGGCACCGCGCCGGGCATCCTGGACGTCCGGCGGCTGGGCTGACGGAGTGCGGAAACCCGCAGGGTTCCCCTTGTGGGTTGCGGAGTGCAGAATGATGATGTATTTTATTATCAGGAAATATAAGATCTGTCATTCTGAGCGCAGCGAAGAATCCGCTGGGGCGCGAGCCCACGGCCCCAACGGTGCGACCTGGGCAGACACGCATACGGGGTGGGAGTCGCTGGGCCAACCGCTCGCCAGCTCCGAATGGATATGCTGGGCAACGGATTCTTCGCTGCGCTCAGAATGACAAATTCTTTAAGATCTTTGCTAATATTTATATCTACACATGGGGCGCGCACCCGCGGTCCCAACGGTGCGACCTGGGCAGACACACATGCGGGGCGGGAGTCGCTGGGCCAGCAGCCTGCCGGCTCCGACCGGATACACGGGGCAACGGATTCTTCGCTGCGCTCAGAATGACAAATTCTTTAATATC
>Ga0070730_10003871_pt1 | contig 13303 bp, 12 predicted proteins | sample Coa_R1_3_FD_66447 | JGI IMG/M metagenome (GOLD analysis project Ga0070730, IMG submission 66447) | Surface soil microbial communities from Centralia Pennsylvania, which are recovering from an underground coalmine fire - Coalmine... | ecosystem: Environmental > Terrestrial > Soil > Unclassified ...
TCCCGCACGATGACCACGCGCGAGGGAACCGGGGCGGCGCTAGCCGGTGCCCCCGACGAAACGACCGCGGCCGCGAGCACGACGCCGAGCGCCGTCGCAGAGGCGACGCGTGCCTTCCAGGTTTTGATCGCACCGCGGCCAGGCCGCGGGCGCGCGATCATGGCGCGAGGTCGCGGGCGGCGGCGGCGTACGGGCCTGCGGGGAAGCGCTGCAGGTAACGCGCGGCGAGCGGCTTCGCCGCGTCACGCCCCTGCGACTTGGAAACGAGCACCATCTTGCGTCCGAGCGCGTCGCCCGCGAACGCGCCGCCCGGCGCCTCCGCGAGGTACGTATCGTACCAGCGCAGCGCGTCGGTGCTCGCGTGTTCTTGCTCCTCGGCGATGCGGCCGAGCAGGAACGCCGCCGTGCGCGCGTCGCCGCTCGAGGCGAAGCGCGAACGGATGGAGGCGTAGGCTCGCTTCGCGATCCCGGGGTTGCCGGAGTAGCGGCCGGCGTCGCCCAGGGCGCGCAGGTCGGCCAGCGAGCGGGTCGCGACGGCGTGCCCCACCCCTTCCGCCTCGGCGTCGCGCACGACGCGCGCGAAGTCGCCGCCGGCGACGAGCTTGGACCACGTGGGGCCGGCCGGGGCGGCCGGCGGCGGCGGCGCCGTGACCTCGCCGCCCTGCACGACGAGCGTGGAGTCGGCCGGCGGCGGCGGCTGGTTGACCGGGCTCGCCTGCGCCGTCTCGGCCGTCTCGAGCTCCGCGTCGATCGTCACGGTCTTGTCCTTGAGCTTCGCGCGCAGGTGCTGCCCCGCGCCGAGGCCCATCGTGCTGCCGAGCACCGGGCCGTCGATCTCGACGTGCCCGTTCTTCATCCACACGTCGAGCGTCTCGGCGTCCGCCGCCCACGCGACCAGGAACTCGGTGCCCGTGACCTTCACGGCGAAGGGCCCCGCGTCGACCATCCAGCGCGTCCCCTCGCGGTGCTGCACGTGCACGCGCGCGCGCCCCTGCTCGAGCACGACCTCCGCCCCCTTCGGCGACGTCGACGCCACCCGCCCGCGCGATCCCGGCGACAGCGCCACGTCGCTGCCGTCGTCGAACACGACGCGCGCGCTCGGCGCCGTCGGCGCGATGCTCACGTATCCCTGCGCGCTCGCCGCGCCGTTCTCGACGTGCCACGCGATGGGGGGGCCCGCCGAGCGCGTGCGCACCACGAAGAACACTGCCGCCGCCATCGCCGCCGCGAACGAGAACGCCACGAGCGCCGGCCGCGCTCGCGACGGACGGCGCATCTTCTCCACCCGCGAGATAAGGCGCGCGCGCCCCTCGAGGTGCTTCTGCAGCGACGCCGGAGGCGTCCCCGCGTGCATGAGCGCTCCCATCCCGTCGAGCGGGCGGGTCGCATTGGACCTGCCGCTACGCATCGTCGCCTCCTTGGTCGTCACCGTCGTCGTCGTGGTCGCCGGCCCCGCGCGCCGCCGTCCACTCGCTCAGCAAATCGTCGTCCTTGGCGCGCGCCTGCACGTGGGCATCGGCGCGCTGGAGCAGGCGCTTGACGGTCGCGAGCGACACGCCGAGCGCCGCGGCGGTCTCGGTCAGCTCGTGGCCCTCCGCGTGGCGCAGGACGAACGCCAGGCGCTCGCGGTCGGGCAGCTCGTCGAGGATGGCGTAGAGGCGCCGCAGGGCCTCGCGCGTACGCGGGTCGACGTCCGCCGAGGCGACCTCCGGGACCGTCCCGTCGTCCGAGAGGTGCAGCCACCGCCGCACCCGACGCTTGCGCAGCGCCGTGCGGGCCGTGCGCAGCGTGATCCCGACCAGGAACGGGCGCAGCGACGACGTGTCGCGCAGCGACCGCACGTTGCGGAAGAACCCCACGAACACGTCCTGGAGCAGGTCCTCGATGTCGTGCCCGGGGCCCACGGATCGATAGAGGACACCACGGACGAGACCGGCATAGCGGTCCCACACGAGCGTCGCCGCCCGCGGATCCCGGTCGCGCGCCATCCTCGCGAGATCGTCGTCGTTCGGTCCCTCGGGCGGCGGGGAGCGGCGTTCGAGGCCTCCCTGGCCCCGACCCGCGATCCGCAGCAGCCTGGCCGAGGAGGGGTGGCTCACCTGCGAATAGTAGCGGGCGAGCCCCCGTACGGCTCACGGGGCACCGGCGATCCACCCCCTCCGGTCTGCCCACAAAACGAAAAGGACCGGCGGGGAGCGCGGGCCGAAGCCCGCAAACCCGCCGATCCTTTGGCGTTTCTGCCTATGGACGCCGGCTACTTGTCGCTGTGCTTCATGTGCGGGTTGGCCGCGCACGCCTCGGTGTACCCGTCCGGCTTCTTGCCGTCGATCTCCTCGACGTCGAACTCGGTCCGGCGGTTGCGCTGCTTGCCCTCGGGCGTCGTGTTCGGGGCGATCGGGTCCTTCGGGCCGCAGCCCACGCCCTTGAGGCGCTTGGCCTCGACGCCATGCGAGGTGAGCCACGCGATGACGCTCGCCGCGCGGTTCTCGCTGAGCGTGAGGTTCAGCGCGGCCGAGCCGTCGCTGTCGGTGTGGCCCTCGACGCGCAGGCGCGTGATCTGCGGCGCCATCTTCATCGCGTCGAGCGCCGCGTTGAGCACGTGCTGCGAGTTCGGGGTGTCCTTGATCGTGGCCTTGCCCACGTCGAACTCGATCTCGCCCTTGATGTCGAGCTGCGCGCCCACCATCGGGGGAGCGGGCGGCGGGGGCGGGGGAGCCGGCGGCGCGGGCGGCGGGGGCGGCGGCGCGGGCGGCGGGGGCGGCGGCGGAGGAGGCGGCGCGCACGCCACCGCCGGCTCCGAGTGGCAGCCGGCCGACAGGGCAGAAGCGCCCATGGCGAGGGCTGCGAGAATGGAAAGGGCAACGTGATTGGTCCGCATTGGGTCTCCTCCAGGGATTTCGCGCGCGAGAGTAGGAAAGCTTTTGACGAATGGGAAGACCATTGCTTCGAGGGGGGCGAATGGGGTTACGCAGGGGCATGACTCGTCAGGCCCGGCCCCACGTCCAGTTGGTCCACGCGTGCTCGCCCTCGGTGGTGCCCTGGCGAGACGCGCGGCGGGTCGCGCGCGCGCTCCAGCGGCAGGTGCGCGAGCACTTCGGGCCGCCATACGGAGTGGAAGCGACGGTGGAGGCCGTGCCGCGCGGCCGCCACGACGCCCGAGCCTGGCAGGTGGTGCTCGCGGACGACGCCGAGGGCGCCGCCGCCGACGGGTGGCACGAGCTCACGGCGCACGGCCTGCCGCTCGGCAAGGTGTACGCGAAGGACGTGATCGCGGAGTGCGGCGGCTGGTCCTCGACGGCGAGCCACGAGGTGCTCGAGCTGCTGGCGGACCCGGACATGAGCCTGGCCGTCCTGGTCTACGGCCCGCGTGGCTCGCGGCTCTTCGCGTACGAGGTCTGCGATCCGGTGCAGGACGACCGCTACGCGTACTCCATCGGCGGCGTGCGCGTGTCCGACTTCGTGTACCCGACCTGGTTCGAGTCGTTCCGCGCCGTCCGGAGCGCGCGCTTCGACTACGCAGGCGTCTGCGACCGCCCGCTGCAAGTGCTCGCCGGCGGATACGCGCAGGTCACGCACGCCCACTACGAGCGAGGCTGGCGCGACGAGGGGCCGGCCCGGGGCAAGCGCGGGCCCGCGCGCGGGAGCAGGCGAGCGCGACGGCGGACCGCCCGGAGCACGTGGCGTGTCAGCGCGCGATGAAGGGGCGCGTGGCGTGGCGAGCGCCGCCGACCCGACTGAGGCGACGCGCCGAGGGCGTCACGCTGCGCTGGCCGCGCTCGCCTCGCGCGACCTCTTCGCCGTGCACACCACGGGCAGGCCGCCCTCGGGCGTCACCGTGATCGCCCGCCGCACGTTGCGCACCCGGTCCGTCGCCAGGCGCAGGTCGACGCGCGGCAGCAGCGTCGCGAGCACCATCTTCATCTCGTAGATCGCGAACGACGCGCCCACGCACTTGCGCAGCCCCCCGCCGAAGGGCAAGAACTCCCACGCCGCCGGCTTCCAGCCTAGGAACCGCTCCGGCCGGAAGCGCTCCGGCTCGGGGTAGAGCGCCGGATCGCGGTGCACGAGGTAAATCGCCGCCGCCACGAAGACCCGCGCCGGCAGCTCGAGCCGACCGATCGTGGTCGGCTGGAGCAACACGCGCCCCACCATCGGGATGACGGGCTGCAGCCGCAGCGCCTCCTTCACCGTGGCGTCGAGTAGCTCCAGCTTCCCGATGCGCGCCGGGTCGCCGCCGGCCGTGGCGATCTCCGCGCGCAGCCGCTCGAGCAGCGGTCGGTCGGGCACGATCCACCGGAGCGCCCACGCGAGCGCCGTCGCCGTCGTCTCGTGCCCGGCGACGAGCAGCGTCACGAGCTCGTCGTGCACCTCGTCCTCGCTGAGCGGCTGCCCGTGCTCGTCGCGTGCGTCGAGCATCATCGCGAGGACGTCGGTGCGCCCCGCGGTCCCGCGCTCGCGCCCGGCGCGGATCTCGGCGCGCAGGATCCCGCTCGCGCGCCCGTACATGCGCCGGAAGCGCCCCCACGGGCTGAGCGGCCCGAGGTCGCGCTGCATGAGCGGCATGAGGAACACGGGGTTCGCCGCGGAGTCGAGCATCCGCGTCATGAGCTCGGCCAGCTCGGCGAAGCGCGCCCCCTCCTCCACCCCGAAGACGGTGCGCAAGATCACCTGCAGCGTGATCGACTGCATCGGGCGGTGCACGGGGAAGCGGTGCCCGAGCGTCCAGCGGTCTATCGAGGCGTGCGTCGCCTCGGCCATCACGCGCCCGTAGGCCGTCATCCGCTCGCCGTGGAACGCCGGCAGGATCATCTTTCTTTGCCGCAGGTGCTCGGCCCCGTCGAGCAGTAGCAGCGAGTGCTGCCCGAGGAACGGCTTGAGGACCCAGTTCGCCTTGCCCGCGTGCCCCTCGTCGGGCCCCAGCCCGAAGACGTCCTTGACGGCCACGGGGTCGCTCATGACGACGATCGGCGGGAGCTTCGGCAGGCGCATCGACCACGCGTCGCCGTAGCGCTCCTGGTTCTCGGCCATCACGGGGAACGGGGAGCGGATCCAGCGCCAAACCTGGACGGCGGGCGCGACGGACGGACAGGGAGGGAGCGCCATGCGCTCGAGCGTAGGGACCGCGCCGGCCGCCCGACAGGGGGCCGCGCCTCCTCTCCACAGATCCTCAACGCGGCCGAAGCACGCACGCGCCCTCACACCCAGGCGATGCGGACCGAGAGGCTCGTCGGGGATCCGAGCTTCGGCAGCTCGCTGGTGAACGCCTTCTGGCAGAGGAAGTCGAACGTGGCCTGCGTCACGCTGCGCGCGCCCACGCGGAAGTGCCGGAACCTGCACCCCGGGAACTGCACGAGCTCGACGCGCGCCTCCTTCGGCCCGACCCGGTAGACGCACACGCCGCCCCCCAGGATGAAGCGGTCCCAGAAGCGCTGGAGCTGCCCCAGCACGCGCCACGGCGTGGTCACGGTCTGCGTCGCCACACGCGCCGTGAGCGCCAGGATGCTCCCCTGCGCGAACTGCAGCGCCCCGCGCCCGATCTCGGCGATCTCCTCCGCGGGCAGCGCGAGCCGGTCGCACGCCGCGTAGTGATCCATCAGCACGTCGATGGGCAGCCAGTCGCCGGCGATCGCGCCCAGCACGGTCCCGCGCACGCTTGGGTCGAGCTCGCGCGCGTACGCCTCGAAGTGCGGGCCGGCGCGCATGGTGCGCACGACGGCGGCGAGCCACGTGCCGCGCACGTGCGACGCCATCGGCACCTCGGCGCGGGTCGGAGCGGGGAAGGGAAGGAACACCTCCTCGCGCACGGCCCGATCCAGCCTAGCGCGTGAAGCGCTCGAACGCCTCGAAGGTCCGCTTCAGGCCCTCACGCACGTCGACGGCGGGCTCGTAGCCGAGCAGCGCGCGGGCCGCGCCGATGTCGGCCAGCGAGTCGCGCACGTCGCCGGGGCGTGTCGCGCGGTACTCGGGTTCGAGCTTCTGGCCCGCGAGCTCGCCGACGTAGCCGAGCAGCTGGTTGAGGGACGTGCGCTCGTGGCAGGCGACGTTGACCACCTGGCCCGCGAGCTTCTTGTCCGTCGACGCGGCGAGCAGGTTCGCCTTCACCGCGTTGTCGACGTAGCAGAAGTCGCGGGTCTGCTCGCCGTCGCCGAAGACGATGGGGCGCTGCTTGCGCAGGGCCGCGGTGATGAACTTCGGCACGACGGCGGCGTACTCGCTCTTCGGGTCCTGCCGCGGTCCGAAGACGTTGAAGTAGCGCAGGCTCACCGTCTCGATTCCGTAGAGCTGCGCGAACACGCGCATCAGGTGCTCGCCCGTGAGCTTGCTCACGGCGTATGGCGAGAGCGGGATCGGCGTCATCGTCTCGACCTTCGGCAGCGTCGGCGTGTCGCCGTAGGCCGCCGAGCTCGCCGCGAAGACAACGCGCTTGACGCCCGCCCGGCGCGCCGTGTCGAGCACGACGGTGGTGCCCATCACCCCCGCCTGCATCGTCGACGGCGGGTCGTCGACCGAGCGTGCGACGCTGGGGATGGCCGCCTCGTGGAACACGACCTCCGCGCCCCGCGCGGCGCGGGTCATCACCTCGGGGTCGCAGACGTCGCCCTCGTAGAGCTCGAAGCGCCCCGGGAGCCCCTCGAGGTTCTCGCGCCGGCCGCTCGAGAAGTCGTCGACGATGCGGACGGAGTCGCCCGCCGCGAGCAGCGCCTCGACGATCGATGAGCCGATGAACCCGGCCCCGCCGGTGACCACGTACGTCGCCATGCTGCTCCTTCCTGTGAAGGAGCCCTATACAACAATCGCCGGCCCGGCGCCGGTCGCCCCTACGCGCGACGTCGGTCGGCGCCGCGGGGGTTGGGCTGGAATGCGGCCTCGAGCGCGATCCCCAGCTCGTCGCCGCCGTCGCGCCGATCGCGCCGGCCACGGCGGTCGCGCAGGAGCGCCCGCAGCTCGGCGACCGAGCCGGCCTGGACGGTCGACCGCCGGTGCATGAGCGCGTGCGACCCGCAGAGCGTCGCGCGGTCCCCGCCGCGGAGGGCGACGTCCATCAGAGCGCGCGCGTCCCGGGCCCCGCACACGCAACACGACGAAGCGGCAGGCTGCATCATGTCCGACGAGTCGCACCGGTCGGCACGCTCGGCCAACTTTTCTCCCCGGGCGCGGGCTGCTATCTCGGTGCGGCCATGGCGGACCCCCCCTCGACCGCGCCCAAGAAGAAGAAAAAGTCCAAGGCGCAGCCGGCTGCGACCGTGCGCGCGCCCGGCGGTGACGCCGGCTTGCTCACCGCGTGGCGCACGTGGGCGCTCGCGGGCCTCGTGCTCGTGGGGGGCGTCGTCGCGTGGAAGCTCGTCGGCTCGTCGTACAAGGGCGACGTCGAGACCATCTGCAACGGTGAGAAGGCATCGGGCTTCACCATCGCCAAGGACATGTCGAAGGTGACGCAGTACGTGCGCTCGCACCTGGCGACCCCCGAGGGCAACGAGCTCTTCTCCACGCTCAGCGACGCGAAGCTCGTCGACCGCGCCAAGAGGCTCGACACCGAGGCGGCCAACCTGAAGATTGGCTCGTGCCCCATGGTGGCGGCTTACCAGCAGGTGGCGGCCGAGGGCGACTACCGCTCCGACGTCCAGCGCCTTTGCTCCACGGTGACCTTCCCCAAGCTCGCCGAGCAGGACGACGACACGCGCCTCGCGCGCATCGAGGAGTGGCTCGACAAGAGCGCCAAGAGCCCGCGCACCAAGGAGCTGGCCGATCCGCTCCGCCAGGGGACGCCCGCCGACCGCGCGAAGCTCCTGCGCGACACCGGCGTCAAGATCGACGTCTTCTCGTGCGACCTCGCCAAGGTGATCGAGGGGCCCGTGGTGCAGCGCAGCAAGGGGTTCGCGCAGGTGCGCCCCTACGCCGAGCCGCAGATCAACGGCGTGCTCGCGGTCGACGTCCTCGCCAAGGGGCTCGTCGACGTCACGCCGGCCATGAACGAGTGCTACCGCAAGGCGCTCGATGGCAAACCGGACCTCGAGGGCAAGCTCGCGGTGAAGCTCAAGATCGACACGACGGGCAAGGTCACGGGCGCGCTGCCGGCCGACGCCAACATTCTCGACAAGGACGTGACCACCTGCATCCTCTCGGCGCTGCGCACGATGAAGCTCCCGGCGAACGACGGTCCGATGGTGACGGCGCTCGTGCCCCTCCAACTCACGCTGTCGGCGTCCCCCGGGGGAGCGCCAGCACCGGGGTCCTCCGCGTCGGGCGCGCCGTCCGCGTCGTCCGCTCCGTCGGCCAAGCCGGGCGCCCCCGGCAAGCCGGCGCCCTCGGCCAGGCCCGCGCCGTCGAGCAACCCGTGATCTCCTAGCGTAGCGAGCGCCGGGCCCCACGGGGCCCCTCCGGCCGTGGCATCCTCGATCGCCGTGGCCGCCGAGCGACGTCGCAAGCCAGCCTCCCGGTCGCCGAAGCTCGCGCGGGCGCTCCGCCCGCCGCCGGAGGTGACGCGCGATCTCTACCTCGCGTGGCGCTTCCCGCGCATCGGCCAGAGCAATCCGCACCGCATGACCAACCGCGTGTGGAGCTGGCTCGCGCGCGCCCGCGAGCTCTCCGCCTACCAGGCCAACGCGTGCTTCGACGGCCCCTCGTCGATGCTGGACGCACCATCCGCATCGCGGGCGAGCATGAGGACCACTATGACCCCGACTTCTTCATCTACAACGACGTTCACGTCGACGACGGCGCCGGCGGGGTCGAGATCTACGGATACGGCTACGACGCCTTCGAGCCCACCGACTTCCACTCGGCGACGCTCGTCGGCGACGACGTCTACCTGCTGGGCAGCCTGGGCTACCCGGCGCGTCGCCGTCCCGGCACGACGCCGGTGGTGCGTCTCGACACCAGGACGCTCGCAATCCACCCGGTGCGCACCGAGGGCGCGCCCCCGGGCTGGATCTCGCGCCACGCGGCAGAGCTGTCGCCCGACGGAGGCGCCGTCGTGGTCTCCGGCGGCAAGGTCGAGGCCCTGCGCGACGGCGCGCACGTCTACGTCGACAGCCCGGACGACTGGTCGCTCGACCTCGGGACGATGCGCTGGTCGCGCCTCACCGACCGCCGCTGGGAGCAATGGGAGCTGCGGCGTGCGGACGGCGGGACGAGCGTCCTCTTCGATCTCGATATGGCGTACCGCTACGGCAACGACGACACCGACTTCGGCCGGAGGCAGCTCGCGCGCCTCGGGGGCGCCGAGCGAGTGCGCGCGAACCGCGCCGTGCACGCGGCGCGCTATTCGCCTCCCGTTGCCCACGAGGCGCTGCCCGACGAGGAAGGGGTGCCGCTCGTCGTGCGTCGCGTGGTCGACGGCGTCGTCGTCCGCTACGTCGAGGACTCCTTCGCGGTTCACGTCGTCTTCGAGGGGATCCTGCCGGTGGACCTCGTCGCGGCGATCGTCGCGGACGCGTGCGCCAAGCTCGTTGCCCTGGAAGGGGCGCCCTACACGAGCCGCCGCGTGGCCACGAGCTCGTAGAAAACGGAGTCGACGCGCATGCGCGGGAACGTCGGCGGCAGGTCGCCCTCGGCGATACGCAGGAAGCCCGCGCGCTCGTAGAAGCGGTGGGCCGCGTGCATCTCGGGCCGGGTCCCGAGCAGGATGCGCTCCAGGCCACGCTCGCGCGCGTGCCCTAGCAGGCGCTCGAGCAGGCGCCGCGCGACGCCCAGCTCCTTGCCGCGGCGGTCGCGCCGCACGAACATCTTGCGCAGGGCGCCCGCGCCAGGGCCCGCGTCGAGCAGGCCGATGGTCCCCACGATCGCCGCGCCGTCGTGCGCCACCCAGAAGCCGCCGGTGCCCCGCAGGTAGTGGGCCTCGACGTCGGCGAGGTCCGGCTGGTCGGCGAGCGTGATGGCGATGCCGAACTCGTTCTGCTGGATGTCGAGCACGAGGGCGGCCACCGCGTCGCGGTCGTCCACGGCGAAGGAGTCGATGCGGACATCGGGCATGGTCTCGCCATGGTTAAGTCGCCCGGCGGAGCGCGCCCGGCACAGCGCGCGCGGTCGCGGCGCATCACAGCGAGGCGCCGCGCTCCGCCGCCGGACGGCGTCGGTCCGTCGGTCCGTCGGTCCGTCGGCCGGGGGAATGCGACGCGTCGTACGGGGGTTGGGATCCACGTGGTCCCGCCAGTCGAATCCGTCTCGCCGCCGCCGCTGCGCATCGTGAGCTTCAACGTGAAGCGCCTCTCGCACCGCTGGTCCGGCGGGCGCGTGCGCGCGGTGCGGATCGGCGCGTTCCTGCGGCCGATCGACGCGGACGTCTGCGCGCTCCAGGAGATCGAGCACGAGCCGGACGACGCGCAGAGCGCGCTGGCGCTCGTGGCGCGCGAGGCGGGCTTCACGGAGCGGGCCTTCACGCGGCACGCGCCGGGGCAGCCGCGTGGCGTGGGCCTGCTCTACCGCGGCCGCGCCGTCGAGTCGTCGGGGGGCCTCTTGCCCGCGCGCGCGAGAGACGACAAGGGGTACACGCGCGTCGTGCTGCAGGTCGCGCCGTCGTCGCAGGCCATCGAGATCGTCGCCCTCCACCTCGACTGGATCTCGCGTCGCGCCCGCGAGCGCCAGGCCGCCGCGCTCGCCGAGGCCCTGGGGCCGCCGCGGGGGCCGCGCCTCGTCGTGGGCGATCTCAACGCGATGACCGCGCGCACCATCCTGAGCGGCGAGGACCACGACTCGACGGTGCGCGTACTCGCCGAGCGCCTCGGCGTCGCCCCGCCGCGCGCCGGCGTGCGCACCTTCCCCAACTTCGCGCCGATGTTCTCGCTCGACTGGGTCCTCGCGTCGGCGTCGCTACAGGTGCGGAGCGTACGCGCGCTGCCGTCGCGCTTCTCGGATCACGCCGTGCTGATCGCCGAGGTCACGCACGTGGACACGCGGCGCGCGCCTTCGCTCGCCGCGGCGCCGACGGTCACCCCCACCAGTACGACGCCTTGACGATGATGACGTCCGCCGCCGGCGCCCGGCCCACGCTCCCGAGGTCGAGCACGCCCTGCTCGCCCGGTGCGAGCGACACGTTGGGCACCTGCGCGCGCTGGTAGACGAGGTAGAGCAGCGATCCGAGCCGGTACTCCCAGCGCAGGACGACGTTCGCGTTGAGCGCGGCCTGCTCGAAGTCCGGGTTGCCGAACGGTGGCGGCGCCGGGCGCAGGTCGGCCAGGTGCACGAGCGGCCGCAGGCTCCCCGCCGGCGGCAGGTACGTGAGGAAACCCGTGTAGTGACCGGACGCGAGGAAGAGCTGCGCGTACGCGGAGAGCGTGAGGCGCGGCGTGAAGGTGTACGTCGCGCGCAGCGTCGCCCCCAGGCTCTTCGCGTCGAGGTGCCCGAGCAGGTACTCGCCGGGCACCGACCCCGCGCCGATGTAGCGAGGCTCGCCGACGTTCGCCGTGTACTGGGGGGCGACGTCGAAGTCGAGCTCGGGCAGCACCTTCACGAGCAGATCGCCCTCGAGCGTCAGGTTGTAGCCGCCGTGCTCGAGGGCGTCGGGGCGCGCGTGCACCATCGCGTAGACCGGCTTGGTCGTGTCCGTCGAGATGCGCCCGTCGACGCCGACCATCACCGCCGTGCGCTCGAGCGCCGAGCCGTCGCCGAACTCGCGGTCGTCGTAGCGCGCGGGTCGCCAGTGCACGTCGGCGAAGTAGCGCCAGAAGTTCTCGAGCCGGCCCGCGGTGTTCGCCTGAAGGCCGCGTCCCAGGTTCGTGCCGGTCATGCTCGCGTTGTCCCAGTACTCGAGGCGCGTGTGCGTCTCGAGCAGCTTCCAGCTCGGCTCGAGCGTGCGGTACTCGAGGTCGAACCCGTCCCAGTACACGTTGCCGCGCTGGTTGAAGCCGACGTCGTTGTTGTCGAAGTATTTGTCGGTGTAGCCGCCCCACACGTCGCCGATGAAGTGCTCGCCGCCGTCCTTCGAGAAGTAGCCGCCCGCGCCGGTGCCCACCTGCCCCGGGTTGATCACCGTTCCGTCGGGCACGTTGCGCGCCGGCCCGTGGTCGAGCATCGAGCCCACCGCCTGCAGCGCGCTCGACCAGTCGCCCCCCGGCGAGCGCCAGCGGAAGTCCGCGCTCGCGACGTACGCGTCCGGGAAGCAGCGCGTGCCGGTCTTCGTGAGGATGGTGCTGCGCGCGCCCTGCGCCGCGACGGGGCACAGGCTCTGTCCGGGCGATCCGGGGACCGCCGGGTAGTCGCCGCTGTTCTCGGCGCGCGTCACGTTCGTCGCCGTGACGCCGAGGTACGCCGAGTCGCCGATGTCGCGGCGCAGGCGCACGACGTTCCACGCCGAGAGGGGCGCGACGACACGCGACGTGCGCGATCCGTCGGCCGCCACGACGGGCACCGAGTTGGGCGCCGTGAGCGCCTGCAGCGTCCCGATGGTCCACCCGTCCGCGAGGCGCCCCGACAGCTTGCTCGCTCCGTAGATCGCCGTCGGCTGCGGCACGTCGAGCACCTGCTCGCCCGGAAGGAGCGCCGGCACGGCCGGCACGCGCCCGATACGACGCGTGTAGAGGAGCTGGAACGGCATCGCGTACATCTCGGCGCCCTCGAGGAAGAAGGGGCGCTTCTCCGGGTAGTACGCCTCGTAGGTCGTCAGGTTGAGGAAGAGCTGATCGGCCTCGACCTGCGCGAAGTCGGGGTTGATGGTGCCGTCGATCGTGAGGTCCTGCGTCGGGTGCCACTTCACGTCCAGGCCGAGCGACGGCATGAAGTCCGTCACGCCGGGCAGGGACCCCGTGAACGTCGTGTTCTGCAGCGTCGGCACGATGACGCTCGTGGCGTCCTGCCGGCGCACGCGGCCGAGGACGAACGGCCGCAGCTCGAACGGCGTGCGCGCCGAGAGCCCGGCGAGGCCGTCGAGCTTGCCGTAGTGCGACACCTCGCCGCCGGCGGTGCGCGAGATGAGCGCCCACTCGTCGACCTCCTGCTTCGTCGAGACGTAGCGGCGCACCTCGAATCCCCACGACTGCTCGGGCAGCGACTGGAAGCGCAGGATGCGAAAGGGGATGCGGTACTCGGCCGACCAACCGTCCTGCCGCACCGACACGCGCGCGTCCCAGTTCTCGTCCCAGTCGGTCGAGAAGTCGGTGTCGTTGAAGCGGACGGCGTCGAGCAGCGCGCCGCCCGCGTTGACCTCGAAGACGAACGCGCTCTTGCCGTCGCGCCGCGTGTCGATCGAGACGCTCACCCAGTCGGCCTCCACCTCGCGGTCGCGGCGCGTCAGGCGAGGCACGACGGGAGCGCTCTTCTGCGGGCAGTCGATCGCGACCCAGAGCGCGTCGTCGTCGTAGACGACGCG
>Ga0070730_10003872_pt1 | contig 13302 bp, 14 predicted proteins | sample Coa_R1_3_FD_66447 | JGI IMG/M metagenome (GOLD analysis project Ga0070730, IMG submission 66447) | Surface soil microbial communities from Centralia Pennsylvania, which are recovering from an underground coalmine fire - Coalmine... | ecosystem: Environmental > Terrestrial > Soil > Unclassified ...
AGACGCGGACGGCCAGGCTGTCACGCTGGCTCAGCGATTGCCGGTGCATGCGGGTAACTATCTGGTGGATGACCCGCTGACCGTTGACCCGGCCACAATCGACCCGGCCACGACGATCCCGGAACAAGACAAAATCTTCTCCATTACCGCGCCGTCCACGCCGGTAAAACTATGGGACCGGCCGTTCTTGCTGCCGTCGGTGGGCGGCTTACGCTCCGTGTTCGGCTCGCTGCGCGCCTACAACGGCGGGCCGTACGACAGCTTCCACGGCGGGGTTGATTTCTCCGGCGGTGAGGACCGGCCCATTACCGCCCCGGCGCCGGGCGTGGTGGTGTTTACCGGGAAGCTCGTCGTGCGCGGCAATGCCACGGTGATCGATCATGGCTGGGGCGTGTACACCGGTTATTGGCATCAATCGCAGATCCTGGTCAACGTGGGTGACCATGTGACGCCGGGCCAGATTTTGGGCTATCAGGGCGCCACCGGCCGCGTGACCGGGCCGCACCTGCACTGGGAATTGATTGTCGGCGATACGCAGGTCGACCCGCTCCAGTGGACCAAGGTCACCTTTCCGTGAATCAGGTGTCGCCGTCGTCGTCGAAGGCGTCGTCGTCGATGGCGTCATCGTCGTCGCTTAGTTCGCCGCGGCGCATAGCTTCCAGCAGATCCTCGGCCTGGGCGGCGTCCTCTTCGGGCACCAGAATATCCACCATCCCCAACGGGCCGACGGTGAACCCATAGGCGGCCCCGGCGCCTTCGCGCGAGGTCTCGGCCGGAATGCCGGCCGCAACCAGGGCGCTCTTGATAATGTCGGCCTGTCCCGGGCCGGCAGCGGTAAAGACGACCACCAGGTGTTCGGGCATAAGTTCTCCTTGGCATCCTTTTCAAGAAAGTCGATTTTACAACCTTACGCGCGCCGAGTATAATTCTTTGCCGTTGTTATACCACTAACTGCATGACAAATTCCGATCGAGGTCCACAGCGTGACTGAACGCCAAACACAGACAGCAGCCTATTGGGGTGAGGCATTTGAGATTGAGGATAGCGACCTCGATTACCTTTACAACTTGCTGCTGGAAGAAGAAACCCCGCTGAGCACTGCTGAGATGGCTTTGGCCATCATCGAGCGGCGCGTGGAGCGCGAAGCCCAAGCCGCCCGGCGCCGCGAGCAAGGCACGACCCTCTATATTCCAAAAAACACATTTAGCGCCGGACAGTTGCTGGTGTTTCCGTCGCTCGACTACGCCGCCGGCACCGTGGTGGCGCTGCGCCCGGGCCGCAACCCCGATATCGGCGACTTTGACGTGCTCCAAGTCGATTTTGGTGAAGGCCGGCCGCTGCGCGAGTTCGCCGCGCGCCTGGCGGCGCACAAGCTGAATGACGCGCAGCAAGAGACGGCCATGGGCGAGCCCAAGGCGCCCGAAGCGCTCAATTCCGAATTTGGCGCCGGTATAGCCCGCAAGCTGGACGCCCGCCTGCAGGCCAACCCCGAGATCGTGCGGCTGGCCGGCCGCTGGTTCCCGCGCGCGCTGCTGGCCACGGTGAACGTGGGCCACCTCAACCTGGCCGAGGCCGTGCTGGATATGGCCAGCGGCGGGCCGTTGCCGACCGACGAGCTGCTCAAGGACACGGGGCTGCCCAGCAATATCAACCCGCGCCTGCAGGCCTTCTCGCTCAACTATGCTCTGCAGGAAGACACCCGCTTCGACGAGGTGGGGCCCGCCGGCCAGGTGTTGTGGTACCTGCGTCGCTTGGAGCCGCCCGAAGTGCTCTTTCCGCCGCGGCGGCTGGAGAATGCCGCCCCCAGCTATGACCACGACAAACTGACGCCGGGGCTGATCGAGCTGGCGCGTGAGCTGGACGACGAATTTTCAGACAGCGACACTGCCGGCGCGGACGGTCACGCCGCCGCCGCGCGGGTAGCGAGTGACGGTGTCCAGGTGACCTTGAGCTTTCCCCATCGGCGGGTAGGCACACTGCCGCTGTCGGCCCGGCTGGCGCATCTGTTCCCCACCGCCCTGGTATCGCCGCGCGTGCGCTTCATGTTTGTGGACGGTGACAGCGGCCAACGGTTTCCCGGCTGGGTGGTGCGGCAGGGGAAGTATGTGTTCGGGTTGGATGAGTGGTATCGCTCCATGGACTTCCCGGTGGGCGGCTATCTGAACTTGCGGACCGGCGACGCGCCCGGCGAAGTGGTGGTGCGCGCCGCCCGCCACCGCCCAACTCGCGAATGGGTGCGCACCGCCGCGGCCGGGACCGATGGCCGGCTGGCTTTTACCATGCAGAAGCAATTGATCGGCGTCGACTATGATGAGCTCATGATGGTGGCGGCCGGCAACCTGACCAGCGTGGACGAGGTGTGGCTCAAGAGCCAATCGCTCTCTTTCGCGCGGCTGGTGGCCGATGTGTTCCGCGAGCTGGCCAAGCTCAACCCGCAGAGCGCGGTGCATGCCAAGACCCTCTACGCCGCGGTTAACGTGGCCCGCCGCAGCCCGCCCGGCCCGATTTTTGCCGAGCTGGTGTCGCATCCGTATTACCTCCTGGTCGGTGACGCATACTGGCGCTTCGATCAGTCGCACTGGACGGAGTAGACAAGCAGCACCTTGGGAGTGTTCGAGTGAGTTTTCCTTCAACGTCACCTACGGCCAACCGGCTGATCAAGCCGACGCTTAAGACAAAATTTCATATTGATTTCGACTGGTGGGAGCGCGAGAGCCGCGAATTCCGCGTTTATTTGGCCAGCCACCTATGCCCCGAGCACAAGGCCGCCTTTGCCGACTCGGAAGGCACCGAGGTGGTGGATGTGGTCGACCCTGAAACCGCTGAGGTGCGCAAGGAAGACGGCATCCAGCACCTGCTGCGCAGCCACTGCTCGCGCCAGCCCGATTTCATCACCCCGCATACCTCGCTGGTGGATGCAGTGTTCCGGGTGTTCATCGCCAACGGCAACCAGCCGCTCTCGCCCGAGGAGCTGGCCGACCGCATTGGGCGTCCCGGGCAGGCCAACACCCTCCTGCGCACGCTCAGCGGCGGCCGGGTTTACAAGGGCTTGCGGCCGGTCTACTGACCTCGTTCTCGTGAAAGTCTACGTCAAGCTCTACGCCCTACTGCGCAAACACCACCCCGGCCCCAACCGTTCGGTACCGCTGGAGGTTGAGTTGCCGGCCGGCGCTGTTGTCGCGGATCTCGTGCCGGCCCTCAAATTGCCCGGTGAGATCGTCCGCAGCGCCTTTGTTAACAACGAGGCGGCTCAATTGCAAACGATGCTTCAGGATGGCGACAGCGTGGGCTTGTTTCCGCCGGTGGTCGGCGGGTAAGGATCACGAAAAACGGGTGCGGGCAGCGAAATTTCGCTGCCCGCACCCGTTTTTCGTTTAATCATTTTATAATGGGGTTACGCGCCTGTAGCTCAATGGACAGAGCAGCAGCCTTCTAAGCTGTTGGTTGTGGGTTCAAGTCCCGCCAGGCGCACCACCACTTTCACCGCTATTCCTCCAGCATCAGCATCAACGCCGCCGCCCCAATCTGTCCCGCGTCTGTTCCTAAGGCGCCTGTCGCACCGCTTGCGGATGCTTAAGATAAAAGGGGCTTGGCATGGTTTAGCGTGCGGTCCAGCCGCCGTCGATAAGCAAGGTATGGCCGGTGACCAATGCCGCCGCCGGGGAGGCCAGATAGACGACCGCCGCTCCCACTTCTGCCGGTTCGCCAATCCGGCCCAAGGCGATACGCGACAAAACATCGGCCCTAAAATCGGGAACAGACAGGGCCTCGACCGTGCCCGGTGTCGCGATAAAGGTCGGCGCTACGGCATTCACCGTGATGTTATAGCGGCCCCATTCGACAGCCAGGCATTTGGTCAGGTGGGCGATGGCCGCTTTGGTCATGCAGTAGACCGATTCGGTGGGTAGAGCCACAAACCCGGCCTGCGAGCTGAGATTGATGATGCGGCCATAGCCCTGCCGGATCATCAACTTGCCGGCGGCTTGGCTGGCGAAGAACGTGCCTTTGACGTTCAGGGCAACGGTATGGTCAAAATCGCTTTCGCGAACATTTTCGGCCAGGTTACTGGGACCATCCCCGGCGTTGTTAACCAGGATGTCCAGCCGGCCGAAATGCTGAGCCGTGCTGTCGACCGCCTGCCGCACCTGACTGAGTTGGAGCATATCCATCGGCAGGCGCAGCGCGTGGCGGCCCATGCCTTCAATGGCCTGCGCCAGGTCGGCGCCGGTGTTCGGGTCGCGCAGTCCCAGCGCCACATCGGCCCCGGCGTGCGCCAATGCCAGCGCGCACGCCCGGCCGATGCCGCGCGCCGCGCCGGTCACCAGGGCGATCTGGCCGGTCAGGTCGAAACTTGGAAAGTTAGTGTCGGTCACGCTTTTTTGCCTCCATGGGACCAATCAGCAGGCATTATAGGAATGTTTCGAGAAAGGAAGTAGCGCCGCCGGAAATACCGCCGGCGCTACTTCCTTTCTCGTCAACTCTGCTTGGATTCGATTTGACATTCATTGCCAACCGCACTAAGCTAAGCGCGCGGTGCACACGGACCCGATCGGGGAGACAACGGTTGACTGAACAACCCCCAATTGATCAGCTTGTCATCGTCAACGTTTTAGGCGAACAGTCGGGCGAGCTGCGCCAGCGACTGATCCGCGACGGTTTCCAAATCACCGAGATGAACAGCGCGGGCGGGCTGGTGCAGGAGCTGCAAGTCTCCCTGCTCATCGGCCTCAACCACAGCCGGCAAGCGCCGCTGCTGCAGCACATTCGCGATTGTTGCCGGCGCCAGAAACGGTTTCTCCCCACCCAATTCGAAGGTTCCCCCACGGTGTTCCACTCGGCCGTCATCGAGGCCGAGGTCGGCGGCGCGATGATATACGTGCTGGATGTGGAGCGCTTCGAGCGTCTGTGAGCCAGCAACCATGAAATTGATCATTGCCATTGTCCGCGATACTGACGACCGGCAAGTGTTGGATGCCCTGGTGTCCAAATCCTACCGGGTGACGCGCGTTGCCAGCACGGGCGGGTTCTTGCGCCGGGGCAACGTCACGCTGTTCATCGGCGTGGAGCCCGACCAGGTGCAGAACGTCTTCGACCTGGTGCGCGACGCCTGCGCGCCGCCCGGCCCGAACGAGCACCGCGCCACCGTCTTCGTCGTCGACACCCCGCACTTCGAACAAATCTAGCCGCCGCTGTGTTCTGGCTTCGACGGCTGAGCTGGCCGGGGGCGCCCGCCGGGGTCTCCGCGGTCCAGCGGCACAACTTTCGCATGGTTCAGCTTGAAGGCACTGGCGTGGCCCTGGCCAACGCGGCCGCGCCGTTTTTGCCCGTCTTCCTGGCCCGCCTGGGCGCCTCCAATTTTCAGGTCGGTCTGCTCTCGGCCATGCCGGCCTTCACCGGCTTGTTGCTGTCGGTTGCGGTCGGCGGTTGGCTGCTGTCCCAGCGTTCGGTGGCGCCCTGGTATGGCCGGTCCCGCTTCTTGTCGATTCTGGCCTACGGGCTGACGGGCCTGGTTACCCTGCTGCTGCCGCCCGGGTATTCGGTGCCGGCGGTGCTGGTAATCTGGGCGCTGGCTACCCTGCCGGCTGTGATGGTTAATATCACCTTCTCGGTGGTGATGAACGCGGTGGCCGGCCCCAAGCTGCGGTATGACTTGCTTGGCCGGCGCTGGTCGATGATGGGCCTGATTACGGCCGTCTGCATTGCCCTGACCGGGCAAGTGCTGCAGCTGCTGCGTTTTCCCTTCAATTATCAAATTGCTTTCATGTGCCTCTCGGTGGGCGGACTGGTCAGCCTGTTCTTTGCGGAGCGGCTGCGGCTGCCCAGACCCGCCGCCCACAGCCGGCCCGCCAGTTCGCTGCGCGCGCAGTGGGCGGCCATGGGCAGCTTGCTGCGCGGCGAGCCGGCCTTCGTCAGCATTGCCAGCAAACGGTTCTTGTATATGGCCGGCGTCACCCTCGCCGCGCCCATCGTCCCGCTTTACTACGTCCGCGTAGCGCACGCCGACGACGCCGCCATCGGATTGATCACCACCGTGCAAACGCTGACACTGCTCATCGGCTACCGGCTATGGACGCGCATTTCGCAGCGGCGCGGCTCGCGCCCCGTATTGCTGCTGACAACACTGGCATTGGCCGCCTATCCCGCCCTGGCCGCGGCCACCCGGCAGGTGGCCTTGCTGGCGCTGCTGGCTGGCCTGGCTGGTATTTTCCAGGCCGGCTTCGACCTGGTGTTCTTTGACGAGCTGATGAAGCGCGTGCCGGCCGGCCAGGCGCCGCTGTTTGTGTCGTTTGACCAGAGCGCGCAAAACCTGGCTGCCATGGTCGCGCCCCTGGTGGGCACGCTGCTGGCCGATCGCCTGGGCCTGGGCGGCGCCCTGCTGGTGAGCGCCGGCCTGCGGTTGATCGCGTTCATCTTGTTCGCGCGCGGGAGCGCGGCGCCCGATCCCGCCGTGACCTGAGGCCCGCGCAGTGGAAATCGCTATGTTACAATTTCTGGATGCCACTGCCCGCCTCCATCGACCAGTTGCGCTCGGTGATCCGCCCATTGCTCGACGACCGCTCCACGTCCGATGCCCTGGCGTCCTATTACGCGCTGTATCACCCGGCCGACCGCACCGACCTGTTTGTGCAGCCGCCGGAGGCCGGGGCCGGGCCGGCGCGCGGCTTCTTGGTGCGCGCCCGCACCGGTATGGACCTGTTTCGTCCGCTGGTCACCGGTCGCCTCCACGACGACGACACCGCCCGCAGCCTCTTTGAGCGCGGGCTGACGGCGGGCCGGCCCGTTTACCTGACCCTGCTCGAAGCGGAAGCGCGCTGGGCGCACAAGCATTTGCAGATGACGGAGGTTGAGCTGCACCGCATCTATCGCTTTGCGCCCGAAAAGTACCAGCCCGAGGTGAATGTGCTGGTGGTGACCACCAGCGGCCCCGACGGTCTGCCGCATTGCGAGATTCGCGCCGCCGATCGCTCCGGCGCCGTGGCCGGCATCAACTGGCAGACGCCGCGCTATGCCGAGGTCTATGTGTATACCGACCCGCCGGTCCGCGGGCGCGGCTGGGGTAAATCCGTCGTCCGCGCCTTGGTAGCCACGATCCTCAAGTTGGGCCGGCTGCCGTTATACGTCGTCGCCGAGTCGAATGAATACTCCATCCGGTTGGCCGAAGCCGTGGGTTTTGAAGACACCGGGCAACGCGAATTCGTAGGCCAGGCCGTGAGGTTGTCTAGTGCCTGAAGCGACACACACCTTTCCCGCCAGCTTTTTGTGGGGCACGGCCACGGCCGGCTACCAGATGGAAGGCCAGGGCACCAACACCGACTTCTGGCAGTGGGAGCAAACGCCCGGGCACATCCTGGGCGGCCGACTTTCGGGCGACGCGTGCGATTGGTGGAATGGCCGCCGCTGGCAGGAAGATTTTGACCGGGCCGCCGCCGACGGCCACAACGCGCTGCGCCTGTCGGTGGAGTGGGCGCGGGTGCAGCCCGAGCGCGACCGCTGGGATGAGCACGCGCTGGATCACTACCGCCAGATGGTGCAGGGCCTGCGCCAACGTGGGCTGACACCCATGGTGACCCTGCATCACTTTGTCAACCCGCTGTGGGCCGCCGCGCCCGGGCATCACATTTGGGAAACCGGCGAAGCAGCGGCGCTGTTCGAGCAGTACACGCGCAAGGTGGTGGCGGCGCTGGGCGATTACGTCGACCTGTGGTGCACGATCAACGAGCCCAACGCCTATATGGTTCAGTCTTGGGTGCTGGGAGCCATGCCGCCCTCCAAGAAGGATATCGGCTTGGCGTTGAAGGTGGCCGCCAACCTCCTGCGCGCCCACGCGGCCGCTTATCGCGCCATTCACGAGCTTCAGCCGCAGGCCATGGTTGGCCTGCCGGTCCATTTCGATTGGATCATGCCCGCCCGTCCTGGCTTCGCCCTGGACGAGTGGGCGGCGCGCACGCAATTCAATATGTTTAGCAGCCTGTTTGGCGACGCGCTGGCCACCGGCCGGCTGCGGCGGCCGCTTATGCCGTCGGTGCCGGTGCCCGAGGCGCGCGGCACGCAGGACTTTGTCGGCATCCAGTATTACACCGGTATCGTCGCGCGGTTTGACGTGAGTAATGCCGGTCAGCTCTTTGCACGCCGTTCTTTTCCGCCGGGGGCTGAGCTGGATGTCATGGCCGCGGCCGGCAACATGGCCGGCTATGCCAGCTATCCGACCGGGCTATTCGAAACTTTAAGCTGGGTGCAGCGTTACAAACTGCCAATTTTCATCACCGAGAATGGCATCGGCGACAGTGAAGACGGTTTGCGGCGGCGCTATCTCATCCGCCATCTGCGCGAGCTATGGCGGGCCGTGAATTTCAATTTCGACGTGCGCGGCTATTTTCACTGGTCCCTGCTGGACAACTTCGAGTGGGACCGCGGCTGGGCGCATCGCTTCGGTCTATACGCGTTGGACCCCGACACCCAGGTGCGCACCGCGCGGCCATCAGCGCAACTGTACAGCGAGATTGCGCGTTCGCATACGCTCTCGTCCGACATGGTCAGTCGCTATGCGCCCGAGCTAAAAGAGCAGATGTTCCCGGGCTGACGTCCGCACCGGAGTCAACTCACTTGCCCGACGTGCCACTGCCTCGACACACCCCCTTTGAAGGTTGATGTGTTGGTATAATGTCAGCCCTAGCCCGGAGAGGTCGCCTAGTCTGGTCTATGGCGCGCGTCTGGAAAGCGCGTATGGGTCACACCATCGCGGGTTCAAATCCCGCCCTCTCCGCCACTCAGACACCGCCGGCCGGCGGTGTCTTTTATTTGCCCTTGCGCCGCAAGTTACACAGTGTACGTGAAATAGAGCGGGGGCCGGCAGCAATTCTGCCGGCCCCCGCTCTATTTCACGCTGACTCAACTAACGCGAGCAGCCTGGCTGACCACCGAAAAATAGTGCTTGAAGAATCGCTCTGGGTCCACTCTCAGCGCCACCTCGTGCGGCCCAGCGCCCCCCGGCTGCCAACGGGTCAATCCGGCCAGACGCTCGCTGGCAACCTCGATCTCCACCTGGCCCCGTTCGAACCCGCAGATATCGGGCTCAAAAATCGTCGTTGCAGCCAGCGGATCATGAAACGTGATGATTGCTCTTTCCCTGAACCATACCTCGGCAAAGTCCAGCACCGGCAGCAGCCGTGGCGTCTGGAACCGCTGCCGCACCTCACCCGCCGGCATCGTTACGCTCTCTGTCACGTCGAGCCCAATCGAGCGATGCAGCCGCACGGCGCTCTGATAGACGATTGCCGCCGCGTGCGGGTCCAGCCTGGCGTTCCACTCCAGCAGGCCCCCGTCGGCGTGGCGGCTCGCGAACATGCCGCCCATTAAGACCAGCCCCTTCAGCAGGCTGGGAATCTCTTCATCTATCGCGAAGAGCGCGGCCACGTTCGTCAGGGGACCGGTGGCCAGCAAAATAACCTCGCCCGGGTGTGCGCCTATCGTCTGCTGCAAAAATGTCACCGCCCGGCCGCGTGGGAAGTCGGCCGCGTGGCGCCAACGGCCCAGGGCCGCGGCCTGGGGCGCCAGCGGCTGTTGCGGCCGCACCAGCAGCGGCGCCTCCCGCCCTGGAAAAATCGGGATGTCCTGGCCCGCATCCAGGCAGAGCGCGCTGGCCAACGCTGCGCGCCGCTCGGCCTCGCCGGTCACCGTCGTGATCCCCAACAGCTCGCACTCCGGCTGGGCCAGGAGATAAGCCAGGGCCACGGCATCGTCGATGTCCGATCCAATATCCGTATCGAACAGCACTTTTTGGGTCATGCGCCGTCCTCCAGCAACTTTCGCGCCGCGGCAATCTGCGCGCGCACAGATTCGTTGCCTGTACCTCCGGCAACGTTGCGCCGATCAACTGCCGCGCGAAAATCCCACAGTTGCGCCACGTCGGCAGTAAACGCCGGGCTCAACGCTTCCAGCGACGCCAGCGGCACCTGGTCCAGCGGCCCCAGCCGTACGGCCTGGCCCACCAGGTGATGGGCCTCGCGGAAGGGAACGCCTTTCTTCACCAGGTAATCGGCCAACTCGGTGGCCAGCAGGCCGCTGTCCAGCGCCGCGGCCATGCGGTCGCCGTTCACGCGCAGGCTGGCCAGAGTGCCGGCCAAAACCGGCAGCATCAGGTCCAGCGTGTCAAAGGCCGCGAACACCGGCGGCTTGTCTTCTTGCAGGTCCTTGTCGTAGGCGGAGGGCAGGCCTTTGAGCGTGGCCATCAGGCCGACTAGCTGCCCCAGCAGGCTGCCGGCTTTCCCCCGCGCCAGCTCCAGCACGTCCGGATTTTTCTTCTGCGGCATGATGCTCGAGCCGGTGGAATAAGCATCGGCGATTGTCACAAAGCCAAACTCGGCGGTGGCATACAGTACCAGCGCCTCGGCCAGCCGGCTGAGGTGCGACCCCAACAGGGCCGCGTTGAACAAAAACTCGGCCGCAAAGTCGCGGTCGCCGATGGCGTCCAGGCTGTTTTCAGAAGCGCGCGTGAACCCAAGGTCCGCTGCCAAGGCTGCCCGGTCGATGGGGTAGGCGGTACCGGCCAGCGCGGCGCTGCCCAATGGGCACACCGAGGCTGCCGCGCGCGAGGCCGCCCAGCGCGCCGCGTCGCGCTCCAGCGCCCAAAAGTGGCTCAACAGCCAGTGCCCGAAGCTAATCGGCTGGGCGCGCTGAAAGTGCGTGTACCCAGGCAGCAAGGTCTCGATGTGCTGCTCGGCTTGATCGACCAGCGCCTGCTGGACGATGCGTAGGTGCGCCTCAATGCGCTCCTCGGCTTGCATCACCCACAGCCGGAAGTCGGTGGCCACCTGGTCATTGCGGCTGCGGCCGGTGTGCAGCTTGCCTGCCACCGGGCCGATCAACTCGCCCAGCCGGCGCTCCACCGCGGTGTGAATATCCTCGTCCAGCGGCGCGAAGGCAAACGTTCCGGCCGCAAACTCGGCCTGCACCCGCCCCAGCCCGGCCTGGATCTGCTCTGCCTCCGCCGCCGCCACCACCCCGGCCCGCGCCAAAGCCGCTGCCCAGGCGATGCTGCCGCGGATATCCACCTCCCACAGCCGCTGGTCAAATGGCAGCGAAGCGTTGAACCGGTAGGCCAGCGCATCCGGTGGTTCGCTGAACGTGCCGCCCCACATCTTCATATCACAGCTTTTAATCTCGTTTGAACTTGGAATAATCGGGCGCCTTGTAGTGGTTGGTGCCCGAGATGCCCAGGAGGGCGTTGACCTTCATCGGCAGGCCAAAGAGAGTGATAAAGCCCTCGGCGTCCGACTGGTCGTAGACGTCTTCCTTGCCAAAGGTGGCGAAATCTTCCCGGTACAGGCTGAAGGGGCTCGTGCGGCCGGCGACGATGATGTTGCCCTTATACAGCTTGAGCCGCACCATGCCCGACACGTGCAGTTGGGTCTGGTCGATAAAGGCTTGCAGGGCTACGCGCAGCGGCGTGTACCACTGGCCGTAGTACACCAGCTCGGCGTAGCGGTTAGCCACGATGTCCTTGTAGTGCAGGGTGTCACGGTCGAGGCACAAGGACTCCAGCTCGCGATGAGCGCTGAATAATAAGGTGCCGCCGGGCGTTTCATACACGCCGCGCGACTTCATGCCCACCAGCCGGTTCTCCACCAGGTCCACCCGCCCGACGCCATTCCGCCCGCCGATCTGGTTCAGCCGCGCCACGAGGTTGGCCGGGGACAGCGCCTCGCCATTGACCGCGGTGGCTTCGCCCTGCTCGAAGGTGATCTCGACGTATTCAGGCTTTTCGGGCGCCGCTTCCGGCGAGACGGTGAGCTGGAACATGCTCTCTTCCGGCTCATTGGCCGGGTTTTCCAGGAGGCCGCCCTCATGCGACAGGTGCCACATGTTGCTGTCGCGCGAGTAGATAGATTTGAGCGTGGCCGAAACCGGTACGTTGTGCTGCCGCGCATACTCCAGCGCGTCCTCGCGCGAGCGGATGTGCCACTGCCGCCAGGGCGCGATCACCTTCAGCCGCGGGTTGAGCGCGGTGTAGGTCAGCTCGAAACGAACCTGATCGTTGCCCTTGCCGGTGCAGCCGTGGGCCACCGCGTCGGCGCCTTCGGCCTCGGCCGTGCGCACCTGGTGCGTGGCAATAAGCGGCCGGGCAATGGAGGTGCCCAGCAGATAGCGCCGCTCGTACACCGCGCTGGATTGCACCAGCTTGAATAGATATTCCTTGGCAAACTCCTCGCGCAGATCGTCCACCACGCACTTGGCCGCGCCCGATTTGAGCGCCTTCTCATTCAGGCCGCTCATATCGTCATTCTGGCCGATGTTGGCGCAGTAGCACACCACCTCGGAGCCGGGATAGTTCTCCTTCAGCCAGGGCACAATGACACTTGTGTCGAGACCGCCAGAATAGGCCAATACGATTTTCTTAATGTCGGGCTGGGTCATAACTGGCTCCTTGGGGCTCAGGCAGAGGAAGACGTAAATCGATATTCCACATCGCCCACCGGCACGTAGCCGATAGTCTGATAGATGTGGTTGGAGGTCGGGTTAGCGAGGTCGGTGAACAAACAACAGAAGTCGCGGCCACTGTCAAGAAGGTGCTGGCTAAGCTGGGCCGTGACCGCGCTGGCATAGCCGTGGCCGCGCTTGTCCGGCGGGGTGTAGACGGGACCAATGCGCGCACCGTGCGGGGTAAAGCAGCCAAAAGCGGCCAGCGACACGGGGGCGCCGTCTTCCCATAGGAAAATGCCCCGGGTCGACATTTCAAAGTACGTGTCGACACGCTCCCCAACATTGGCGCTCAGCGTGCCAAAGGCCTCCAGGTCAAAGGCCGTCATCCACTCGATTAGCAATTCGCGGTCGCTGCCGCTGGCCCGGCGCGCGGCCCCAGGAATGCCCGCCGGTTGTTTCACCTGGGTCAGTTGATACAGGCGCTCCGGCATGATCCGTTGAAACGTGACGCCGGTCAGACTCTGCCACTGCTCTGCGAACCATTGGATGTAAGGCGCTGCGCCGCTTACGCCCGCCGTCGCCGGGTCAAAGTTCGCCACATCGGCTGCCAGGAGGTTGAGCGCCGCCTGGGACTCGGTGAACGACAGCAATAAGTGATTGGGCGGGGTCATTACTGCCGCGGCCAGCACCTCTCGGTCGTGCTCAATCGTGGCCAGGTAGGGCGGCCGCTTGAAGTGTTTGGGATACAGTCTCAATTGGTTCGCGATACCTAGCGGCACGCAATTGACCACCTCATGCGTCATCAGAAACGCTTCGGCCCGCCGAAGAAAATCGCCTCCCGTCGCCCAGCGCATGACGTCCATATTCGCCCCTAGCTATTCC
>Ga0070730_10003873_pt1 | contig 13302 bp, 15 predicted proteins | sample Coa_R1_3_FD_66447 | JGI IMG/M metagenome (GOLD analysis project Ga0070730, IMG submission 66447) | Surface soil microbial communities from Centralia Pennsylvania, which are recovering from an underground coalmine fire - Coalmine... | ecosystem: Environmental > Terrestrial > Soil > Unclassified ...
TCGGGCTCGTGGTGCTGACCACGGACCGAGGGCTGGCGGGCGCGCTCGACTCGAACACCGTGCGGGCCGTCCTGCGCTGGATCTCCGCAGGCGCCGCCCGATCCGGCCGCGAGGCTGCGGAGGTCGAGGCCATCACCGTGGGGCGCAAGGGCCGCGATGGGCTGCGCCGCGCCGGCGTGCACATCGCCGCGCATTTCGCGCACCTTGGCAATCGCCCCGCGTTCAGTGACGTGACCCCGGTCGCGCGGCTCGTCATCGACGACTTCCTTGCCGGCAAGTACGACGAGATCGGGGTGGCGTACTCGACCTTCATCTCCACGCTGAGCCAGCGCCCCGAGGTCCGTACCATCCTTCCGGTCGTGCAGCCGAAGATGGCGGAGGGTGTGCGCGTCACGAACGACGAGTACCTGTTCGAGCCTTCGCCCGGGGCCGTCCTCCATCGGCTCCTGCCGCACTACGTTGCGGTCGACCTCTACCGTGCCGTCCTCGAGAACAACGCGTCGGAGGAGAGCGCGCGAATGGTCGCCATGCGCAACGCGACCGACAATGCGCGCGAACTCATCGACGACCTGACCCTCGTCTACAACAAGACCCGCCAGGCAACGATCACGCGCGAGATGATCGAGATCGCCTCCGGGGCCGAGGCCCTGGGCTAGCAGCTGAGGAGAAGACAAAAGACTGATGGCCACCGGAAAGGTGATCCAGATCACGGGACCCGTCATCGACGTCGAGTTCCCCGCGGGCGAGCTGCCCGCCATCTACAACGCGCTCGAGATCACGCGCGCCGGCAAGGGAAAGGGGAAGGACGCCGGCGCCGATGGCGACGGGACGCTCGTCGTCGAGGTCCAGCAGCACCTGGGCAACAACTGGGTGCGGACGGTGGCCATGTCGACGACCGATGGCCTCGCCCGTGGGCTCGACGCGGTCGACACCGGCGCGCCGATCACTGTCCCGGTCGGAGAGGTGACGCTCGGCCGCGTCTTCGACGTGCTCGGTCACCCCATCGACGGCAAGGGTGCCGTCGGCAAGAGCGAGATGCTGCCGATCCATCGGAAGCCGCCCTCGTTCGACCAGATGGAGACCGAGTCGCAGGTCTTCGAGACCGGGATCAAGGTCATCGACCTCATCGCGCCGTTCAAGCGCGGTGGCAAGGTGGGGGTCTTCGGCGGGGCCGGCGTCGGCAAGACGGTCATCATCCAGGAGCTGATCCGCAACATCGCGGCCGAGCACGGCGGCTATTCGGTGTTCGCCGGCGTGGGCGAGCGGTCGCGCGAGGGGAACGATCTCCTCGGCGAGATGACCGAGTCGGGCGTCATCGACAAGACGGTGATGGTCTTCGGCCAGATGAACGAGCCGCCCGGCGCCCGGCAGCGGGTGGGGCTGACCGGCCTGACCATGGCGGAGTACTTCCGCGACGTCGAGGGGCGGGACATCCTCCTCTTCATCGACAACATCTTCCGCTTCACCCAGGCGGGGTCCGAGGTCTCCGCCCTCCTCGGCCGGATGCCGTCCGCGGTGGGATACCAGCCGACGCTGGCCACCGAGATGGGCGACCTCCAGGAGCGGATCACCTCCACGAAGAACGGCGCGATCACGTCGCTCCAGGCGGTCTTCGTGCCGGCTGACGACTACACCGATCCCGCCCCGGCGACGACCTTCGGCCACCTCGACTCGACGATCCGCCTCGAGCGGGCGATCGTCGAGATCGGGATCTATCCCGCGGTCGACCCGCTCACCTCGACCTCGACGGTGCTCGACGCACGGGTGGTCGGCCAGGAGCACTTCGACACGGCTCGCGAGGTGCAGCGCACGCTGCAGCGCTACAAGGATCTCCAGGACATCATCGCCATCCTGGGCATGGACGAGCTCTCGGAGGAGGACAAGGTCACCGTGGCTCGGGCGCGGCGTCTGCAGCGCTACATGAGCCAGCCGATGTTCGTCGCCGAGCAGTTCACCGGCCGGCCCGGCAAGTACGTCGAGCGCAAGGAGACGGTCCGCGGAGCCCGCGAGATTCTGGAGGGCAAGCACGACGGGCTCCCCGAGCAGGCGTTCCTGATGACTGGACTGATCGAGGACGCGATTGAGAACGCGGAGAGCATGAAGTGAGAGAGAGGCTGGCGGGCAGCCTGGCCGGCCCGACTCGCCCGGCTGGCGCAACAGGCTTCGCCGGGCCTGCCAGGCCGCGGCAGCGTGTCGTGTCGGCTCTTGCTCGCCCCCGTCCGCGGCCGCAGGGGTGGGCGTGATGCCGCTGCAGCTCGAGATCGTCAGCCCGGAGCGGCGCGCGTACGCCGACGAGGTCGACATGGTCATCGTGCCGGGCATCGACGGCGAGCTGGGCATCCTTCCGCATCACACGCGGCTGATCAGCGCCCTCGGGATCGGCGAGCTCCGCATCAAGAAGGGCGGGATCGAGCAGATCCTGTTCATCTCCGGTGGCTTCGTGGAGGTCCGGCCGGACAAGGTCGTGGTGATGGCCGATCTGGCCGAGCACTCCGACGAGATCGACGAGCAGCGCGCCATCGACGCTCGCAAGCGCGCCGAGGCAGAGCTCGAGCAGGCCAAGGATCCGTTCGAGATCGCCCGGGTCCGCGCCGCGCTGCAGACGGCCCTCATGCGGGAGCGCATCGCCGTCCGTCGGCGCTCCCGCGGATAGCTGCGCCCCGAGCCTGGTCCAATTCCGCCGCCGCGGGACTCGTCAGGCGCGGCTGTGGTGCGCATTAAGTGAGTCGGAGCGGCTGGACGGACACCAACACCCGCCGAATCACGCTCAGGTCGGTGCCCGATATCGGCCAACTGCCGCTCCGACCTGCTTACCGCGGCTGTGATCCGCAGGTGACGAGTCGGCGAGAGCCGAGGGGACTGCTCACCGATCCCCCAACCCGGATACCCGCAGCTCCAGGAATTCGGTGACGTTGAGGAGGCCAAGCGGGAGCCGCACGAATCCCGGCAGATCGCGACGTCGCGGATCGCTGAAGCGCCGGGGCTCGACGAGCCGAATCCGCCGGCCCCGGGTGACGAGCGTGCAGCCGCCCGCGGCGAGGACGTTGTGGACCCAGTGCGCATCGGGACCGTAGGTCAGCGCGAACACGAACCGGTCCCCGTGCCGGAAGACGTTCACCGGCGAGCGGTACCGGCGGCCGGTCCTGCTCCCCACGTGCTCCATGATCCCGAAGAACGGCAGGAACCCGGCCACCGGCCGGGTGAGGTTGTTCGTGAACCGGCTGTTGAAATGCCCGAGCCAGAGCGGGAGCGGCATCCCGGAATCGTACGGCGGGTGCGCTACCATCGGTCCATGCCCGGCGACCCCAACGAGCCGACCTCCGAACCCATGACCTCCGAGGAGGCGAGCCGCGCCCACCTGCGCGGACCGGAGGGCCAGGCCGATCACGGCTTCCGCCGCATGCAGGAGCTGCGCAAGGTGAGCCGCGACTACCCGTTCATCTGCCCGGTCGACCTCAAGCCGCACAAGGGCTCGCCACCCGGATCGGATCCCAGCCTCGATCCGGACTTCGTCCCCAACCATCGCGAGGATGACGGCGCGCACTTCCTTGGCTGAGCCGATGGCGCGGGATGCAGACCTGTGACTTCTGCGGCGCACGGATGCCGCAGCTTCCCGTCAGGATCGAGATCGTCCGTGAATCGGGCCCCATCGGCCTCGCATCCGACCCCGCCCCCGGGGAGACGCTGAACTTCACGAAGCGCTACGCCTTCTGCTCGGCAGATCACCTCTATGCCTGGGCCCGGGAGCGGCGCTACATGCTCTGCAACCGCGCGCCCACCCCGTTCGAGGCGGGCATGCAGCCGTACCTGCCCTCGCGCCACCTGGCCGGGCGCGTCGGGCTGTGCGACGGGCATCACACCGGCCCGCACGAGTGGAAAGAGGCCTGGCCGGCCTAGCGCAGGCCCCGCCTGGCGGCGCCCGGGCGCATCTCGACGGGTAGACTGCAGCGGTCCATGCAGAAGTTCGTCGTCAACGGGGGGCTGCCGCTCCACGGCGAGGTCCGCATCGCGGGGGCCAAGAACGCCGTCCTGAAGCTCATGGCCGCCGCCTCGCTGACCGATGAGCCCTGCCTCCTGCACAACGTGCCGCGCATCTCCGACGTGGCGATCATGCGCGAGACGATGGCCGACATTGGCTTCGACGTGCGCCGCGCGGAGTCGGACGCGCTCGAGATTCGCGCCACCGACGCGGAATGGCTCTTCGTCCCGCTCGAGGCGGCGATGAAGATGCGAGCCAGCTTCATCCTGCTCGGCCCGCTGCTGAGCCGGTTCGGACGCGTGATCATCTCGAATCCGGGTGGCGACCGGATCGGGAGGCGGCCGGTGAACCTCCACGTGGACGCCATGACCGCCATGGGCGCGGAGGTCGAGTACAAGAACGGCTACTACTTCGCACAGGCGCCGACGGGGCGCCTCCACGGGGCGACGATCGAGTTCCCCTACGTCACCGTCATGGGCACCGAGAACGCCCTGCTGGCGGCGGTCCTCGCCGAGGGGACCACGGTCATCGAGAACGCCGCACGCGAGCCGGAGACGGACGACCTCATCGGGATGCTGCGCTCAATGGGTGCGCGGATCCAGCGGACCGCGGAGCATCGCCTGGAAGTGGAAGGCGTCGAGCGGCTGCATGGCGCCGAGCACCGGGTCATGGGCGATCGACTGGAAGCGGGCACGTTCGCGATTGCCGCCGCCGTCAGCGGCGGGGACATCACCGTGCGGGGTGTGGACCCGATGCACCTGGCGGCCTTCCTGGGCGTCCTCGAGCGCGTGGGCGTGCCGTTCGAGACCGATGGCGCCGATGGCGGCTGCCTCCACGTCCACTCGGCTGCTGCCTACGCCCCGGTCGACGTGGAGACGGAGCCGTATCCGGGATTCGCGACCGACCTCCAGGCGCCGCTGGCGGTCCTCATGACCCAGGCCGATGGCGTCTCGAGCATCCACGAGACGATCTACGAGGACCGCCTCGATTACGTGGCCGAGCTCAACAAGATGGGCGCGGTCATCGAGGTGCTCGACGAGCGCCACGCGCGGATCGCCGGGCCGACGCCGCTCCACGGCCGCGAGGTCCAGATCGCCGACCTGCGCGCGGGCGCCACCCTCATCCTCGCCGCCCTGGCCGCCACGGAGACGAGCGTCATCGCGGGTGTCGAGCACGTCGATCGCGGCTACGAGCAGATCGAGTCCAAGCTCGTGGGCCTTGGCGCCCAGATCCAGCGTATCGACGCCTGAACGGCGCGGTTCGGGACGTCTCTTCCACGGCGGCACCACCTACTGGTCAGGCGCGGCTCACACGCGCGCTACAGCGGGTTCCCGCTCGCGACTGGTCAGGCGCGGCTCACACGCGCGCTAAGCGACTCGGTGGCCCCCTGGCGCAGCACAGTCCCCGAATCCACGCTCGCGTTCGCGGCGGCGAGCCTCACCCGCTGCCTCCCGACTGGCTTAACGCGGCTGACGGTCGCAGGTGACAAGCCGGAGAGGATGACCAGTGCGCTTGGATCGCCCACCGGGGTGCGCAGCCACGACGTCGCAGCTCGACCGCGGAGGCGAAACGCGCTGAAGAGCGACTCGAGCGATGACAATCGCCGGCGATTCGACGGCGAGTCGCGAAGGATCAGCACCGGAACGACGACCCTCGGACGTCCCCAACCTCGCTCGAGCGCCACGCCCGGCGCGACCCGGACCTTCACGTCGAGCGGACCCAGGAGACCCTGGGCGTCGGCAATGAGTGTCTTGACCTCGATGACCAGCAGGATGCGAAGGTCCGCATGCCATGCGAGGAGATCGACGCGCCCGCGGTCCCCGTAGCGGTTGAAGCTCGCCTCGGCCATGACCTCCCAGGCCCAGCGCTCCAACCGCTGCTTCCACGCGGCCTGCAGACGGCTGTGCTCCTCGTCGAGCAGCTGGTCCAGGTCCGCTCCCTGCCAGCGAGCGTCGAGCTCGAGGCGGGCGCCGAGCGCCTCGAGGCAGCTTCGAACGGTTTCAACGGTCACGCGCGCCAGCCGACCACGCTCGACCAACGAGACGGTGGACCGATGCACGCCGGCCCGAAGCGCGACGTCCTCCTGGCGCCAGCGTTGCGCCGCCGCAGGGCGCGGGCGATTCGACCGATCTCTGTGTCGCGCATGGCGGCATGGTGCGCGGGACTGCTTACTCGCTGCTTAGCGTCGGGTGATCGCCCCGACGTCGGATGCATCCTGGCACGAGGGACACCAGTAGACGGTCCCGACCAACGTCCCGTCGAGGTCGACGACGAGCTCTGCGCGCGCGGATCGTGCGCGCCGCGACCCGTCTTCGAGCAGCGCCGGTGGGCTTGGCCGGTATACTGCCAATGCCCCGCGAGACCGATCATCCGGCCGCGACTGGCCTGTTCCAAGACCGCACACAGGTATCGCGCAGCGCAGCCCATGAAGATCGGGATCGACCTCGGTACGGCCAACATCCTCGTCTACGTCAAGGGCAGGGGGGTCGTCCTCAACGAGCCATCCGTGGTCGCCATCAGCGAGGAGGACAACCGCCTGGTGGCCGTGGGCGAGGAGGCGCGCGAGATGATCGGTCGAACGCCGGGCAACGTCCGCGCCATCCGCCCCATGCGCGACGGCGTGATCGCGGATTACCTCATCACCGAGGCGATGCTGCGCTACGTCATCAACAAGGTCGCCCGTGTGCGGCTCTTCAAGCCCGACGTGATGATCTCCGTACCGAGCGGCGTGACGAGCGTTGAGAAGCGCGCGGTTCGCGACGCCGCCCTGAAGGCGGGAGCTCGCGACGCGTTCCTCATCGAGGAGCCGCTCGCGGCCGCCATCGGTGCAAACGTGCCCATCTCCGGACCGAGCGGCAACATGATCATCGACATCGGCGGTGGCACGACCGAGATCGCGGTCATCTGCCTGGGCGGGATCGTGGTCAGCGACTCGGTCAGGGTGGCGGGCAACCGCTTCGACGAGGCGATCGCCAACTACATCCGCCGCAAGTACAACCTCATGATCGGGGAGCGGACGGCGGAGGAGGTGAAGATCAAGATCGGCTCCGCTCTGCCGCTTGATGAGCCGATGTCGATGGAGGTCAAGGGTCGGGACCTCATCGCCGGGCTCCCCCGCACGATCCCGATCACCTCCGGCGAGGTCACCGAGGCAATCGAGCAGCCGCTCCAGCAGATCGTCACCGCCGTGCGCAACGTCCTCGAGCAGACCCCACCCGAGCTGTCGAGCGACATCATCGACAAGGGGATGGTCATGTCCGGGGGCGGTTCCTTGCTGCGGAACCTCGACACGCTGCTCACCCAGGTGACCGGGATCCCGTGCCACGTGGCGGAGAACGCCCTCAACTCGGTCGCCGTGGGCACCGGTCTTGCGCTCGAGCACTTCACGACCTATCGCAAGAGCCTCGTGAGCAGCTCGTGACGCTCGTGACCCTCGTGAGCCAGCCGTGACCGCCGCCGCGCCCGTGGTCGCCGCTCGACCCGAGGCGCGAGAACGAACCGGCGGGCCTGCGGCCGGCGAGAAGGCGTACGCGGACTTCCACATCCACACGCGCTTCAGCCGCGATTCGATCCTGGGTGAGGAAACGTTCATTCGTACGGCCATCGATCGGGGGCTGACCCACGTGGCGGTGACCAACCACAACAACGTGGAAGGCGCAATGGCAGTCCGCGACAGCGTCCGGGCGATGGGCCTGGAGGATCGACTCCACGTGATCCTAGGGGAGGAGGTCTCAACCTCCGACGGCGAGGTGGTCGGCCTCTTCCTCGAACGGACGATCCCGCGAGGGCTCAGCGGTGACGAGACCGCCGACGCGATCCATGCCCAGGGCGGGCTGGTCAGCATCCCGCATCCGTTCGACCCGTTCCGCGGGTCGCACATCCGAGAAGTACCACTGACGCGGCTGGCCGAGGCCGGCAAGATCGACGCGATGGAGATCTTCAACAGCCGGGTGACCTTCCAGCGTCACAACCTGCGTGCGGCGGAGTTCGCCGCGGCTCACCGCATCCCGGGGATCGCGGCCAGCGACAGCCACGCTGCCTACGAGGTGGCGATGTCGACCAACGTCCTGCCGCCGTTCTCGAGCGCGGCCGAGCTCAAGGCGGTCCTGCCACAGAACGAATGGCACGCCAGCCGCTCGACGCTGCTCGTCCACCTCACCACGCGCTACGCGGTCTGGAGCAAGGGCCTGCGCAGCTGGATGGACCGATGAGCGGGCTCCCGCCCGGCAGCGACCGGCCGTACCTCGAGGAAGGCGCGCACGATCACGGCCACGCGCCGCACGAGCATCCCGCGGCTCCCCACGAGCACCGGGGCGCGCTCTATGAGCCGGGCGAGTTCCTCGATGCGCCACCCTCGGAGGGGATTCCCGAGCCCGAGGTCAGCCTTCGGCGACGCTTCCTGAACCTTCGGACCATCGGCTCGCTCGTCTTCGGCGTCGTCATCCTGGTCCTGCTCTTCGCGTTCGTGCTCGGCGTGAACTGGAGCCAGACGTGGTCGCAGATCGTGCACGCCAACCCGTGGCTGCTGCTCGCCGCCCTGGCGATGTACTACCTGACCTTCCCCCTGCGCGGAGCGCGATGGGCGTTCATCCTCGGCCGGACCGGCACCCCGATCCGCCTCGTGCCCGCCACCGAGATCCTGTTCCTCTCGTGGTTCGTGAACTGCCTGGTGCCCGCCAAGCTGGGCGACCTGTATCGGGCCTACCTGCTCAAGGGGACCTACGGCGGCTCGGCGTCACGGACGGTGGGTACGATCTTCATCGAGCGCATCGCCGACATCATCGTCATCTTCGCCCTGGCGCTCGCGGCTGGCTTCTGGAGCTTCCGCGGACGCCAGCGGCCGGAGGTCGACGCCCTGTTCATCGCCGGGTTCGTCGTCGCGCTGGTGCTCGTCCTCCTCGTCGTCGCGCTGCGGTACCTGGGAGGGCACGTGACCAGGTTCCTGCCGGCTCGGATCGCGGACCTGTACGAGCGCTTCCACGAGGGGAGCACCGGAGCCCTGACCATGCGGTCGATGCCGGTGGTGATCGTCCTGACCGCGGCGATCTGGATGCTCGAAGGGCTGCGCGTCTACTTCGTCATTCACGCCCTCGACCTGCCGGAGCAGTACCAGCTGCGGATCAGCGCGGCCATCTTCGTCGCCCTGGCGGCCGCGCTGCTGACGGCGATCCCGCTCACTCCCGCCGGCATCGGCTTCGTGGAGGCCGGCATCGTGGGAGCGCTGCTCATCTACGGGGTTCCACACGACCCGGCGGTGGCGGTGGCGCTCACCGATCGGGCCATCTCGATCGTGACCGTCATCGTCCTGGGTGGCATCCTCTATGCATTCAGCGGAATGGTGCGCCGCGCTCATGGCCGAGGCGCCAACGCCGCCCTCCGGTCCGAACCTCGAAGGAGTGTGGGTGGGGCGCCATCGGGCCCTGTCGGGCCCTCGTAGACGATCGCCGGATGCGCGGTACCTTCCTCCTATTGAGGCGCTAATCTCTCCGGACCATGCTGCGGGTGCATGCACGCACCACCCAGGCGTGAATCCTGCGTGGCGTGCGCCGAACGTAGCAAGAGCATGACGTTCCAATCGCCCAGGTCCTTCAACACATGGCTTCGCAGCCAGCTGAAGGAAAAGAAGATGAGCCAGCGGCAGCTCGCCCTCCAGTCCGGCGTCGATCACTCGACCATCTCCCGGCTGATCAAGGGCGATCGCATGCCGTCGCTGGGCACCGCCACGAAGCTCGCCCGCGGCCTGCGCGAGATCCACGACGAGTCGGAGGGACCGGCCTACTTCGCGAGCGTCTCTTCGCGCCAGATCCTGCCCACCACGCGGGTCGAGTACGCCCTGCGAGGCGACGACCTTCTCAACGAGACCGATGTCCGCGAGCTCATGCAGGCGTACATCACCCTTCGCACCCGCCGCATCCGAAACGGCGGCAACAGCAGCGGGAGCCTCTCCCGGGGCGCCTGAGCTGCGGCTCTTCCCGCCCCTCGTCCTTCGTCCCTCGGCCGTTCGTCGTCCGTACGGACTCGCGTACGGGCTCGCTTACAGGCTCGCGTACGGGCCCCGCGCCTGCTCCGACTCTTCAGGCGCGCCCGCCAAGCGCGTTAACCCTCCGCACCCCTCCTGACTCGTCAGGCGCGGGTGCCACGCGCGTTAGGTGAGTCGGGCACGCATTTCGGGGCGGACTGTGCGGCTGGCCACACTCAAGTCGCGCTCGGCCGAGCGACGTCGGCACCATCGGACTCGCCTAACGCGGCTGTGAAGCGCAGGTGACAAGTCGCGCCGGACTCCCCCTTGCCGCGCCGGACTCCCCCTTGCCGCACGCCTGCTGCGAGCGGAACCGTGGCCGCTGTCGGCCGCTGTCGGCCGCTGTGGCCGCTGTCGGCCGCTGTGGCCGCAGCGAGCCGCCTCAGTCCGATTGGTGCGTCCCGCGCGGCGGCCCACTCCGCGTCGAGCGACGCGTCAGGTGGAAAGCTCGCGCCGGCAGGGTTGGCAGCTCGGCCGCCCCCCCATACAGCAGCCGGGCACGGCGCAGGTTGACCGCGTCGTAGCCGTCTTCGGTGCCCGGCGTCTCCATGACGAAGGTCGTCAGTGCAGCCAGCCGATGTTCGCGAAGGAACGCGGTGAGTCCCACCGGACCGATGCGACCCGCCCCCAGATGCTCGTGCCGGTCGGTGCGCGACCCTCGCTCCGCCTTCGAATCGTTGAGGTGCACGAGCCGCAACCGCTCCAGCCCGATGAGCTCGGCGAACCGCTCGACCACCTGCGCGACACCCTCCGTGGTGGCGATCTCATACCCGGCGCCCCACAGGTGCGCCGTGTCGAGACAGAAGGCGAGCGGCCCGGCATGATCGCCGGAGAGGGCGGCGGTCGTCTCCAGGATTCTCGCCAGCTCCTCGATCGAAGAGCCCAGGTTGTCTCCGCCGCCCGAGCTGTTCTCGAGCACGAGCTGCACGCCGGCCGGAGTCTCCGCCAGCACCGACGCCACGTTCCGTGCGATCCGTTCGACGCCGGTCTCGGAGCCGCCGCCGCGGTGCGACCCGATGTGCACGTTCACCAGGCTCGCCCCGTACTCGGGCGCCCGCTGCATCTCGTGGATCAGGCCGGCCAGCGACTGGGAGGCAAACGGCTCGTAGGATCCGGCCAGGTTGATCAGGTAGCTGGCATGGATCACGATCGGGGCGATCCCCTCGCGGCCTGCGTACTCGACAAAGGCTGGGGCGTCCGCGGGCGGCTCTTCCCGCCGCCGCCAGGCGGTCGGGTTGTCGCTGAAGATCTGGAGAGCGGTCGCCCCGATCTGCCGCGCGCGCCGGCCGGCTTTCATGAGCCCGGACGCGACGCCCAGGTGAATGCCGACGCGGGGTGCGCCATCGGGCCAGGTCAGGCGCCGACGCGGCTGACGCGCCTTCTCGCGGCGTCCTGCGCCGCGTGCTAGGGTGCGGGCCATGGCGTCCCCGGACGAGCCGGAATCGGCTCTGGATCTGCTGACGATCGCGCTGCTGGTCTTCTTCATCTCGCTGATCGTGATCGTCGCAGCGCTGCTCTTCCTCCCGCTCGTCTACCACTGACCGATGTCGCACGGCGTGGCGAGCCCGCCCCGCCGTCCCGGCGGTTCAGCCGGCCCGCCCCGACGATGCCGTCATCGGCTCGATCACCCCGTACGTCCCGTTCGAGCGCCGATAGAGGACACACAGCCGTTCGTTCTCGGCGTTGAGAAAGAGGAAGAACGCATGGCCCAGGTCCTCCATGCGGGTGATCGCGTCCTCCTCGAACATCGGCTCCATGTCGAAGCGCTTGATGCGCGTGACCTGCGGCGACCCATTGAGCGTCGGTGCCGAGTCCAAGGTGCCCCGTCCCTCCCGAGCCAGGACCTCGGTCGCCTCGTCGGCGACCCGATCGCGGATGCTGCGTGGCTTCGTCTTGGCCCGCACGACCAGCCGCTCGAGCTTGTCGAGCACGGTGTCGATGGCGGCCACCGCAGTCGCCCCGCTCGAGACGGACCGCACAACGTCACCGCCGTTGACGATGGTCACCTCCGCCACGTGGCTGGCGGCCGCATCCTTTGAGGCGTTCCCGATGAGCTCGACCGTCGCCTCCGACTCCGGTCTCGAGATCCGGTCGAGGCGGCGCAGCTTGCGCTCGATGGTGGCCCGCAGCCGGTCGCTGATCTCCAGGTTCCGCGCCTTCACGCTCGTCTTCATGTGCGCTCCTTCCGCGGCTCCCAATGGGGCCTCTACGGTAGCACCGAGCGGGGAATGGCCGGATCTGGAGGGTCGCGGCGGCAGCCTCAGACCTCGCGGGCGATTGCGAAGCCGTACACCCTGACGGCGCCGGCCGCCAGCAGCACGGAAGCGCAGGCTTCCAGCGTCGCCGATGTCGTGAGAATGTCGTCGATCAGGATCAGCTCCGGCGGCGGTCGCGCACCCCGAGCCATGGCGAACGCGTCGCGGAGGTTTCGCAGCCGTCCGGCGCGGTCGAGCCGATGCTGCTTGGTGGTCGCCCGCGAGCGTCTCAGCACATCAGCGACGGGCAGCTGCGCCGTCCCGGCGAGGGAGCCGGCCAGCAGGGCCGCCTGGTTGTAGCCGCGCTCGCGCTTGCGGACGACGTGGACCGGCACCGGGACCAGCGGCAAGGGACCGCTCACCTCCAGGAGGCGCTGGAGAGCCGGCAGCGCCGCCGTCGCCAACGGCCGGGCCAGCCGCGCACTGCCGCCATATTTCAGACGCTGCAGCGTGCGCCGCAGGGCGCCCTCGTATCGAAACGCGGCGATTGCCAGCGTCAGCGCCTCGCCGACGACGATCGCCGGGTCCGCCTGGACGAAGGTGGCTGCGGCCGGACTCGCCGAACGAAACGACGCCCGGCACGCGTCGCACAGCAACGAGGCGTACCGGCCGCAGCCGGCGCAGGACGGTGGCAGCAGCACGTCGATCAGCGCCATGCGCCACTGTGGCAGACGGCGGCTTACCGGCGCCTTATGGGGTGCTTATCGCGTCGGGTGGGACAGCACGCCAGGGGCCGGTTCGTCCGCTGGCTCGAGCTCGCGCCCCTGGGCGGAGACTTCGTCGAACCTGAGCTGGTCGCCCTTCTGCGTCCCGGAGGCGGCCACCACGCCGGCGGGGAGCTCCAGGCAGTCACGCGCTCCGGGGTTCCATAGCGCAAAGCGCCAGGGCCCCAGGTTGGGCACGACCCTGGTCACGCGCCGATTGCGATCGAGGAAGACCAGGTCGATCGGGTAGCCCATGAACGTGGTGTCGATCGTCGTGGCGCCGGGCAGCAGCAACCCTTCGCCCGCTTCGAGGCGCGGGAGCAGGTGCAGCCCGAAGATCACCTG
>Ga0070730_10003874_pt1 | contig 13298 bp, 11 predicted proteins | sample Coa_R1_3_FD_66447 | JGI IMG/M metagenome (GOLD analysis project Ga0070730, IMG submission 66447) | Surface soil microbial communities from Centralia Pennsylvania, which are recovering from an underground coalmine fire - Coalmine... | ecosystem: Environmental > Terrestrial > Soil > Unclassified ...
GGTTCGATCGGATTTATCCGCGGCCGCTGCCTCACTCGCTTACATAAGATTCTGATGGAGCTTGGATTTTAGAGACGGCAACGCTGGCCAAGAGCTATATTTTTTTGTTGTTCAAAGACTCTACTGTAAAGGCAGCCCTCCCCCAAAAAAACGAAAGACAGGTCACCATGGTTTGTCATTTCGATGTTGCAGAATGGACCGACTATGTCAGAAATCTGGTTCCGCCGCCGCAGAGCCAGGAAATGCAGGTCCATCTGCAACAGGGCTGTCTTCAATGCACGACGGCGCAAGAATGGCTCTCCCGATTTGCCGGTGCTTGCATCCGTGTAGCGGCCTATAATGTCCCCGATCATTTAACGGGAGTACCCCAAAAGACCTCGGTATTGCCGCGGAGGCCACGTCCAGTGTCTGCTCTCAAGCGTGTATGGGCAACCCTTCAATACGACAGCCTGACCGATCCCCAGCCCACAGGCGCGCGCGCTGGAACCCAAGCCTGCCGCCACCTGTTATTTCAGGCAGGTGAATACTCCGTGGACCTGCGCTTCGAGCGCGAAAAGCGTTCCGCCAACCTCACCCTGGTAGGGCAGATCGCCAAACGAAATGACGGGAAGAAGGCCATGGCGGACGCGCTGGTGATGCTCTTTTCCGGCAGCCACGAAGTAGCGCGATGTAGCAGCAATTCATTCGGAGAATTTCAGTTCGAGTATGTCGCGCAGCCCGACCTTCACCTGCGGGTTCCGCTGACCGACACAGGACAAGAACTTCAGGTCACGCTCGGTGACCGGAGAACGTTCGAAGGACCCTGAAGAGCGAAACCTCTTGAGAATTGCCATAACTGCCAAGATTGCCATAATTGCCAAAATTTAAAATCAATTGCCTGCGATCTATTTTATTAATAATTGTGCCGACGTAGCGCGACTTATTAGAGCGGGCGATTTCATTCGCTCACAGTGCTCTTCGAAGTTGGGGCCTGGTCCCTTCCAACGCAGATCCTCTACCGTATCAAAAACCGGCGCATCCAATCGCAGGGTTGCCAGCGTGCGAAACAGCAGGGCATCGTTCCATCCGCTGAAGAGCGATTCGGAGAGTAAGCGCGCCCTGCGGATGGAAGCATGCCATTCTCGCCAATCTTTGGGGATGTCTTCAAGGTGGGGGTACTGAGACAGGGTAAGGGCCGCAGCCTTCTCTCCCCATCCGGGCAAACCTGGGAAACCGTCTGCATTATCGCCGACCACAGCCAGATAGTCCGGAATCGACTGCGGCTTCACTCCGAACTTGGCCACTACGCCGGATTCATCGCGCAAGATCTCGCGGCGGCGGTCCAGTTGGACCACCCGTGTACCCACGACACACTGGCTGAGATCTTTGTCCGGTGTGCATATCAGCACCTGATTCACGCGGTCATCGTGGGCAGCTTTACCGGCAGCCGAAGCAAGCGCATCATCCGCCTCAAAGTAGACCATCGGCCACACCACCACGCCCATGGCTTCCAGCGCTTCTTCGAGAATGGGAAACTGCGAGAGCAACTCCGGCGGGACCCCTTCGCTGGTCTTGTATCCGGGATACAGATCGTTCCGAAAAGACTCCACCACATGATCAGTCGCGACCCCCAGGTGGGTTGCACCGCCCTCGATCATGGATAAGACAGAGCCCAGGACACCACGTACCGCGCCGACTTCCTGGCCGTTGATATCCGCAGCGGAGGGCACGGCGAAAAAATACCGGAACAATTCATAGGTCCCGTCAATCAGGTGAACATTCATGTGCTTCCGATCAGCTTAGAAAGTATTCGCAGTCCCGCACATCAGTCTTCTTCTCGATCGTCTATAACCGCGCGAATCGCAGGCGAAGCATCCACCTTATGCCTCTTCAGCCTCAACTCAGAAAGAGGACGAGGTTTAGGACCGGGCCGGAGGAGTCCCGCAGCCACCAGCCGCTCATATGGGTCAGACGGGATGGGCGTGATCATAGCTACTTGCTGGTTGTTCCTGGTAATCGACACGGCTTGCCCTGTCTGCTGAACTCCCGCAATGATTTGCGACGCCCGCTTTTTTAGCTCCTTAATCCCAACGGATTTTTTATTGTCACCACCCATAGCCAGAGAATATACGAACCATGTATGCCTTATCCAATTGAGATAGGTTCAGATGTAGACCGATGCTGATTTCATCAGTTTCTAACTTGCCTTTAATCCTCACTTAAAGAGCTTTCAGTATGAATGAGTATGCCACTCTTAAGGACACCGACCAGCAGCCATCCACCAACGATTCCTTCGTTGTTTCGGGCCTTATTCGAGAATCAACTGCAAGATCTCTACACCAGGGTAAAACAAAAGGAATGCGGACACATTCTTGAAAACCTGTTGGAAGAGTTGCAGGTGAAGTTGAATGTTGATCCCGAGGACATTGCGCGCATTCCCGCAACCGGCCCGGTCGTGGTGGTTTGCAATCATCCCTTTGGAATTTTGGATGGAGCGATGATGGGGGCAATGCTCTCCCAGGTGCGCCCCGATACAAAGATTCTTGCAAACTTCCTGCTGGCTGCCATGCCTGAACTTGCGCCCGATTGCATCTTTGTGGATCCGTTCAACCGGAAAGGCTCGAAAGAGGCGAACCGCAAGGGGCTGAAACAGGCAATCATGCATCTTCGGAGCGGTGGACTCCTGGTTATTTTTCCCGCCGGCGAAGTGTCCCATTGGCAATTTCGCTATGGGCAAGTGGTTGATCCGGAGTGGAGTGAAACAACGGCACGCCTGATCCGGATGACGCAGGCGGTTACAATTCCGGTGCTCTGCACAGGCAGAAACAGCCTACCCTTTCACCTGCTAGGGCTAGTTCATCCGATGCTGCGCACGACGCGTCTTCCGATTGAACTACTGAACAAAGCGGGCAAGCAAATCGAGGTCCGCATCGGCAATCCTATACCGGCTGAAAAGATCAACCAGATACCCAGCGACGCGCAGGCTACACAGTATCTTCGTTCTTGTACCTACCTACTCACCGCCCGCAGAGACCCACAAGAAAAGCCCGCCGCACTTCCCGTTATTTCTCGACTGCCGGGAAGAAAGTCGAGCCCTGTTGCTCCAGAGACTCCTACGGAGTTCATTGTGGACGAAATCCACGCCCTAGAGCCCCAATGCAATTTGGCGGAGACGCGAGATTTTACGGTCTTGGCGGCAAACCCATCACAAGTTCCCCATACCCTGCGCGAGATCGGACGCTTGCGCGAGATCACTTTTCGGGAGGTTGGTGAGGGGACCGGCAAAGAATTGGACCTGGATGAATACGACTCAACCTACACTCACCTGATCTTATGGAGCAAGACAAACCAGGAGATTGCAGGAGCCTACCGTCTGGCTTGCACGCATGAGATCTTGAAGAGCAGGCAAGGCGCTGGGCTCTATACCTCCACGTTGTTCAATTATGATCCAAAATTCTTTGAGCAGCTTGGGCCGGCGGTGGAACTGGGAAGATCGTTCATCCGGGCGGAGTATCAAAAGCAATATGCTCCGCTGATGATGTTGTGGAAGGGAATCGTGCGCTACGCGGTGCTCCAGGCCCGGGTTCCGATCCTGTTTGGCGCAGTGAGCATCAGCGGCAAATATGATCTGGTATCGCGCGAGCTGATGGTGAAGTTCTTCGAGTCTCAGCACACCAACCTGCTGGCGAGCCTGGTGCGGCCGCGGCGGCCTTTCCGTTCACGCCCTTTGCGCCCCTGGGAGGTCGCAGCACTCAGCAGCATGTGGGCCATGGACGAGCTTTCTGCCTCCATCGCCGATATTGAGAGCGATGGCAAAGGTCTTCCCATTCTCCTGAAACAATACGTGAGGATGGGCGGCACAGTGCTTTGTTTCAACCTAGACCGGAAGTTTTCCAACGTACTGGATGCATTGATTATGGTGGACCTGCGCACGACAGACCCCGTACGGCTCAAGCCTTATTTTCCGCTGGAAGCGCTGGATGAATTGAGCGGATGCACGATCGCAAGATCGGAGTGAACGATCTAAATCGGCTCCGTATTTGGTGGAATCAAAGCCGGAAGGCAACTGGTACAAGGATTTTTGGATCTTTCAAGCTCTGCGGCGAAGGCGGGTATCCCAAGATCTTCCTTTTAGCTGGTCAAGCCGCCCTGGATAAAAGCTCTGATTCTCTGGTCCTCCGGGGCTGCATTAAAGCGAGCGATTTATATACATCGGTCCTAGTTTCCCGGCGGTTTGAAACAAGGTGTCTTCCATTACTCCAGGAAGGCGACCGACTGTACACCAGCTACGTCGAAGCGCTTACGGCAGCGTAGATTCTTGCACATGACCAGATCGTCGCGGCGCACCATATAAGAGCGGGCCTTGGCAAATTTGGCGCGGTCGCGTTCGTCGGCGCGCCCCGGGAGTTGCCTCCTCTTGGTGCGGACCAGCCATGCAAGCTCATATTCATTCGATTGCTGGCAATGCGGACAGTTCAGGGTGTGAGCTTTCTTGGCTTCTTTTTCGTCGAAAAAATCACGCTCGTCCATAATGTAACAACTATTTAACCACAGCGCGCGCCAAAAAACCCAAGCCTACCACCTGGAATCGCGTGGACCTCAACTTGCCTCCGCAAAAAGAAAGCGGTAGTCTTGCCCCGCTCGTTTTAACAGCCATGGGAGGGAAGATGAACCGTTCATGGAGTTCCAAGATTGTTCTGCTTGCGATAGCCGCAATCCCGATGTGCGTGCCGGTAGAAAATGCTCTCGCAACCCAAAAGTCCAAAGGAGGGTCGGCCTCTGCTCCGGCGGCGGCAACTTCTTCTCAGCCTGATTACGACGCCATCCTGAAGCCGCTGCATTTTCGGGAGATAGGTCCGGCCAGCATGGGCGGACGCATCGACGACTTCGCTGTGGTGGAGAGCAACCCGGACATTATCTATGTTGGCGCGGCCTCCGGCGGTGTATTCAAAACCGTTAACGGTGGAACAACATGGGAGCCTGTCTTCGACAACGAAGTCACCTCCACCATCGGCGACGTCACGGTCGCGCCCTCCGATCCCTCGGTTGTCTGGGTTGGCACGGGCGAAGCCAACAACCGCCAGAGTTCCTCCTGGGGCAACGGTGTCTATAAATCCACCGACGGTGGCAAGACCTGGCAGCACATGGGCCTGGCCGAGACACACCATATCGCCCGCATCGTGATCCATCCTACGGACCCGAATATCTTGTACGTGGCCGCGGTGGGCAGATTGTGGGGACCATCGAAGGAGCGCGGCGTCTACAAGACCACCGATGGCGGCAAAACCTGGAGCAATGTCCTGTTCGTCAACGAAGATACGGGCGTGACCGATATTGCGATGGACCATCAGAGCCCTGGAACTCTGATCGCCGCTGCCTACCAGCGGCGGCGCACCGTATTCGGCTTCAATGGCGGCGGACCCGGCGGAGGCTTGTATAAAACCACCGATGGCGGTGCCACCTGGAAAAAACTGGAAAAAGGACTGCCTTGGGACCCAAGTCCACGGCCAACGACACTGCCCGGCGCGGGTGGCTTCGGTGGAGGCGGCGGAGGTGGGGGTGGGGGCGCTGCGCTTCGCGCTGCCCAACAGCAGGCGGAGGCAGCGGCTGTGCCTCCTCCAGACCCGGCTGCCATGAAAGAAATCGGGCGCATCGGCGTGAGCTTCTATCGCAGGGACACCAACATTGTTTATGCATTAATTGAACATGCCGGGGGCGGTATCTTCCGCAGCGATGATAAAGGTGAAACCTGGACAAAGATGTCCGACACCAACCCCCGCGCCATTTATTACAGCCAGGTCCATATTGATCCTAATAATGATCAACGGCTCTGGGTGCATGGCGCGAACATGTACTACTCAGACGACGGCGGCCGCACCTTCCGCCAGAACCTGGTGCAACGCATCCACGGCGACTACCATGCGATGTGGATTGATCCGCGGGATTCCAACCACATCATCACCGGTTCTGACGGCGGCATTTATATGAGCCATGACCGGGGACGCACCTGGGATTTCGTCAACACCATCCCACTGGCCCAGTTCTATGAGGTCGGCCTCGATATGGCCAAGCCATATCACATTTGCGGGGGCCTGCAGGACAACAACGTATGGTGTGGGCCCAGCGCCACTCTGGATTCGCGCGGCATCTCCAACGCCGACTGGTTTACCGTGAGCGGCGGCGACGGTTTCTATGCGCAGATTGATCCAACTGATCCCAACATCGTCTACGCCGAGTCCCAGGACGGAGGCGTACTGCGGCGCGACCTCAAGACACATGAATCACGCTCTATTCGCCCGCCTGCGCCGGAAGGTGAACGCTACCGCTTCCAGTGGAATTCGCCCATCGTAATTTCGTCCTTTGATCCCAAGACGATCTACTACGGCGGCAACTACCTGTTCAAATCCCCCGACCGGGGCGACAGCTGGACCCGTCTGGGCTCCGACCTCACCTCGGGCCAAGACCGCGACAAGCTGCCCATCATGGGCAAGGCTCCGGACAAATACACTCTCTCCCGGCACGATGGTGTGCAGGCATGGCCAGCCATCACCACCATCAGCGAGTCTGCGCTCAACAAAGACCTGCTGTGGGTTGGCACAGACGACGGCAATCTCCAGGTCACGCGCGACGGTGGCAAGAGCTGGAAGAACGTCTTTGACAAGGTGAAGGGTGTCCCCAAAGGAACCTATGTGAGCCGCGTAGTCGCCTCACGCCATGCCGAAGGCACCGCCTATGCGACCTTCGATGGCCATCGCAGCAACGACTTCGGCGTCTACGTCTACATGACCACTGATTACGGTGAAAACTGGAAGGCCATCCGCAATGGCCTGCCCGACGACAACGGGACAGTCCACGTGATCCGCGAGCACCACCGCAATCCCAAGCTGTTGTTTGTGGGCACCGAGCATGGATTGTACTTCTCATTAGACCAGGGAGAGCGCTGGCGCAGGCTGAAGCTGAATTTGCCTACGGTGCCGGTGGATGACATCGCCATTCACCCCCGTGACAACGACCTGGTCTTAGGCACGCATGGCCGGTCCATCTGGATCCTCGACGACATCGCTCCTCTGGAGCAGATGAGCGATGCCGTAACCGGGGAAGATATGCATTTCTTCGACTCGCGGCCGGCCGTTGATTGGCGCGTCGCCAACCGGGGCGGATCAACCGGACACAAGATATTCCTGGGGCCGAATCCCCCTCACGGCGCGCTGATTCAGTACTACCTGAAGACCAAGCCGGAAGACAAGGAGCGCGTACGCATCACGATCACCGACAAAGATGGCAAGACCGTGCGCGACCTGCCCGGCACCAAAGAGGCTGGGATCAACCGCGTAGTGTGGGACCTGCGTTCGCGGACCATCGTGCCGCCTGCTCCAGGAAGAGAAAGCGGCGAAGCTGCCCCCGGTGCGGCCGCCGGCGAGGCTGCGGAAGCCGGTGAGCAAGCTGGGGGTTTTGGCTTCGGCGGAGGGTTTGGCGGGGGCGCCGCGTCACTACGTGTTGAACCCGGCGAATACACCGTGAAGGTCGCCGTCGGAAAAATGGAGCAATCGAAAAAAATCGTGGTTGAAGAAGATCCGCGCATCACGATTTCTGCCGAAGATCGTGCAGCACGGCGACAGGCTCTTACCCAACTCTCCCATATGGCCAGCACGGCATTGCTCGGGCAGCGCTCCATGACCGGATTGCATACATCGCTGAGTACGTACATCGACGGCTGGAAGAGGCCGGGAATGTCGAAGCCACCGGAGAACGTGCAAAAAGCCGCAGAAGAGCTGTTGAAGAAAGTGGATGAGACTTGCCGCAAGTTCGCCAATCCCGCGCAATGCGGCGAACGCGGACCGGGCCAGGGCACTGCCGGGCCGCCGCTGGTCTATACACCGCCGGCCATCACCCAACGCGTGGGACAGTTACTGGGAGGCATCGAGAGCTATACAGCGGCGCCTACCGCATGGCAGCTCGATCAGATCAAACTGCTGCAAGGAATGTTGAGCGACGCCAGCACTGCAGCCCGCAAACTGGCCCAGGATGATCTGGCGGCCCTTAACAAGCTGATGAACGACTCTGGCGTTCCTCACATCATTGTCCCTGGAGGCGGGCGACAAGGAGTCGGAGCTGCGCCCGGTGACGATGATGATGACGAGCAGTAGGAGTTTTTATCGCAAAGGACGCAAAAGGAAAATTGGGAGTTGCCGCTGATTTCGCTGATGAGCGCGAGATAAAGACCGAGAACTACGTTATTGGACGAAGTGATTCTCTGAAGTTCTTATCAGTGTTTACCAATGCAATCAGCGGTTTAAAAGGTTTTGCCGGATCAGCCTTGATCTGCGCAAAATCTGCGGCAAAAAAATCCTCAGGTGCCAGAAAAGTGGTTCGGTTCACGAATCAGGCTGGCTGTAGTCCGGAGATATCCTTGGCCGATCGACGCATTTTTCTCTGCATAAGAAGATTCCAGTAACTGTTTCACCGCAGGAAGATTGTGGTAGGGTACGCCTGGATAAAGATGATGCTCCAGGTGGTAATTCACGTTGGACCACATCCACTCAAGAACCTTATTCGTGCGAACCGAGCGTGCTGTCTTCCATTCGTCTCCGCGTGGTGTCGCGTGGTGCTCGCAAATGCTTCGCAGAACACTTACAAACGGCAGCCCGGTCATCATCGGCAACACTACGGCCTTCAAATAAAGTTGCCATCCCATAAGTATTGCCAGCAGCAGGTGCAGGCCAATACCTCCCACGATCTCGGCCACGATACGAAGGCGGAACTTGCGGCTTGAAATGTGTCGCAATGCGTAAAAATTCACTGCCACTGGCGCTCCTGCGGGGATCAACAGGAAGGCCCAACCCGGCACACCTGGTACGACCCGATTAAAGAACTCATATTCGGGGTCTCCCTCGCCGTGCGGCGACTCGTGGTGCCGCATGTGGAAGGCCCGGTGCGCCGCGCAGGAGATCAGGACCGGCGCCAGCGTCAACCAACCTAGAAGCTCATTGATCCAGCGAACACGCGAGATCAGCCCATGCGAACCCTCGTGCCCTTGCACCAGCAGATCATGCAGAGGAACGGCTCCTATAAGAAAGGCGAGCGTTAGTATGGCTATCCAATTGGAAGAGATGTAGATGAGATAGCCGCCAGAGAACCACAGCAGAATATCAACAACGATCTTGGGAATGGCTCGGTAGGGCGCGTCACTTAGCTCCGTAACCTGCTGCGCGATCGCATCGTTGGGCATGGACGTGGCGGTGCTCATCCTTTGCATTATGCCTTAAGAAGTCCTCTGTCGGGTGGCTGCCAAAAAGTGCAGGAAAAAAACGCCAAAAACAAGGTCCACTACCGATCCCAGGGCAAACATGCCGGGCACATTGCCCAAATAGAAATTCCACACGCACGCCGCAAAAACCAGGGGTTTGCCAATGGTCCCAAGCGTGATCAGATCACGATGATCATGTGGGTTGGCGGCGGCCCAGTGATATCCAATTCCGAAGACCAGCACGCAGGTGGCAAACAATTCCCATGCCAGTGAATCCGCATGGCCCCTGATACCCAGCGCTGCCGCAAATTTCGCGCTGAGACCAATCAGAAAACTTGCTCCTGCCGCCAGGTAGTTCCAACACGCAGCGGCCACGAGAAGGGTACGCGGATTGGAGTTAGCTGCCAAGAATCGTTTCTCCTGGTCCAAACCAATCTCTATTCCCCATTTTTCACAGCCTATATGGAACCACTCCAGCCAAACCAAAGATACGATTTTTAGTGGTTCATGCCATCGTGATGGTGTTCCATCGCCGACTTATCCTTTACCTGGCGCTCGACCGACCATATCTGATCCAGCCCTTTTTCCCATGGATACATGTGAACCATCCATCCATAGAGATGTGGCATGAAGGTGCCGCCCGCGGCATCACACTCGTCCTGAGTGGAAATCGAACCGGCCAAGCCGAACCTGGGAGTCTTGGAGAGCATCTCGATCTCCCGCCCCTTGGGTGGCCTGCACATGTTCACATGCTGGTGCCATTGGGCCATGCTCAAGGGAATGCGATCATTGAGCATGGCTTCGGTGAAGCGCACCGGGGCCGTATACATGGCGCCAATCAGCTTGTAGCCATTCCCGTTTTTTTCGTAGAGAAGCGAGGTGGGCCTGGAGGCATCGAAGCGGAAGGCCTCGCCAACGGCATTTCCGTAATTCGTAAAGTGGTACATCTTCTGGGGCAGGTTGGGCAGAAAGATCTTGTACCCATCGGCCAAGGCGGTCTTATAGTCTTTGTATTTCTCCAGGGCCTGGCGCGCGTCGTCCGCCACTCTTTGCACCTTTTCTTCATCCCCCGGCTGGGGATCGCGCAGCGCGCTCATGCGCATGTGAGGGCCCATCTCGTGGTGGTGACCGTGCCCCATGGACTCAGTGGAAGCATCCAAATCACCGTTGGATTGTGAAGATTTTTGTTTTTGATCGTGGGCAAAGACCAGGACGGCCAATGTCAGAAAGGCCCCAAGGATAAAGGGTTTTTTCATAGTTCTCCGACCGGATCTCTTCGTTTCAGAGTATCAAACACTACAATGCCTCAAAAGTTACTTTCGATTTTGCCTTCCCAACTTTACACCTCCCGCCGGGTTACTATCACACAAGATTAGGAGATTCGTATGACTACCGTGCGCAAACCGATGATCATAGTTGTTGCAGCATTTGCCCTGTTTTCTATAGGCACCTGGGCGCAGGACAGGGCCCAGCAGGCCGACCAGAACGATCGCCCGCAGATGCGCGAACAGCAACGCCGTCGCCAGGAAGAACTCAACCGCCGGCTGAATTTTACGGAAGACCAGAAGCAGCAATGGATATTGATCCAGCGGCAAACCGCGCAACAGATAAAGTCCGCCCGTACAGACGACTCCCTGAACGAAGAACAGATGCAGGAAAAGCTGAAGGCGATCCATAAACAAAATCGCGTGCAGATTCTTGCCATGCTGACCCCAGAACAGCAAGAAGAGCTGAAGAAGTGGTGGGAAGAGCAGAAGGCAGCAAAGCAACAGCAAGATGCGAAGGCCGACCCCAACGCGTCAAACGCTTCTAGCCCGTCTAACAATTCAAGCACTTCCAGCCAGAGCAAAGCCAGCGCAAAAGAAGACGATTTCTTCGCCGGAATGGTACAGGACCCGGAGCCTGCGCCTAAGGCGGCCAAGAAACACTGATCGATAAAATTTGTAATTGATAATTTATAAGTTGTAATTTGAAAACCAAAAGGCTTATCGCTGGCCTTAGGCGCGACCAGCAATTTATAGTTACCGCCATGCCGTCGTACATTGATTGGATTCGTGCATTCTGTCTCTCGCTGCCGCATGCGACTGAAGATATCCAGTGGGAAAACAATCTCCTGTTTCGAATCGCGAAAAAGATGTTCTGTATAGCCAGCCTGGAACCGACTGCACATGTCAAATTCTGCTTCAAATGCACACCTGAGAAGTTTGCCGAACTGGTGGAAATTGAGGGCGTGATTCCTGCGCCCTACATGGCGCGAAATCATTGGGTTGGCATCGTGGAACTCAGCGCATTGCGGCAGCCGGAAGTCAAAGAATTGATCCGAAGTTCTTACCAGATGGTCTTTGAGAAATTGCCCAAAAAGTTGCAGGCTGAGCTGAACAAGAAGAGTTTTCCCAGTGGAACGGTCCGGAAGCGAATCCGATGAACGACTGGATTGGACGTTGAAGACGTCTCCAGATTCCTACTCGAAGAATTTCTGCAAAAGATGGTGCAGTAGCATTCCAATTTAACGCATGGGATTACAGAGCTGCCCCGGTTTCAACCAAGAATTTTTTCAGTCGCTAACCGCGCCGACTTGATGCAATCCGGGATGCCCACTCCATAGAGTGAATTGCCGATCAATTGCAGTCCGGGCGCATCGGCCAGACGGGATTCAATCTCGGCAGCACGCTCCAGATGACCAGTCTCATATTGGGGCAGCGCCTGTGCCCAGCGGAAGACACAACAGAAGTGGGGTTGCGCCTCCAGTCCCAGGATGTCCTTCATCTCCTGGCGGGCAATCGCTTCAAACTCGTCGTGACTATGGCTCAGCAGGTCGGGCACGCGCGAGTTGCTGAAGAAGCAGCGGATGAGAGCAGCGCCTTCGGGAGCACGGCCAGAAAACTTGTTGTGGACGAAGGTGCAGGCCATCATCTTGCGCCCTTCGGAGCGGGGAACCAGAAATCCGAATCCGGGCGGAAGTTCAGCCCGGGAGTAGGCCAGCGCTACCGCCACGGAAGAGGTGTACTGGATCTTTGCCAGTCGCGAGGAGATTTCGGAATCCACGGTTGAGACTAATGCGGCCGCCGTGGGCGCAGGAACGCCGAGCAGCACAGCATCAAAAGTTTCGCTTGCTCCAGAAGTCTCTACCTGCCAGCCCTGGTTACTGTGCCGCAGAGCGGTGGCAGCCTGTCCGATCCGCAGCGCAGCGCTGGGGAGCGCCGCTAGCAGAGCATCCACCATCTGCTGCACGCCGGTTCGCAACGAGGTAAACAGCGGAGCCGGTGCAGCACCAGAGCTAGCCTTGCGCTTCTTGAGAGTGGCCTTTACCAGACTGCCATATTCGCGCTCCATCGCGACAAAGCGTTGCAAGACCGCATGCACGCTCAACCGGTCGACGTCACCGCCGAAGACACCCGAGAGCATCGGTTCGGCCACACGGTCCACCATCTCCTGGCCAAAATGACGGCGTACGAACGAACCTACTGATTCATCCTGACAGGCATCTTCAGCCAGATTCGCGCTTTCTCGTTGACTGCCGTTCCTGGGACGACGAAACCATTCCGTCGCCATGCGCAGCTTTGCCCCCGGTGAAAACAACGGCGTGGTAACCATGGGAAGCAATCGGGTGGGTACCATGAATTGCAAGCCATCTGGAATGGGGACGAGCCGGTTTTTTACCACAATATACGTCTTGCGCTGGAAATCATTCGAGGGGATCAACTCGCCACCGATTCCAAGCTCCCGGCAAAGCTGGCTGGCCTCGGGCTTTTCGGTCAGAAAGGAATCAGGACCAGCCTCAAGAATGTACCCATCTCGGTATTCGGTGCGCGCCACACCACCCAAGCGTCCAGATTTTTCCAGCAAGGTCCATTCAAGTTCCGCACCATTTCGACGGGCCTTTTCCAGGTAATAGGCGGCGCTCAGGCCGGCGATGCCCCCACCGACGATGGCCACTCGTTTCATGCCTGCGGCCCGGAGGTTACCGACAACTGGGCCGAGGCTATCTGGGTCAGGGCAGAAATAAATGTGGGTGAGACATTCAAAGACTCGGTGCGCCAGAATCGCAGGGCCTGCTCGTAGGCAAATTGTT
>Ga0070730_10003875_pt1 | contig 13297 bp, 10 predicted proteins | sample Coa_R1_3_FD_66447 | JGI IMG/M metagenome (GOLD analysis project Ga0070730, IMG submission 66447) | Surface soil microbial communities from Centralia Pennsylvania, which are recovering from an underground coalmine fire - Coalmine... | ecosystem: Environmental > Terrestrial > Soil > Unclassified ...
CTGTCGGCCAACCCGGTGGGCCGCATCGTGCTGCACGTGTTCGGCGTGGCGTCGCCGGACCGCGAGCAGCTCTCCGACCTGGTATGCACCGCGCTGCAACTGGCCGAGCACTGGCAGGACGTGGCCGAGGACCTCCGGGCTGGCCGTGTTTACCTGCCTGCCGAGGACCTCGCCAGCTACGGGGTGACCGAGGCCGACCTGGCCGCGCCGTCCGCGTCGCCGCAGGTCCGGGCGCTGCTCGCGGCCGAGGTCCGCCGCGCCGCGGGGCTGCTCGACGAAGGCGCGCGGATTTCCGGCACGCTGCGTGGATACGCGAGAGCGGCGGTCGCCGGGTACGTGGCGGGCGGGCGGGCGGCACTCGCCGCGATCACCGCCAGCGGCGGCGACGTGCTCGCCGCCACTCCCCGCCCGCGCAAGAGGCGGGTCGCGGCGGAACTGCTCCGTGCCTATGTGACAGGACGGTGAATTGACCACAGACGTGCGCGCCGCCTACCGGCGCTGCGAGGAGATCACCTGGTCCCAGGCCAGGAACTTCTCCTATGGCATCCGGCTGCTCCCGCCGGCCAAGCGGCAGGCCCTGGCGGCCGTCTACGCCTTTGCCCGGCGGATCGACGACATCGGCGATGGCACGCTGCCGGCCGCGGAGAAGCTCACCCTCCTGGAGGAGGCCCGGTCCGGGCTGACCACGCTGATCGGCGGTGGTGTGGACGACCGCGACGAGGTGCTCGTCGCGCTGGCCGACGCTGCCGCTCGGTTTGACCTCCCGCTGGCCGCGTTCGGCGAACTGATCGACGGCTGCGCGGCCGACGTGCGTGGCGTCAGCTACGAGACGTTCGACGACCTGCTGTACTACTGCCGCTGCGTAGCCGGGTCGATCGGCCGGCTGTCGCTTGGCGTGTTCGGCACCGGCGAGCCGGAGCGGGCGGTGCCGCTGGCCGACTCGCTCGGCGTCGCGTTGCAGCTCACCAACATCCTGCGGGACATCCGTGAGGACTACGCCAACGGCCGGGTCTACCTGCCCGCGGAAGACTTCGCGCGGTTCGGCTGTGCGCTCGGCGCCGACCTGGCCACCGGCCCGGGCCAGGCCAAGCTCACCGCGCTGGTGGAGTTCGAAGCAGACCGGGCCCGCACCTGGTACGCCAAGGGCCTGGCGCTGATGCCGCTGCTGGACCGGCGCAGCGCCGCGTCGGCCGGGGCCATGGCGGGCATCTACTACCGGCTGCTGGAGAACATCGCCGCAAGCCCGGCCGCCGTGCTCACCCGCCGGGTGTCGCTGTCCACGCTGGAGAAGGCCGGGGTGGCCATCAAGTCGCTCGCGGCCGCGGCGGTGCGCCCACCGCGCCGCCAGCCACGGCCACCCGCCGCCGCCCCGGGAGCGGCCCGGTGAGCGCGCAGGTCGTCCCGCCGCACGTGGTGGTGGTGGGCGGCGGGCTGGCCGGCATCACCGCCGCCATCGCGCTCGCCGAGACCAGAACACGGGTCACGCTGCTCGAGGCCAGGCCCCGTCTGGGCGGTGCCACCTCCTCGTTCAGCCGCGGCGGCCTGATCGTCGATAACGGCCAGCACGTGTTCCTGCGCTGCTGCTCCGCCTACCGCGGGCTGCTGGCCAGGCTCGGCATGACCGGCTCGGTGACGCTCCAGGACCGGTTCGAGGTTACCGTGCTGCGCCCCGGCGGACGCGCCGCGCTGCGCCGCACGGCGCTGCCCGGGCCGCTGCACATGGGCCAGGCACTCGCCGGCTACCAGCACCTTTCTCATGCCGAACGACTCCGCGTGGTGCCCGCCGCCCTGGCCATGACCCGGCTCGACCCCGCCAGCCCCGCGCTGGACGGGCAGCGCTTCGGTGACTGGCTCGCCGCGCACGGGCAGGGCGAACATGCCCGGCGGGCGCTGTGGGACCTGTTCACGGTGTCCTCGCTCAACGTCGCCGGGGATGACGCGAACCTGGCGCTCGCCGCCACCGTCGTGCAGACCGCGCTGCTGTCCGGCAGGGACGCAGCCGACATCGGCGTCCCTGCCGTTCCGCTCGGTGACCTGCACGGGCAGGCCGCGGCCGGGCTACTCGGCCGGCTGCGCGCCCGGGTCCGGCTGGGTGCCAAGGCGGCGGCGGTCGAAGCGGTGCCCTCCGGCGGGTTCCGGGTCCGCCTGGCCAGCCGCGGCACGGCGGAGCCGAACGGCGGCGAGGTGATCCGGGCCGACGGCGTGGTCCTGGCGGTCCCGCCGGAGATCGCGGCCTGCCTGGTGCCGGCCGGGCAGCCCGGGCCGGGGCCGGGCCCAGCGGAGTGGCTGCAGATCGGCACCTCGCCCATCGTCAACGTGCACGTGATCTACGACCGGCGGGTGACCAGGCTGCCGTTCGCGGCGGCGGTGGACTCGCCGGTTCAGTGGGTGTTCGACCGGACCGGGCCGTCGGGCCTGCGCGAGGGACAGTACCTCGCGATCTCGCTGTCGGCTGCGGACGCCTACGTGGACGTCCCGGCCGCCCGGCTGCGCGAGTGGTTCCTGCCCGCGCTGGCCGAGTTGTTCCCCGCGGCAGCGCAGGCGCGGGTCACCGATTGCTTCGTCACCAGGGAGCGCAGCGCCACGATGCGCCAGGTGCCCGGGGTGGGACGGCTGCGGCCCAGGGCCGCGACCGGCACGCCGGGCCTGGTAGTCGCGGGCGCGTGGACCGACACAGGGTGGCCGGACACGATGGAGGGAGCCGTGCGAAGCGGACTGAACGCGGTGCGGGAACTGCGCCGGAGCATGACCGGCGCGGCGCTGCGCCGGATACCTGGCGGGGCACCGGCACCGGCCGGAGCCCCGGCGGTCAGCGGCGGCTCAGCCGGGAGGCAGGCATGACCGCGGTGATGCCCGCCGGGGTGGCGACGGCGCGGGACCTGGTCGGCCCGGCGATGGCCACCGCCGTCGCCCGGCTCAGCCCGGAGGTGCGCATGGTCGCCGCCTATCACCTGGGCCTGGCCGGGCTGAACGGGCACGCCCCGGCGAACGGCCGGCCCGGCGGCGACGGCATCGCTGCGGTGCCGCCGCCCGCCAACGGCCAGGCCGCGGACGGGGCGGCGGTGCCCGGTGCCGCCAAGCCGGGCGGCTCCGGCAAGGCGCTGCGCCCGGCGCTGGCGCTGCTGTCGGCGCGGGCCGCGCTGGCCGCGCCGGAACGCGGGGTCCCCGCGGCGGTCGCGGTGGAACTCGTGCACAACTTCTCGCTGCTGCACGACGACATCATGGACGGCGACACCGAGCGCCGGCACCGGCCCACCGCGTGGACGGTCTACGGGGTCGGCGCGGCGATCCTGGCCGGGGACGCCATGCTGGCCCTCGCCCAGGACATCCTGCTGGAAGACAAGGCGCCGCAGGGCCTGTGGGCGGCCCGGTGCCTGTCTGCGGCGGTGCAGCGGCTGATCGCCGGGCAGGGCGCGGACCTGGCCTTCGAGCGCCGCGACGACGTCACCCTGGCGGAATGCCAGGAGATGGCCGGGGACAAGACCGCCGCGCTGATGGCCTGCGCGTGCAGCATCGGGGCCATCCACGTCGGCGCGCCGCCGGCTGTGGCGATGGGCCTGGCCGGGTTCGGCGCGCACGCCGGGCTGGCCTTCCAGCTCACCGACGATTTGCTCGGCATCTGGGGCAGCCCGGCGGTGACCGGCAAGCCGGCCGGATCGGACCTGCGGGCCAGGAAGAAGTCGCTGCCGGTGGTGGCCGCGCTGACGGCCGGCACCGCCGCCGCCACGGAACTGTCCAAGCTGCTGCTCCAGGAGGAGCCGCTGTCCGAAGACGACCTGGTGCGCGCCGCCGGGCTGGTCGAGGAGGCCGGCGGCAAGGACTGGACGGAGAACGAGGCCGCGGCCCAGCTTGCGGCGGCGCACCGGTGCCTGGCGGAAACGGAGATGCCGGACGACGTCCGGGCCGAGTTCGCCGGCATCGCCGAGTTCATCACCGCACGGCAGTGGTGAGGAGATAGGGATCGGATGACAGTCACGCACCGGCGGCCCGTGGGCCGCTCCGCCGCCGGGCCGGCGGCGGAGGCGCTCGCCCGCGCCAGGGATCACCTGCTTGGGCTGCAGCACGGCCAGGGCTGGTGGCAGGGCGAACTGGAGACCAACGTCACCATGGACGCCGAAGACCTGCTGCTGCGCGAGTTCCTCGGCGTCCGCACCGACGAGCAGACGAAAGGCTCGGCCCGGTGGATCGCCTCCCAGCAGCGGGACGACGGCACCTGGGCGAACTTCTACGGCGGCCCTGGCGACCTGTCCACCACGGTGGAGGCCTACGCCGCGTTGCGGCTGGCCGGGCACGACCCGCAGGCCGCGCACATGGCCAGGGCGGCGGGCTGGATCCGCGACCAGGGCGGCATCCCGGCCACCCGGGTGTTCACCCGGATCTGGCTCGCCCTGTTTGGCGAGTGGTCCTGGGACGACCTGCCGGTGATGCCACCCGAGCTGATCTACCTGCCGGCCTGGTTCCCGTTCAACGTCTACGACTGGGGGTGCTGGGCGCGGCAGACCATAGTCCCGCTCACCATCGTCGGGGCAATCCGGCCAGCCACGCCGCTTCCGTTCGGCCTGAAAGAACTCTGGCCGGAGGGCGACCCGCAGGGGATGCTGGGGGGCTCCGGGGGGTCGCTCCCCCGGGCCAGCGCAATGGGCCGCCGGGACCGGCCGAAGGATCCTGTCTGGGCCGCCGTGTTCGGCGGCCTGGACCGGGCGCTGCACGGCTACGAGCGGCGCGCGCACCGCGCCGCGCCGGTCCGCGCGGTGCGCCGTGCGGCGATCCGCAGGTGCGCGGAGTGGATCCTCGCCCGGCAGGAGGCCGACGGCTGCTGGGGCGGCATCCAGCCGCCATGGGTTTACTCGCTGATCGCGCTGCGCCTGCTCGGCTACGGCCTGGACCATCCGGTGATCCGGCGCGGCCTGGACGGCCTGGACCGGTTCACCATCACCGAGGACACCCCAGACGGCCCGGTGCGACGGCTGGAGGCCTGCCAGTCACCGGTCTGGGACACCGTGCTCGCGATGATCGCGCTCGCCGACGCGGGCCTGCCCGCCGACCACCCGGCCCTCACCAGGGCCGCCGACTGGCTGCTCGCCGAGGAGATCACCGGACCCGGGGACTGGCAGGTGCGCCGGCCGGACCTGCCCCCAAGTGGCTGGGCGTTCGAGTTCGACAACGACAACTATCCCGACATCGACGACACCGCCGAGGTGGTGCTGGCGCTGCGCCGGGCCCGGTCCACCGGGCCGGACGCGGCCCGCAAGGCGGCCATCTCCCGTGGCCTGGCCTGGATCACCGGAATGGCCTCGGCGGACGGCGGCTGGGCCGCCTTCGACGCCGACAACACCTCGCGGCTGGTGGCCAAGCTGCCGTTCTGCGACTTCGGCGCGGTCACCGACCCGCCCTCGGCGGACGTCACCGCGCACGTGGTGGAGGCGCTCGCGGCGGCCGGCCAGGCCGGCAGCCGGGCGGCCCGGCGCGGGGTGGCCTGGCTGCTGAAGGCCCAGGAGGGCGATGGGTCGTGGTTCGGCCGGTGGGGCGCCAACTACGTGTACGGCACCGGTGCCGTGGTGCCCGCGCTGGTCGCTGCCGGGGTGCTGCCGGGCAAGCCCGCCATCCGCCGGGCGGTCGCCTGGCTGGAGGAGCACCAGAACCCCGACGGCGGCTGGGGCGAGGACATGCGCTCCTACGACGACCCGTCGCTGGCCGGCCGCGGCGCGTCCACCGCGTCACAGACCGCCTGGGCGCTGCTGGCGCTGCTGGCGGCCGGAGAGTCCGGGCCGGCCGTGGAGGGCGGGGTGCGCTGGCTGGCCGGGCACCAGCGAAGCGACGGGACCTGGGACGAGCCGCAGTTCACCGGCACCGGCTTCCCGCGTGACTTCTACCTCAACTACCACCTGTACCGGCTCGTCTTCCCGGTCACCGCGCTCGGCCGGTACCTATCCTCTCCCGCCCCGGGCGACGGCTCCGCCGCCGCCCTTCCACCCCCGGGGACGCCATGACCGCCGCGCCGCGCCCCCTGCTGGTGTGCTCCCCGCTGCGGCTGGAGGCCTGGGCGGTCCGGCGCGGGCTGCGCGCGGCACCCGGGACAGGGCAGCCGGACGCGACCGTGCGGGTGACCGGCTACGGCGCGGCCCGCTCCCGGCGGCAGGCGGCTGCCCTGGCCGGCGAGCAGTTCGGCGCGCTGGCCGTGGCCGGCGTGGGCGGCGGCCTGACCGACGGCCTCGCCCCCGGTGACCTGGTCGTCGGCACCGAGGTGCGGGACCCGGCGGGGACCGTTACCCGGTGCGCGGCGGCGCCGCTGCTGGCCGGGGAACTGCGCCGGGCCGGGCTGCGCGCCACGGCCGGGCCGGTCGTCACCACCGACCGGCTGGCCGGCGGTGCGGCTCGGCATGCACTGGCGGCCGGCGGGGCGCTGGTCGCCGACCTGGAGTCCGCGCCGCTCGCCGCGGCGGCGGGGAACCGGCCGGTGGCCGTGCTCCGCGCCGTGTCGGACACCCCCGCGCGGCCGTTGCTGCGCCCGGGCGTCGTGACCGGCGGGCTGGCGGCGCTGCGGGCGCTGCGCGCGGCCAGCCCGGTGCTGGCCGCCTGGGCCGCTGCGGCCGGGCCGCGCCGGGTGCTGCTGGCCGGGCCCAGATCGTTCTGCGCCGGGGTCGAGCGCGCCATCGAGATCGTCGAGAAGGTGCTCGACCAGCGCGGGGCGCCGGTCTACGTGCGCAAGCAGATCGTGCACAACACGCACGTCGTGGCCGGCCTGGAACGGCGCGGCGCGGTGTTCGTGGACGAGCTGTCCGAGGTCCCCGACGGGGCATGCGTGGTCTTCTCCGCGCACGGGGTGTCCCCGGCCGTCCGCGAGGAGGCCGCCCGGCGCGGCCTGAACGCCATCGACGCGACCTGCCCGCTGGTGGCGAAGGTGCACGCGGAGGCACGCCGGTTCGCCGCCGACGGCTACCTGGTGGCGCTCATCGGGCACGCCGGGCACGAGGAGGTCGAGGGCACGCTGGGGGAGGCGCCGGAGTCGATGGCCCTGGTCCAGACCGCCGCCGACGTCGCCCGGCTGCGCCCGGCGGACCCGGGCAAGGTCGCCTACCTGATGCAGACCACGCTCGCCGTGGACGAGGCGGCCGACGTCGCCTCCGCGCTCGGCGAGCGGTTCCCCGCCGCCCGGGCACCGGGCAGCGACGACATCTGCTACGCCACCACCAACCGGCAGCGGGCCATCAGGGCCGTCGCCGCCGAGTCCGACCTGGTGCTGGTGGCCGGGTCGGCCAACTCCTCCAACTCGGTGCGGCTGGTGGAGACGGCGCGGCGCGCCGGCACCCCCGCGCACCTCATCGACGGGCCGTCCGACATCCAGCTCGGCTGGCTGGCGGGCGTGTCCACGATCGGCCTGACCGCCGGCGCGTCCGCGCCGCCGGCCGTGGTCGAGGACATCATCACCGCGCTGTCCGGCCTCGGCCCTGTCGAGGTCGCCGAGCGCGTCATCACCACCGAGAACATCCGGTTCAGCCTGCCCAAGGAGGTCCGGGCACAATGACCATGCCACTGCGCCAGAGCATGCGGATCGGGGCGTACCTGATGCGCCAGAAACTGGCGCGCAAGGACAAGTTCCCCCTCCTGGTCGAGCTGGAACCGCTGTTCGCGTGCAACCTCAAATGCGCCGGGTGCGGGAAGATTCAGCAGCCGCATACGCTCCTGAAACAGCGGATGCCGGTGGAGCAGGCGATCGGCGCCATCGAGGAGTGCGGGGCGCCGATGGTGTCCATCGCCGGCGGCGAGCCGCTCATGCACCCGCAGATCCACGAGATCGTCGCCGAACTGATCAAGCGCAAGAAGTACGTGTTCCTGTGCACGAACGCGCTGCTGATTCCCAAGCACATCGACAAGTTCAAGCCGTCGGCGTACTTCGCCTGGGCGGTGCACATCGACGGGCTGGCCGAGCGGCACGACGAGTCGGTCTGCAAGGAGGGCGTGTTCGACCAGGCGGTCGCCGCGATCAAGGAATGCCGCAGGCGCGGCTTCCGGGTCACCACCAACACCACGTTCTTCAACACCGACACCCCGCAGACCGTCATCGACGTGCTGAACTACCTCAACGACGATCTCGGCGTTGACGAGATGATGATCTCCCCCGCCTACGCCTACGAGAAGGCGCCGGACCAGGAGCATTTCCTCGGCGTGACCGAGACCAGGGAACTGTTCCGCAAGGCCTTCGCCGACGGCAACCGGCAGCGCTGGCGGCTCAACCACTCCCCGCTGTTCCTGGACTTCCTGGAGGGCAAGACCGACTTCGGCTGCACCGCCTGGGGGATCCCGTCCTACTCACTGCTCGGCTGGCAGCGGCCCTGCTACCTGATGTCCGACGGGTACGTGAAGACGTACTCCGAACTGATCGAGACCACCGACTGGGACGCCTACGGCCGCGGCAAGGACCCGAGGTGCGCGAACTGCATGGCGCACTGCGGCTACGAGCCGTCCGCCGTGCTGGCCACCATGGGCTCGCTGAAGGAGTCGCTGCGCGCGATGCGCGGCGCCTAACGCCCGTCCGGCTCAGGATCAGGGAAACGAGCGGGGCGGGTCAGGCCTGGTCGGTACGGGGGAAGGGCTGCTCACACCAGACGGTCTTGCCCGCCGGGGTGCGGCGGGCCCCCCAGCGGCCGGACAGCTTGCTGACGATCTGCAGGCCGCGCCCGCACTCGTCGCCGGCGGCCGCGTGCTGGAGCTTGGGCAGCGCGGGCGAGCTGTCGAGCACCTCGCAGGTCAGCGTGCCCTCCTTGATCAGCCGCAGGGTGACCGGGCCGTCGGCGTACCGGATCGCGTTCGTCACCAGTTCGGAGGCCAGCAACTGGGTGGTGTCCACCATGCCGGGCAGGTCCCACTTCTCCAGCGGCTCGGCCACCAGGGCCCGGGCCTCGTGCGCCGCGCTGGGCTCGCCGGCCAGGGTCCAGGACGCCTGGAGGCTGCCGTCGATCCGGGCCAGCCGGGCGATCAGCACGGCGATGTCGTCGCGGTGCTGATCGGAGTAGGCGCCGGCCAGCATCGCCTTGCACAGGTCCTCCATCGAGCCGGCCGCGGACTCGGCGTCGAACACCGACTGGAGCCGCTTCAGCCCGTCGTCGATGTCGCGGCCGCGGCTTTCCACCAGCCCGTCGGTGTAGAGCACAAACAGGCTGCCGTCCTCGATCTCGAACGTCCGGCTGGAGACCAGGCCCTCGCCCACGCCCAGCGGCGGTGCCGGGGACACGTCGAGGAACTCGCTGGAGCCGTCCGGGCGGACCAGCAGCGGCGGCAGGTGCCCGGCCGAGGCCACCTCACAGGTGCCGTTCACCGCGTCGTAGGTCGCGTAGGCGCAGGTGGCGAAGTGTGGCTCGCGCTCACCGATCTTGCGCATGAGCTCGTTGAGCTGCTGCAGCGACTCGGCCGGGGACAGCTCCAGCATCGACAGGGTCTGGATGGCGGTGCGCAGCCGGCCCATGGTGACCGCCGCCCGGACACCGTGGCCGGCCACGTCGCCCACTACCAGCGCCACCCGGGCGCCGGGCAGCGAGATCGACTCGTACCAGTCCCCGCCGACCTCGATGAGCTGGCTGCCCGGCAGGTACCGGTGCTGGACGTCGACCGACGACGGTGCCGACAGCCCGGTGGGCAGCAGGCTGCGCTGCAGGGTGAGCGCGGTGGCCCGTTCCCGGTTGTACCGCCGGGCGTTGTCGACGAAGATCGCCGCCCGGGAGGCGAACTCCATGCCGATCTCGGTGTCGTAGGCGTCGAAGGAGCGGAAGCCCTTCCGCCGGTTGCACACGATGAAGCCCAGCGTGGCGCCGCGCGCGTTGAGCGGCAGGAGCAGCAGAGACGCGCCGGAGAGCAGCTTGCCCACGGGGCGCCGCAGCCACGACTCGACGCGGTCGAGCGCTTCGGTGGTGTTCATGGCCGGCTCACGGACCGGCTTGCCGGTGTTCATGCACTCCGTGTGCGGCGAGTCCGCCGGGAACCGCATCACCTCGCCCGTGGGGAACTTGGCGTCCCAGTCGGCCTGGTTGTCGTCGCTGGCGATCGCCATCCGGCGCATGATGCAGGACCCGTCGGCCTGCGACGCAGGCGGCTCGTCGGCCGCCACCAGGCTTTCCAGTAGCAGCAGGCTGGCCGCGTTGCTGAAGTGCGGGACCACGATGTTGATCAGTCCGCGGGCCATCTGGTCCAGGTCGAGGGTGGCTCCCATCTGCCGGAACGTCTCATCCAGCAGCGCGTGCCGCATCAGCGCCGGGTCCAGGAACTGTTCCACGCTGGGCGGCGGCATGCGCAGGATGGCCAGCGCCGAGGGGCATGCGTCGCTGTCGCCGCGCATCGGCTGGAGCGTGACCACGGTGTCGATCGGGTTGCTGCGCTGCGCCTTGAAGGTCAGCACCGCGGTCGCTTCCCGGCCGCCCTTGACCGCGTCCAGCAGGCTGTTCAGCGGCGTCCCGGCAGGGGAGTTGCCCACGACCAGGTCGCTCAGGTGCGTGCCGAGCAGCGAGCCGTTCGGCGGGTCGAGGACTTCCTTGGCGTTCCGGTCATGCTGGACTATCCGTCCGGCTGGATCTACCCCCAGGATCAGCGTCCGCACGGATGTATGAGACAGCAGCGTAGTGATCTTTGCACGATACCGGACATGGGCCCGCGCGTTCCCGGTGACCTGGGTCGTTGCACTATGCCGAATAAGATACTTTTGGCTCTCGTTCAGCTGCCGTATTGCGCCCTGATGGGACTGCCGGCAACGGTGGCGCTACTGCCCGTCCGGGCAGTAGGGTGCCTGCGGCCCGTTGCCCGGCCAGCGGATCCCGGAGGAGGGGTCATGGCTCAGCGTCCCAGGGTGACCGTCCTGGGCAGCCTGAACACCGACATCTCGCTCCCGGTGCCGCATCTGCCCGGGCCGGGGGAGACCGTGCTCGCGGCGGCGGCCGCCATCTTCGGCGCGGGCGGGAAAGGGGCCAACCAGGCGGTCGCGGCCGTCCGGCTGGGTGCCGCCGTGCGGATGGTGGGCTGCTGCGGCGATGACGAGTTCGGGGCCAGGCTGCGGGACGGGCTGACGGCCGAGGGGATCGGCGTGGCTGGCCTGCGCGTGGTGCCCGGCGTGGCCTCGGGGCTGGCCCTGATCACCGTCGACCCGGCGGGGGAGAACTCGATCGCGGTCGCCGCGGGTGCCAACGGGCATGCCGGGGACGCGGAGGTGGCGGCGGCGTTCGCCGAGCCGTGCGACGTGCTGGTGCTGTCGGCGGAGATTCCCGCCCCGGTGCTCGGCGCCGCGCTCCGCCGGGCCCGGGCCGGCGGGGTGTGCGCGGTGCTCAACCTCGCCCCGGTCCCCGAGGACGCGGCCGGGCTGCTCGCGGAGCGCCCGGACTGGCTCGTGGTCAACGAGCAGGAGGCGGCGGCCCTGGCCGGGGAGTCGCCGGGCGGCGCCCACGCCACCGCCGCGCGCCTGGCCGCCCGGATCGGCGGCCATGTCGTGGTCACGCTGGGCGCTGAGGGGGCGGTGCTGGCCGGGCCGTCCGGCACGGCAGCGCTGCCCGGGTTCCGGGTCAGCGCGGTGGACACCGTGGGCGCCGGCGACGCGTTCGTGGGGGCTCTCGCCGTTGCGCTGGCCAGCGGCCTGGGCCAGGCCGGCGCGGTCGCCGCCGCGTGCGCGGCCGGGGCGGCCGCGGCCACCCGCCGGGGCGCGCAGGCAGCGCTGCCCCGGCCCGCCGACGTCCTCGCCGCGACCGGGTTCTGCTGGCCTCTCCCGGCCGGCTAGCCTCCGACGGGCCGGTCACCGAGGCCGGGCGGAAGGGGGGTTCCCGTGCCAGAGGCCAGCGGGCCGATCATCGAGCAGACATCCACCCGGGTGGTCTACGAGACGTCCCACATGCGGCTGCGGGAGGACGGCATCCGGCGGCCCGACGGATCGACCGGGATCTACTCCTATGTGGAGAAACCGGACTTCGCCCTGATCATCCCGGTTGAGGACGGCGGCTTTCACCTGGTGGAGCAGTACCGCTACCCGGTGCGGATGCGCTGCTGGGAGTTCCCCCAGGGCACGCTGCCCGGGCTGGCCGCCGCCGACGACCCGGAGAAGCTCGCCAGGGAAGAACTCCGCCAGGAAACCGGCATGACGGCCAGCTTGATGCGCCATCTCGGCCGCCTGGACTGCGCGCATGGCCTGGTCAGCCAGGGCTTCGACGTGTTCTTGGCGTCCGGTCTCACGCCCGGCGAGCCCGAGCTGGAGGTCGAGGAGCAGGACCTGCGCAGCCGGTGGTTCGGCCGGGCGGAGCTGGAGCAGATGATCCGCCGGGGCGGCATCACCGACGACTCCACGCTCGCCGCCTACACCTTGTTCCTGCTGGCCGGCGGGGCCGCCGGCTGAACCGCGGAACGACGGTGCCCGGGGAGCTATTCGCTCCCGGAGGGCCCGTCTGAGGTGCTGACGTGCGGTCGCCTCCTCGGCGAGTGGCGCGACGCGGCTCCAGCCCAACGGTATTCCGCGCCGGCGAATATGGTTGCGGCCCGGGGGATCCAAGCACGCCAGCGATTGTTGCCAACGCGGCCGCCCGGCTCGCTATTCCGCCGCCGCCACCTTCTTTCGCCCTGCGGGCGATCCGGCCGCCCTGGTCGCCGGGCGCGGACGGCGGTCACCCGGCAGGCGATAGTGTGATGTCCACAGTCGGGCATCGTGAGGAGCGGCTGGTCGTGGCCGGGGACGAATCCCTCATCGGCTCCATCGGCGTCATCGTCATCGCTACCCGCGGTGCCCAGGGGCCCGGTGAGGTCCTGCTCAAGATCCGCGGCGGTACCGAGGCCTATCTGGCCTGGTCCGCCGAGCCGATCCCGCGTGGCGCCACCGTGCTGGTCATCAATAGCCGTGGTTCGCGATCGGTCGACGTCAGCGCCTGGGCCGATCCCTTGCAGCCTTTTCCCGGCGATGTCGTCTGAGGAGCGAGGCTGCGGGGGGTGCTGATCCTCGCCGGGGCTTGCGTGGTTGCCGCGCTGGCGTGGGTGTACCTGCTGGCCGCGCATGGGGGATACTGGCGCACCCATTGCCGGCTCCCAGGCGGGGAACACGCGGGGGCGGTTGCCGGGGGATGGCCGTCGGTGGTGGCGGTGATTCCGGCGCGGGACGAGGCGGACATGCTGCCGGAGACGCTGCCCAGCCTGCTGGACCAGGAGTATCCGGGTGAGCTGGCAGCTGTGCTGGTCGATGACGGGAGCTCGGACGGGACGGCGGCGATCGCAACGGCGCTCGGGGATGGCGGCCGCCGGGCGCTGAAGGTGATTCCGGGGGAGCCGGTGCCGGAGGGGTGGG
>Ga0070730_10003876_pt1 | contig 13296 bp, 9 predicted proteins | sample Coa_R1_3_FD_66447 | JGI IMG/M metagenome (GOLD analysis project Ga0070730, IMG submission 66447) | Surface soil microbial communities from Centralia Pennsylvania, which are recovering from an underground coalmine fire - Coalmine... | ecosystem: Environmental > Terrestrial > Soil > Unclassified ...
GTGCGTTAACGGCGGCAAACGCGCAATCAAGCCTGCCGGCGGCCGCGCAAAAAGCCATGAATGCCATCGATGCGGAGAAAATCCGCGCCACCGTGAAATACCTGGCGGATGACAAACTCGAAGGCCGCGGCACGGGACAGAAGGGCGGCGACATGGCTGCGGACTGGATCGCGGCGCAGTTCAAGAGCTACGGACTGGTCCCTGCGGGCGACGGCGGCACATACTTCCAGAATGTCGAATTCTACGGCGTGACTACCGATCCCAAGGAGACGCACTTTGCTTTTGTTTCCAAATCAGGAGCGGAGACGGTGCTGAAGTTCGCCGACGAATACGTTGCCACCAGCCTGGCGCACGCGGAAAAGTCAGAGATCGATGCGCCGATCGTCTGGGTCGGCTACGGTATCAACGCGCCCGAATACAAGTGGGACGACTACAAGGGCGTCGACGTCAAAGGCAAAGTGCTGCTGATGCTGGTGAATGAGCCGCCTTCAAACGATCCTAGCTTCTTCAAAGGGCGCGCGCTCACCTATTACGGCCGCTGGACTTACAAGTATGAAGAAGCGGCGCGGCGAGGCGCCGTGGGTGTGATCCTGGTGCACAAGACAGAGATGGCGAGCTACCCGTGGGAGGTGGTGCGGAACTCCTGGGGAGGAGAGACATCACTGCTGAAGGAAGATACGGATCCCAAGGTGAAGTCGGCAGGCTGGATCCAGCTGGAGGTCGCGCGCAAGCTCGCTGCGTCCGCGGGAATGGACCTGGACAAGATGATGCAGGACGCGAACTCGCGCAGCTTCAAGCCCGTGGAGCTGCCGGTGAAAGTCAAAGAAACGCTGGTCAGCCACGTACGCTCGTTCGCTTCCAGAAACGTGCTGGGCAAGGTGGAGGGCTCGGACGCGAAGCTCGCGCAGCAGGCGATCCTCTATACCGCGCACTATGACCACCTGGGCATTCATCCTGAGGAGAAAGGCGACAACATCTACAACGGCGCCGCGGACAACGCCACCGGCTGCGGCATTCTGCTGGAGCTTGCGCGCACTATCGCTGCGGCGGAGCAGAAGCCAAAGCGTACGGTGCTCTTTGCGTCGGTCACGGCGGAAGAGCAGGGCTTGCTGGGATCGAAGTACCTGGGACAGCATCCGCCCGTGCCGGCAAAAAATATCTCGCTCGATTTGAACTATGACGACATACAGCCGGTCGGCGAGCCGCAGCAGCTGGTGGTGACCGGAGCGGAGCGTACCAGCGTCTATCCGCTGGTGGAGAAAGTGGCCAAGGAGTTCGGGCTGGCGATTCAGCCTGACGACCGTCCGGAAGCCGGCCACTACTATCGCTCAGACCACTTCAGCCTGGCGCGCGTCGGGGTGCCCGCCTTCAGCGTGAACCAGGGCGCGCTGTTCAAGGGCCACGATCTGGCCTGGGGTGAGGAGAAGGAGCGCGATTACGTCGCCCACCGCTATCACCAGCCTTCCGACGAATACCGGCCCGATATGGACTTTACCGCGGACGCCAAAATGGCCAAATTTGGCCTGATTTTGGGCTGGGAGGCCGCCAACCAGCCCTCCCTGGCGGGCTGGCAGGCGGGCGATGAATTTGAGAAAGCCAGAAAAAGCGGGCCATAAGAGCTTCAGCCGGTTACGAAAGTGCCGATAGTAACCTAAGTGATTCCGGGAAGCTGGGATAGAATCATGCTTCCCCCCGCCCGAACAGCCGGCTGTACATGTCATTTTCATTCCTGCAACGCGGTAGTCTGCCCGATCACGCGCGCCAGCTCGCGCTCGCGTGTGAGTGGCCCTCCTTCGCCCTGGAAGGGCTGGTCACGGGCATCGACAATGTCCGCCACGATGTTTTCCTGAGCCCCAAATTCGTCGAGGTCGCGCGGCAACACATCTTCAAGTTGATTGCCAAGCACGGGAACGTGGAAGAGCTGGCCACCGAAGACCGCACAACCATTCGGCCGCCGGTACGGCCAAACGGTCACGCGCGGCAGTCGGATTCAGGGGAGTTCAAGCGGCTGCTCACGGAATTGCACGTTGCCGCGCTGAACCGCGCCAAGGCGGACAACAACGTCTCACTCGATCTGCTTTTTCGGCTTGCGGTGCTCAAGTTCCAGCGCGCGGAGCTGCTGAACCAATATGGCCAGGTGCTGGAGCGCTGCCGCACCCGGCTCAAGTTTTATGAGGCGCCGCGGCAGTCAGGAACCAATCGCACGCTGGAGATGCGCGAACGCTTCGTCGGGTTCCAGGTCAATAAGAAGACGGTGCTGCGGCGGGCGGGGCAGGACCTGTTTGTGGTGCTGCGAGAAGCCGAGAAGGAATCTCTGGGCCGGACGCGGCGCTCATTCTTCGGTGACTCCGCTGCCGCGATGTATGACCTTTTCCTGAACCGGCTGGTTTTTGTCGAAGACGGGCAGGACAACCTGCTGAACGCCGAGCATTACGTGATGCTGGGCACCTACGATCGCGACCGCGACCGCTTCCACACCATGCGGGAAATTGCCGGGCAGTTCCTGCACTCGCTGGAGATGGTCTCAAGCCTGCATGATCCGCAGGTGGATGGAATCCTGAACGTTCCGGAAAACGCCCACGAGCTGATGGCCGGAGGCACGCCGGACGAGGGAAGCCCGAAGAGCAAAGCGCAAAAGGCGCTGCTCAATGCCTGGGTGGAGCTGCTGGAGCGCGAAGGAGTGATGGCGCACGTGATCGCGTCCTATGAGGCGGTGCCGCTGCTGCCCCAATATTGCCCGCCTATCAATCCGCAGCAGCTCAAGAACGCGCTGTTTTCCCGGGAGGAGCGCAAGCGAGTGGAAACCCTGCTGGAAGAGCATGGCAAGCTTGCACCCGCGGGATTGCACGCGGCGGTGAAGAGGGTTGAGGGCTACCGGCCGGCGGAGAAAGCCAAGCTGGCAGGACGGTTCTTCTCTGACTTCACCCGCTACCATCGCGACTTGCGGCGGATGGAAACCGTCATGGCCGCAATGGAAAACGTGAACGTGCTGGCCACGGAGCGTTTCCGCGAGCTTTCCGCCATCAACAACACGCTCTACGAATTCCTGCTGCCGGAAGAGCAGAAACCGTCTGAAGAAAAAATTATCCATCACGTGGTGCTCAAGGCCGACATACGCGAGTCGACCACGCTGACGCGCACGCTGCTGGAAAAGGGATTGAATCCGGCCAGCTATTTCAGCCTGAATTTCTACGATCCCATCAACAAGCTGCTGCCGAAATATGAAGCAAAGAAAGTCTTTATTGAAGGCGATGCGCTGATCCTGGCGTTGTTTGAGCGTGATGGCGACCCCGCGCTGGGGGTGGCGCAGACCTGCGTGCTGGCCAGGGAGATCATCCAGGTGGTCACCGCGTATAACGAGCGTTCGCTGGCGGCAGGACTGCCCAGCCTGGAGGTGGGAATCGGAATCTCCTATCAGGATTCCGCGCCCATGTACCTGATGGACGGCAACAAACAGATCATGATCTCCAAAGCGCTGAATGAGAGTGACCGCCTCTCTTCGTGCAGCAAAGGCGTTCGGCGGCTGCTGGAAAATCGCGAGCTGCTGTTCAACGTGTTCTCATTTAAGACGGTGGAAGACGAAAACACCGGCGGGAATCCTGACGAGTTTCTGTTGCGCTACAACATTGGCGGCATCCACATTAACGAAGCCGCGTTCCGCAAGCTGCGGAGCGAAGTTTCATTGCAGGCCTTCGACGTTACTGTGCCGATGATCTGGAACAAGACTGCGGTGCGTGTCTATGCCGGTATGGTCCCGGTGGGCCAGGGGTCGTTCCATCAGATTGTGGTGCGGGAAGGCCGGGTGGCGCACGTGGACGCGCGCGATTTCTCACTGAAGCAGATTACCGACCGCAATTACTACGAAGTTTGCACCCATCCGAAGATTTATCAGGCGATCGAAAGCGTCACCGGCATGGCGATGGCGGCGAAATAAGCGTCTCAATCAGAACGGATTGTGCCGCACGCGGAAGGGCACGCGCACGACGGCTTCAATATCGACGGGCTGGCCGTTCTTGGTGCCGGGGCGGAAGCGCCACTGCTGAAGTGCTTTGCGCGCGTTTTCATTCAATCGTTCGTCAAATCCTTCCAGCACCCGAACACCGTCAACACTGCCATCGCTGCGGATGATGGCATAGAGCACCACAACGCCTTCAATGCGGTCCTGCATCAGGTCCTGCGGATACGCGGGATCGACCTTGGTGATGGCCTCGGGCGCGCTCAGGTCATCGCCGGCGGGGCCCGCAGCGTTGAGCTCGGCAAACCGCACGGTCCAGCTTCCCACCGATGAAGAGAGGTTGGGCATGCTGAGCCGCATGGAATAGTGGCGGCGCGTGCCGAAGACCTGCGTGTCGATACGGTCGGCGGGGCGGCCATCAGTTTTGTCGGGAGTGGGCGGACGCGGGGCTGGCGCCGGCGGCGGTGCCGCGACGACGGCGTTGGCCGTGATCCTGGCCGGGGGAGCGGAGATATAGATGTCACCGGCGCTGTTGCCGGGATTCTTCGCCGCGGGCGCGCTCTCACCGGCTGCGATTTCAGGGCGCGCGGTCGCCCCTGGGCGGCCCTGCGGGCCGGCGGCAAATTCGCCGGGGCGATTACCCTCAGGAACCTTGATTGGTTCCACGGGCGCGGCCGGCTGCGCATTCAGCACCAGCAGCTGTCCAACATCCTTTTCGCGCGCGCTGCCGCCTGTGCTGACCGGCTGCGGAGGCGGGGCGGCCGTGGCGTCGGCTGAAGGGAGGCCGAGACGGCTGAGATTTCTTGCTAAGGATGCGGTTGACGGCGGTGCGACCTGCGGCGCAGCCATCGGCAGTGCCTGCGTTTGCAGTGTCCGGCTGGAACCGGAAGCGATGTCGGCAGCGGGAGCGGCGACTTCCGGTGGCGATTGAGCGGGAATCTGCAACGCCTGCGGATTGCGCGCTACGGCCTCCGACGATGGCGGTACGACGATCGGGCCTTCGAGCGGCAGAGCTCGCGCCGGGCGGCTGGCAGCCACTGGAGTTGAAGGGGCGGCCACTATCGGAGTCGCGGCCGGAGGAAAAGTCAGCGGCCGCAGCTGACTTGCCACTTGAGTCGCGGGCGGCGCGATTTGCGGATCGGCCAGCGGCAGCTCGCGCAGAGGATGATTGCTTACCACCGGCGCGCCGGGAAGCGGAGCGCTGACGATCAGGTTGGGCAGCGGTACATCCTGCTTGAGGATCATCGGGTTGGGTTGCACGATCGTCTGCCGCGTGCTGATGTGGTTTTCGTTTGTAACCACGATCTCCTGCACCGAATACTCGGGATCGGCCTTTTGCGGGCGTGCGCGGCGTGGTGGCGCCGGCTTTGCCGCGCGCGGCGTCACCTGAGGCAGGTACTCGGAGAGTTGATAGTGTAAGGTGGAGTGCGAGGGCGGCGTGGCGACGAGCGTAGGGTGGTCAAGCCACATAAGATTGAGTGCATAAACGCCCAGGATGACCAGGACGTGGCCAAGGAACGACTGCCGTGCTGACCGCCATGCCACGGGACGGTGGACCAGGGCGTCATGCCAGTATTCGGCCGGCTTGGCGGTGACCCAGACGGGCGGCGGCTCGGGGCGGAAGAGATCGCGCAGGTTGCGCGCAAAGACGCGAAACCACGGCTCGGGCTCAATCAGGAACTGCAAGCCGCGAACGGGAGCCGTCGACTGTGCTGTTGCCGGTCTCATAGCGACCGCATTTCACTTGAACTTCCGGGCCAGTAGAACGATTATATCTTTAATTCACTCAGGCGGAGTTCATGGTTTTAAGACGAAGAATCGTCGGTTCGCTGACTTTGGTCATGTTTTCTTTGTTTTGCGCGGCGGTGAGCAGGGCGCAGGATGGCTTTGCCGTCCGCGGGCAAAGCAAAGCGGCAGGGCAGGAGAGCAGCAACCGTCCGGCCAGCGCCCCGGCTGAAGACATTTCCGGGATGTACAGCTTCCTCAAAGAGGGCGAGTTCGTGCAAATCAACCTGGAGAAGAGCGGAGTTTCGGGATATATATCGCGCCTGGGCGAGACGGAAAGCGATCGCGGAGTTTTCCTGGACCAGTTCTTCGATAAAGCGCAGATCCAGGGTCACGACGTCTCCTTTACTACCAAGCCGCTGCACAGTGTCTGGTATGAGTTCAAAGGCAAATTTGAGCGCGGGCCGGCGAAGACCAAAGCCGAAGATGGCTATTACATTCTCCGCGGAACGCTCAAGGAATTGACGCTCGATGAGAACAAGAAGCCCGTGGCGCACGCGCGCGAAGTGGAGTTGAAGTCGCTGGGCACGCCCGATGATGCGGACCAGGCATCGTCCACCAAGGGCAAAAAGCCGAAGGATTAACTGCGGGAGCTGAAGTGCTCTCTTGTGCTATCCGAATCTTCCATCGGCAACCCTGCCCATCTTGGAATCCCCAACTGAGTCGTGCAAGCTGGAGGGGGCCGGGAGTTTGCGCGCGGCAATTTCTCTCGCGCTCCCCGGGAAGCTGGGAGTTACGGCCACGTTTTCCACCAGAGTCCACAGACATTGCAGATTCTCCACAGGATAGTCACCGAAATTAACCGGGACTTAACAAAGCTGCTTGAGGCGGATTCGGGCTTTGCCTGATATTTCCGATACTCAAGTGTGAATGTTCGAACCACAGTGGGGTTCGATGGCATCGACGGCGCACTCAAGGGATGCGCCGGAGTTTAATCTGCGTGGATTCGTGGCTCATGGCCCGGATCTTCATCTCATCGTGCTGACCGCCGATGAGCGTGAGAGAAACTTGCTGAACTGTGGACGCTGCACGGGCAACGGGCAGCGTTTGAACATCCACCCCGCAAACCCGGCTTGTATGGCTGGTACAAGCCGGGTTTTTATCGCCGATTCACGCCGAAAAACCAGGCGTGAATGGGGTCCCTTCACGTGTATGCAGTAATCCCGCGCTTCTAGGGCGTTTCGCCCTGTTATGCACCGCAATTGCCGGTTTTCCTCGTTGACTAAACCACCAATCGAAATAAGAATTGTTTGTGAGTACCCCACATGGCCACCACCGACCACATTCTTGACCGCGGGCTGCCCGCCAGCGTGGAGGCGGAACGGGCGATCCTGGGCGCGATCCTGCTGGACAACCTGTCCTATCCGCAGGCAGCGGAGTTCCTGCGCGCGGAGGATTTCTCGCTCGATTCGCACCGCCGCATCTACCTGCGGATGATGGAGCTAGCGGAGAGCGGCCGAGCGATTGATTTCGTTACGCTCACGGAACAATTAGGCCAGCACAAGGAAATCGAGGCGGTGGGTGGCGTGGCTTATGTGACGTCGCTGACAGACGGGCTGCCGCGGGTCAAGAACATTGAGCAGTACGTCAAGATCGTCAAAGACAAGGCGCTGCTGCGCGGGCTGATTCACGCGGCTACCAGCGCGATCCAGAAAGCGTACGAACAGGAAGCGCCGGCCGAGGAGATCATCGATTCGGCCGAGTCGGAGATTTTCAAGGTCGCAGAGCAGCGGATCGGCCAGGGATTCCTGGGAATCACGGAAATCGTGAAGCAGTCGTTCGGCTCGATCGACAAGCTTTACGAGCAGGGCCAGCGGATCACCGGGCTGGAGACCCACTTTGAAGATTTTGACGGGATGACCAGCGGCCTGCAGAAATCGGACCTGGTGATCGTCGCGGCGCGTCCCTCGATGGGCAAGACGGCTTTTGCCATCAACATCGCCGAAAATTCCGCGGTCCGGGACAATAAGGTCGTGGGCGTGTTTTCGCTGGAAATGTCGCGCGAGTCGCTGCTGCTGCGCCTCCTCTGTTCGCAGGCGATGGTGGATTCGCACAAGCTGCGCAGCGGCTTCCTGGGGCGCGACGACTACAACAAGCTGGTGACGGCGCTGGCGGCGCTGGCCGAGGCGCCGATCTTCATCGACGATACGCCGGGAATTTCCATTTCCGAGATGCGCGCCAAATGCCGGCGTTTGCAGCAGGCGCAGGGGCGGCTGGACCTGGTCATCGTCGACTACCTGCAACTGGTGGCGGGGACGGCCATGGGCGGCAAGCGTTATGAGAACCGCACGCAGGAAGTCTCGGCGATCTCGCGCGGGTTGAAAGGGCTGGCCAAGGAGATGCGCTGCCCGGTGGTCGCGCTCTCACAGTTGAGCCGCGCGCCGGAGAGCCGGACGGGCAACAACCGCCCGCAGCTCGCCGACCTGCGCGAATCGGGCGCGATCGAACAGGATGCCGATGTGGTGGCGTTCATCTTCCGTGAAGAGGTTTACAAGCCCGACGATCCCGATCTCCAGGGCAAGGCGGAACTGATTATCGCCAAGCAGCGCAACGGCCCGACCGGCATTGTGCGCCTGGCATTCATCAAGAGCTCGACCAGGTTTGTGGACGCGACGAACGATGAACCGCCGCCTGGTTCGGATTACTAAGGTGTTTCAAATGCGAGAAGGAACTGGCCCACAGGTATTGGAGTGCCCGCAGTGCCACGGCTCAACGTGGAAGCGCGAGAAGGTGCCGAGCAGGCGCGATCCGGCACGGCTGCGCGAAGTGGCGGTGCGCTGCGATTGCTTCTATGAAAGCCGCACGGCGCGTCTGCTCAAGGCAGCGCGGATTCCGGAGAGATACGGCGCAAAGAAGCTGGAGGATTTCGAAATCGATTTCATGGGCGGATCGCTGGAGCAGGCCCGCTTCATGGCGGGAAAAATGGTGCAGGAATATCCCGCACAGAGGGCCGGGCTGCTCTTTGTGGGCCGCGTTGGGAGCGGCAAGACGCACCTGGCGACAGCGGTGCTTCGCGAACTGATCCTCAATCGCGGCGTGACCGGCCTCTTCTGCTCCTACGCGGAGATGCTGACGGAGATTCGTGACACCTACAACGACAGTGGCGCGACCAAGTATTTCCGCGACGAAGACGGCAATCGCTGGGAAACCGAAAGCCAGATCCTGAACCACGTGATCAACGTCGACGTGCTGCTGCTGGATGAACTCGGCAAGGTGAAGGCCAGCGAATGGGTGCTGGACAAAGTGCGCGAGATCATCGGCGGAAGATACGACAAGAAGCGCACAACACTGATCACGACAAATTTTCCGCTGGACGCGAAAGAGCCGAAAGAAATCCCGCTGCAAGACAAGATTGGCGCAGACATGGTGTCGCGGCTGCGCGAGATGTGCCACATTGTGGAGATGGAAGGACCGGATTACCGGCACATCGTGAAGCGACAGTGAAATATTTACGCTGAAGTACCACCGTGATCACTTATAGACTTAGTTTTCCCGCTTCTCACGCTTGAATGAGATATACTTGTCAGCAATTCGGTTTGCTGGCTGCCACCCTGCCAAGCTCAAGCCAGCGATCGCGCCGCTTCCACTGAAAATTGCACACCGGGGAGAAGTGCGCGGAATGCATATACGCACCGAATTCGCAACCGAGACTGACCTGATCGACCTGGTAATGGAAAAAGGGATCGTGGTGGAAGTCTGGGACCGCGTCGGCCTCTCCGCCCTGGACGTCTCGAAGATGACCGTTACAGTTTCCGTGCTGCAATTGTTCGTCGAAGGCAGGAACCCGCCGTTCCGCCGCGGACATTTCCTGAAGTTCAAGCCCTAGAGAGCGGCCAGCGCGCCAAAATCAAAGCTCAATTTTTTCGCCCCACTGTTCGGCGAACACGGTACGCTCGATGGGGAAGCGGCCGGCGTACGGTTTGTCGGGGCCTTTGAGGCGCCCGATGGCGAGCAGCGCCACCACGCGCACGCGCTCGGGAATCTTGAGGAGCGCTTTTACCTGGTCCTCCATAAAGCCTTCCATCGGGGCAGTGTCATAGCCGAGAGTTTCGGCGGTCCACATCATGGTGGTGAAGGCGATCATGGTCTGGCGGTTGACCCAGAGGCCGAGATCGGGTTCGAGGCCTCCGGCCTTGCCCGGCGCGCTGCCGAGAAGGCCGGTCACGGCGCCACGGATTCTCTCATGGGCCGCGTTGCCGGCGAAACCATGCTCGGCGCTGATGCGCAGCATCTCGTCGAGATCGCCATGCTTCCAGCCCTGCGGATCGCCGCAGGCAACGATCACCGCGCTGGCCTCAGCGATCTTAGGCTGGCCAAATGCCGCCTGGCTCAGCTTTTTCTTCTGCTCGCGATCGCGCACCACAACGAAACGCCAGGGCTGGACGTTGTAGCCGCTGGGGGCCTCCAGTCCGGCGCGCAGGATCTTCTCGAGATCGGCTGCGTGGATCGGAACATCTTCAAAGCTGGGCGTTGCCCGGCGTTCCTTGACGGCCTGGCTGAGTGGTTTTTCTGCGGCGAGTTTGGCCATGTGGACTCCTGTATGGTTCAGCGAATTCCTGAGAATGTTTCAACATCAAAACATCTCAATAGATGCATGGGCGGCAACAGAGATGCAACGAATTTTAAGATGCGGCCGGATGGAGTAGGATTCAGGGAGCCAGAAAGAGCGCAGGTTGGCGCATCACAATTACCGTGGCACTCGAGGAATACAAAAAGAAGCGGCGGTTTAATGAGACGCCCGAGCCGGAAGGCAAACTGGAGCGCGGCGACCAGCGGCGCTTTGTGGTGCAGAAGCATCGGGCGTCGCACCTGCATTACGACTTCCGTCTGGAAATGGATGGCGTGCTGAAGTCATGGGCCGTCCCGAAAGGGCCGTCGCTCAACCCGGGCGACAAGCGGCTGGCGATGCAGGTGGAGGACCATCCGGTTTCGTATTTTCATTTTGAAGGCAAGATCCCTGAAGACAACTACGGCGCGGGAACGGTGATGGTGTGGGACATGGGCACGTGGGAGCCGCTGGGCGATGCGCGCGAGATGCTCAACAAAGGCGACCTGAAGTTCCGGCTGCATGGCGAGAAGCTGAATGGCGAGTTTGTGCTGGCCAGGATGCGCTCGCGGCGGCCGGGATCGAAGGGGACGGAGTGGCTGCTGATCAAGAAGAAAGATGAGGCGATGCAGCCGGGGTTCGATATCGACAAGCTGGATTATTCGGTGCTGACGCAGCGCAGCCTCAAGGAGATCGCCGGCGACGAGGGCTCGGCCGAGTGGGAGAGCAATCGCAAGGCGAGAGTGAAGAGAGGGGCGGAGTGGCTGGTCAAGTCATCGGGTGATCGGAAACCCAAATTAACCACAAAGGACACGAAGGGTCACAAAGTACAAACGGGAGATCGGAAGACCCAAGAGCAGAAGAAATCCAGCGTAAAAAAAAAGTCTCGACGAGCGGCGTAGGGCCGGCTAAGCCGTCGGTTTTCGAGCTGCTGGCGCAGCTTCCTGGCGCGCGAAAAGCGGCGATGCCGCGCGAGATCCATCCCATGCTGGCGACGCTCGTGGAAGAGCCGTTTGACGATCCGCAATGGATCTATGAGGTCAAATGGGACGGCTATCGCGCGGTGGCGTTTATTGGCAACGGCAAGGCGAGACTGGTTTCACGCAATCAGAATGATCTGACGGGAGAATTCGCCGAGATTGCGGCGGCGTTGGGAGAGCTGCACGTCGAGGACGCCGTTCTCGATGGAGAGGTCGTGGCGCTGGATGAAGAAGGCCGGCCATCGTTCAGCCTGATGCAGCAGCGCACCGGTATGACGAGTCCGGGGAAGCGCGGGCCCAAGAATCGAGCGCTGCCGATCGTCTATTACGGGTTTGATCTTCTTTATCTTGACGGCTACAACCTGATGGCGGTGGAGCTGGAGCGGCGCAAGGAGCTGCTGAAGCAGATCGTGCCTCGAGACAAGGGCTTTATTCGTTATTCAGACCATTATCCCGAGAAAGGCAGGGCGCTCTACGCGGTGGCCGGCGATAAGGGTCTGGAAGGCATTGTGGCCAAGCTGCGCACCAGCGTGTACGTGCAGAAGCGGTCGCGCGAGTGGCTGAAGATCAAGATCACGCGGCGGCAGGAGTGCGTGATTGCCGGTTATACCGATCCCAGGGGTTCGCGGGAAAACTTTGGCTCGATTGTGCTGGGACTTTATGACCAGGACAACCGGTTCAGGCACGCAGGCAACGCAGGAAGCGGATTTACGGAGTCGACGCACGCAGCGCTGTGGAAGCGGCTGAAGGAATTGCAGACAGACAAGAATCCATTTGGAGAAAAGATTGAAAGCACGCGCAAGCCGCATTGGGTAAAGCCGGAGCTGGTGGCGGAGATCAAGTTTTCCGAATGGACACATGAGGGCGAGCGCGGCGGCTTCAAAATGCGCGCGCCGATATTCCAGGGCTTGCGGTTCGACAAGAAGCCGCGCGAGTGCGTGTTCGAGTTTCCGCGGAGCACGAAGGAAGAAGTGAGGAAGGCGGAAGAAGAAGTGCGATGATTGGCGGCTTTCATCGCTATGATGGGGATTACCGCAGCGGCTAAATCAGTTCTTGTTGTGGAACCTACCGCAGGCATAAATGCCTGCTCCACCCTGGCAGTGAATCCAGCAACTCTGTAATCTAGATTTGTGTCCCGCTCCCTGAAAGCGCATCTGCTGCTGGTGCTGATGACCCTGATCTGGGGCAGCACCTTTGTGCTGATCAAGCAGGCGCTTCGGGACTCCTCGCCGCTGGCCTTGAACGCGGTGCGCATGGTGCTGGCAGCGGTGCTGCTGGCGGTTTACTACCGAAAACAACTTCAGGTAATGACGCGGCCGGCGTTGAAGGCAGGCGTCGAGGTCGGAATTTTTCTTTATCTCGGTTACGCCTTTCAGACCGCGGGACTCGCGCTGACCACGCCTTCCAAATCGGCATTTCTCACCGGAAGTTCGACGGTGCTGGTGCCGTTGCTGCTGGTGATTTTCTGGCGAGCCAGGATCCACCCGTGGCGCGTGCTGGGGATTGCGCTCGCATTCGCCGGCCTATTCTTGATGACAGTCCCGGCCGGACGCGAAGGTCTGGCCGACTTCGCCAAGGTGAACCGCGGCGACGTGCTGAGCGTGGGCTGCGCGATTGGTTTTGCCTTCCAGATCATTCTTCTGGGCCGCGCCAGCCAGAGATTTCCGTTTGAGCAGATTGCCGTGTTGCAGATCGGCACGGCTGCGATCCTGATGACGGTGACCGCGCCTGTCCTGGAGCATGCGCGCTTTCATCCCTCGCCTGTGGTAATCGCCACGGTGCTGATTACCGGGATACTGGGCACGGCGGTGGCCTTCACGGTCCAGGCCTGGGCGCAGCAGTTTACGCCCGCCACGCACACGGCGCTCATCTTCAACATGGAGCCGGTATTCGCCTGGCTGACCTCGTTTATTGTGCTGAACGAGCGGCTTGGATTGCGGGCTGGGCTGGGCGCTGCGCTCATCCTGGCGGGCGTTCTGGTTTCGGAACTTCTGGGACAGGTGGACCGGCCGGACCCCGCGAGAGAAGCT
>Ga0070730_10003877_pt1 | contig 13295 bp, 12 predicted proteins | sample Coa_R1_3_FD_66447 | JGI IMG/M metagenome (GOLD analysis project Ga0070730, IMG submission 66447) | Surface soil microbial communities from Centralia Pennsylvania, which are recovering from an underground coalmine fire - Coalmine... | ecosystem: Environmental > Terrestrial > Soil > Unclassified ...
GTGCCGGCTGCACCGCACGTCGTGCCGGCTGCACCGCACGTGGCGCCCGTCGCGCCCGACCCGGTGCAGGCGACGCCGCCGCCCGCTCCGGCGCCGAGCCCCGAGCCCGCGCCGGTAGCGGCAGCGCCGGCCACTCCTCCTCTGGTCGCAACGCCCGTCGTCGCGCCTGCGCAGCTGCCCGGCCTCGGCCTCGGCAAGGGCCACGGGAAGGGACACGACAAATCGGACCAGGGCGCGACGCCGATCGAGCTCCCGCAGGTGGAGCCGGCGCAGCCGGCGCCACCCACACCCTCCGACGAGAGCACAGCGCCCGGCAAGGGAAACGGCAACGACAACGGCAATGGGAAGGGTCACGGGCACGACAAAGGCGCCTGAAACGTAGGATTGCGCTCATGGCGAAGCGCAGATTCGGCCCCGCTCCCATCGGCATGGCGATCGCTCTCTGGAACGTCTGGAGCCGGCTCAGCCCGAAGCAGCGCAAGCGGCTCCTCCAGCTCGTCCGCACGCACGGCCCGAAGGCCGCGGCCAAGCTGATGGAGCTACGCCGGCGCGGTTCCTAGCGCCGCCCGCACGATCCGGTCCTGCTCGCGCAGGTGCGCAGTTGGATAGCCCTCGCTCGGGCTCGCGCGCCACGGGCGGCCGACGTAGCGGAGCAGAACGCCCTCCGGCTTCGCGTCCTCGAGCCGGTGGCGGATCGCGCGATACGCGCCCATGTTCTGCGGCTCTTCCTGGACCCACACGACTTCGCGCAGGCTCGGATAGCCGCGGACCAGCTCGGCCGCCTGCTCGACCGGGAACGGATAGATCTGCTCGATCCGCGCGACCGCGACATGCGATGCCGCGGCGCGCTCCTCGTGGCCGGCGATGTCGAAGTAGACCTTGCCCGAGCAGAGGACGAGCCTCGTCACGTGCGTGTGATCGACCGAGTCGTCGTCGAGCAGCGGGTGGAACGCGCCGTTTGCGAGCTCGTCGAGCGTCGACGACGCCTGCTTCAGGCGCAGCAGGCCCTTCGGCGTCATGACGACGAGCGGGCGCGCCGCGGGGTAGAGCGCCTGCAGCCGCAGGAGATGGAAGTACTGCGCCGAGGTCGTGCAGTTCGCGATGCGGAGGTTCTCCTGGGCGGCGAGCTGGAGGAACCGCTCGAGCCGCGCGCTCGAATGCTCGGGACCGTTCCCTTCGTAGCCGTGCGGCAGCAACAGCGTCAGGCGTGACGTCTCGCGCCACTTCGAGAGACCGGCGGCGATGAACTGGTCGACGATGATCTGCGCCCCGTTCACGAAGTCGCCGAACTGCGCCTCCCAGAGCACGAGCGCCTCGGGCGCGGCGGCCGAGTAGCCGTACTCGAAGCCCACGCACGCGTACTCGGACAGCGGCGAGTTGTAGATCTCGAACGACGCCGATGCCTCGTCGAGGTGCTGCATCGGCGTGAAGGTCCCGCCGGTGTTCACGTCGTGCAGCACCGCGTGACGGTGTGAGAACGTGCCGCGCTCCGTGTCCTGGCCCGTGAGCCGGACGGGGATGCCTTCGACGAGCAGCGACGCGAACGCGAGCGCCTCCGCCTGTCCCCAGTCGATTCCACCCTCGTCGACCGTGTCGCGCCGACGCTCCAGCTGCCTCAAGAGCTTCGGATGCGGCGTGAACCAGTCGGGCACGCGCAGCAGCTGCTCGTTGAGTTGACGAAGGCGTCCCCCGTCGACCGACGTGACGACGTCGGTACGCGCCGTTGCCGGCGGCATCACAGCCTCGGGCGGCGGCGCGCCGAAGGTCTGCTTCAGCTCCTCGTGCGCCGCCTTGAGCTTCGCGGTCACGTCGCGCACGAGCTCGGCCGCCCGCTCGGGAGTGACGATGCCTTCCTGCTCGAGGCGCTCCGCGAACCGCTCGCGCACGGTCGGGTGCGCAGCGATGGCAGCGGCGAGCAGCGGCTGCGTGTAGCCGGCTTCATCCTGTTCGTTGTGGCCGTGGCGGCGATAGCCGACGAGGTCGACGACGACGTCGTGGCCGAACCGTTCGCGGTACGCCAGCGCGAGACGGATCGAGGAGATCGCCGCTTCGGGGTCGTCGGCGTTCACATGGATGATCGGAATGTCGAAGCCTTTGGCGAGGTCGCTCGAGTACCGCGTCGAGCGGCCGTCGCTCGGGTCGGTGGTGAAGCCGACCTGGTTGTTCGCGATCACGTGCAGCGTGCCGCCGGTCGCGTAGCCCGCGAGCCCCTGGAGGTTGAGCGTTTCCGCCACCTCGCCTTGGCCCGCGAACGACGCATCGCCATGGATGAGGACCGGCAGCGCCACGCTCGGGTCGGTGTGGCCGTCACGCGTCGAGCGATCTGTCTGCTCCGCGCGCGCGCGTCCTTCGACGACGGGATCGACCGCTTCGAGGTGGCTCGGGTTCGCCGCGATCGTGACCGTGATCTCTCCCGCCGCGGTCGCGCGCGTTCCCTCCGCCCCGAGGTGGTACTTCACATCGCCGCTACCGCCCTCCTCGCTCGCGACCACCGCCTCGATCGTCCGCTCGCCCTCGAACTCGCGCAGGATCGTCTCGTAGGGCCGGCCGACGACGTGCGTGAGCACGTTCAGTCGTCCGCGGTGCGCCATGCCGATCACGACCTCGTGCGCGCCCGTGCCTGCCGCGAGCTCGATCGCCTCGTCGAGCATCGGCACCATGACGTCCAGCCCCTCGATCGAGAACTGCTTCTGGCCGAGGAATGCGCGACGGAGGTACTGCTCCATTCCCTCGACCTGTGTCAGCCGCTCGAGGAGCTGCACCTTCTCGTCGTCGGAAAGCGCGCGCCGGTAGCGGCCCGACTCGATCGCCTGGCGCAGCCAGACGCGCTCTTCGTGATCGGAGAGGTGCTCGATCTCGTACGCGATCGTTCCGCAATAGACCTCGCGCAACCGCGGCAGCGCTTCGAGGAGCGTCTCGCCGCCGACGTGCAGGCGGAGCGTCGACGAGCGGATACGCGACTGGAGCTCGGGCGTCAGCTTCGGGACGAGTCGCTCGGGCTCGAGCGCGGGATCGCCGGGCGGCTCGGTGCCGAGCGGATCGAGGTGCGCGGCGAGGTGGCCGTGCATGCGGAACGCCTTCACGAGCGCCATGGCGGCGGCCACGCCGCCGATGAGCTCCTCGTCCGGCACCACGACCGTCTGGTCGACCGTCGCGTGACCGTCGGCCCGAATGAGCCTTGCAAGCCCGGGGTGAAGTGCGATCAGCTCGGGCGGCGGGCTCTCGAAGACTTCACGCCATTCCGCCGGCACCGCGCTCGGGTTGTCGAGGTACTGCTCGAGCAGGAGCGCGGCGTAGCCGGAGTTGAGCCCGTCGACATCCACTATGCGACCAAAGGTACTCCCGCTACCAGAGCGGGCGCCCGGTGACGACGGAGATCGTCATCCCGAGGAAGAAGCACGCCGCCGCGATGAGCACGGCCGCGAACGCGAGCCGGTTGTGCCGGCCGGTCATCGCCGCGCTGATCATCGCGAGCACGATCCCCGGGCCGATCAGGCGCAAGGGGTGCCAGGCAAGCCCGATGAGGCTCGCGAAGATCGACAGCGAGGCGAGGAAGCCGGCGACCGTCTCGACCGGACGCGACTCGGCGTGTGCGCTCATCGCCTACCGACCTCCGCCCGCGCATGCGCGGGACGCGGCGTCCGCGGATAGGTCCGCGACGGCCCGCCGTGCGGCCGCAGGCGGCGTCGTGCTGCGTGCCGGCGCCAGCCGCCCGGCTCGTCGTCCGGCCCCAGCCCGGCCGTGACGGACGCGCCCGCCTCGGGCTTCGGCTCGGCCTTGATCGCGTAGTAGACGATCGTGCAGAGATACACGATGGGGATCTTCAGGATCACCATCAGGAACACGATTTCCCAGACGGAGTCGGGCGCCATCCGTAGATACTACCGAGCCGATTAGGACGCGAACCGACAGGGAAAACCCCCTGGGTGAGCCACGATCAGCTCAGAGCCCTGATGGAGCACGGCGAGGAGCACGGCTGCATCAACATGTCGGCCTTCCACGACGTGGTGGTGGAGCTCGACCTCGACGAGGAGGAGGTCTCCGCGCTCTACGAGCGGATCGACGACCACGGGATCGAGCTGACCGACGACTGCAGCCTCCCCGACGCCGAGGCGACGCATTACGGGAACACCGAGGTCGCCGCGATGACGACCGACTCGCTGCAGCTCTTCCTCAACGAGGCCGGCCGCTATCCGCTGCTGACGGCCGCGGAGGAGGTCGAGCTCGCGAAGCTCATCGAGCGCGGCGACAAGCAGGCGAAGGACCGGATGGTGAATTCGAACCTGCGCCTCGTCGTATCGATCGCCAAGAAGTACCAGGGCCACGGCATCTCGCTGCTGGATCTCATCCAGGAGGGGATCATCGGGCTCATCCGTGCGGTGGAGAAGTTCGACTGGCGGCGCGGCTACAAGTTCTCGACGTACGCGACCTGGTGGATTCGCCAGGCGGTGCAGCGCGGTGTCGCGAACAAGTCGCGCACGATCCGCATCCCCGTGCACATCGTCGAGCGCGAGCAGAAGATCGCGCGCGCCGAGCGCGATCTCATCGCGAAGCTCGAGCGCGCGCCGACAGATGACGAGATCGCGAAGGCCACAAAGCTCTCTCTCAAGCACGTGCGCGAGACGCGCGCCGCAGCGCGGACGGTCGCGAGCCTCGACAAGCCCATCGGCGACGAGGGCGACAGCGCGTTCGGCGACCTCGTCGCGCAAGAAGAGGGGAACGTCGAGGAAGAGGTCGTGGTCGGTTTGACCGAGGACGCGCTCCACCGCGCGATCGCGACGCTGCCCGAGCGCGAGCAGGACGTCATCAAGCGCCGCTACGGGCTCGACGGCGACGAGGACCCGAAGTCGCTCGAACAGATCGGACGGGAGCTCGGGATCACGCGCGAGCGTGTGCGCCAAATCGAGACGCAGGCGCTGCAACGCCTCGCCCAGCAGCGCGAGGTGGCTGCGCTATCGCCCGCGGCCTAGTCAAGGAGCGCTACACGGTCGAGCGGAAGCTCGGCAGCGGCGGGATGGCAACGGTCTACCTCGCGCGCGACAGCGTGCTCGACCGACCCGTGGCGCTGAAGCGGCTCGCGGAGCACCTCGCCGACGACGAGCAGTTCCGCGAGCGCTTCCTGCGCGAGGCACGCCTCGCTGCGAAGTTCGTGCACCCGAACGTCGTCCAGGTGTACGACGCCGACGAGGACGCGCGCGGCCCGTTCATCGTCATGGAGTACGTCGACGGCCATACGCTCGCCGACGAGCTGAAGCGCCGCGGCCGGCTCCCGCCCGCCGAGGTGGTGGGGATCGGAGTCCAGGTCTGCTCGGCGCTCGAGGCTGCGCACGCCGCCGGGCTCGTCCACCGCGACATCAAGCCGCAGAACATCCTTCTGCGGCCTGACGGCCGCGTGAAGATCGCGGACTTCGGCATCGCGCGCTCACTCGCGGCGACGCGGCATACCGAGATCGGCACGATCCTCGGGACCGCCGCGTATCTCGCGCCCGAGCAGGCGCGCGGCGAAGCGGTGACGCCCGCGGCCGACATCTACTCCCTGGGCGTGGTGCTCTACGAGCTGCTCACGGGCCGGACGCCGTTCGACGCCGACACGCTGCCGGAGCTCGTGCTCAAGCGCGAGCAGGGAGCGGTCGTCCCGCCGCGCGACCTCGTGCCCGACGTGCCGCTCGCGCTCGAACGCGTCGTCATGCGCTGCCTGGCGCTCGAGCCGAAGCATCGGCCGGCGTCCGCGGCCGAGCTCGCGCGCGCGCTCGAGGGCGGAACCGACGAGCCCGCAACCGTGCCGATGTTCGCGGTCACGAAGGTGCAGCCTTCACGCCGGCGCGGGCTGCTCGCGGCCGCAGCCGTCGTCCTCGCGCTCGTCGCCGCGGCGCTCGCGCTTGCGCTCGGCAGCAGCGGCTCCACGCCGAAGGCGACTCCGCCGACGACGCATCCGGCCACGACGACGACGCCGGCAACGACGACCGCGCCGCCCGCTCAGCCGACGACGGCGGATCAGGCGATCGCACTCGTGCGCGCGGCGATTGCCCAGGCTGCAGCGTCCGGACAGCTCGACCCAGGCGCCCTGGACGACCTCAACCATCGGGTCGACGCCGTCGCGCAGGACCCGAACGCGCTCAACGACCTCCAGAACCGGCTCGCCGAGCTCACACAGAACGGCCAGCTGACGAGCGCGGGCTACGCCGCGATCGAGGCGCCGCTCACACAGCTTGCGGCGCTGCTACCGGCTGTGCTGCCGACGAAGCACGGCAACGGGCACGGCAAGCACGGCGGCGGCGACTGACGCGAGCCGGTCGCCGGTCACGGTCAGCCGGTACTCGACGCGCGGCGGGCGCGCGTCCGGTACGACCGTCCGCTCGAGCACGCCTGCCTCTTCCAGCTCAGAGAGCCGCGCGGCGAGCGTGCGCGGCGGGATCGTCTCGAGGGCCTGCTTGAACTCGTTGAAACGCACGGCGCCGGCCTCGGAGGATGCCCACAGGATCGCGAGCACCCAGCGCCGCCCGAGGAGGTCGGCCGCGCGGGCGACCTCCTCGGGCAGCGGCTGACAGGGGTTACACCGCATGCAGCCGATGCTCCGGCTTCGGCTCGAGCGCGAGCTCGAGCACCTCGCCGAGCGTCATCACCGGATGGAAGCGCATCGCCTCGCGCACGTCCGCGGGGACGTCGTCGAGGTCGGCGCGGTTTCGCTCGGGGATGATCACGTCGGTCAGGCCGGCGGCGTGTGCCGCGAGCACCTTCTGCTTGAGGCCGCCGATCGGGAGGACCCGGCCCTGCAGCGTCACCTCGCCGGTCATGCCGACCGTGTGCTTCACGGGCCGCTCCGAGAGGAGCGACGCGAGCGCGGTCGCCATCGTGATGCCGGCGCTCGGCCCGTCCTTCGGGATAGCGCCCGCGGGGACGTGCACGTGGAACGAGCGCTCGTTGAAGGCGGACTGCTCGACGCCGAGCTCGTCGGCGTGCGAGCGGACGAACGAGAGCGCGATGCGCGCCGACTCCTTCATCACGTCGCCGAGCTGGCCGGTGAGCAACAGGTCGTTGCCACCGTCCATCGACGTCGCCTCGACGAAGAGCACGTCGCCGCCGGTGCCGGTGACGGCGAGCCCGGTCGCGACGCCGGGAACCGCCGTGCGCTCTGCCGCCTCCTGGAAGAACTTCTGGCGGCCGAGCGCGTCGCGCACGACGTCGAGGTCGACCGCGACCGGAGGCGTGACCGTCTCGGACGCGATGCGCGTAGCCGTCTTGCGCAGCACCGTGCCGAGCTCGCGCTCGAGCTGGCGAACGCCGGCCTCGCGCGTGTACTCGGAAACGACCGTCTGGATGGTCGAGTCCTCGATCGAGACCTCGTCCTCGAGCAGGCCGTTTCGCTCCCGCTGGCGCGGCCAGAGATAGCCGCGTGCGATCGCGGTCTTCTCGTCGACGGTGTAGCCGTCGAAGCGGATGACCTCCATGCGGTCGAGCAGCGGACCGGGGATCGTGTCGGCGACGTTGCCGGTCGCGATGAAGAAGACCTCGGAGAGATCGAGCTCGACGTCGAGGTAGTGGTCGCGGAACGAGTGGTTCTGCGCCGGGTCGAGCACCTCGAGCAGCGCGGCCGACGGATCGCCGCGCCAGTCGGCGCCGACCTTGTCGACCTCGTCGAGCAGGATGACCGGGTTCATCGTCCCCGCGTCGCGCAGCGCGCGCACGAGCCGCCCGGGGAGCGCGCCGATGTACGTGCGGCGGTGGCCGCGGATCTCCGCCTCGTCGCGAATGCCGCCGAGCGACATGCGGACGAACTCGCGGTTGAGCGCGCGCGCGACCGACTCCCCGATCGACGTCTTGCCCGTTCCGGGCGGACCGATCAGCGTGAGGATGGCGCCGCTCTTCTTGTCGTTCGGGATGCCGCGCTCCTGGCGGAGCTTGCGCACCGCGAGGTACTCGACGATGCGCTCCTTCACGTCGTCGAGCCCCGCGTGGTCCGAGTCGAGTGTCTCGCGCGCGTGCGCGGGATCGAGACGCTCGTCCGAGCCCTTCGACCACGGCACCGACGTGAGCCAGTCGAGGTACGTGCGGATCATCGACGCCTCGCCCGAGGCGTCGCCCATCGTCTCGAGACGGCGCAGCTCGCGCTCGGCCTGAGCGCGAACCTCGTCGGGCATGCCGCCCTCTTCGATCTTCTTGCGGTACTCGTCGACGACCGAGCCCTCGTCCTCGCCGAGCTCCTTGCGAATCGAATTGAGCTGCTGGCGCAGGAACCACTCGCGCTGCTGCTTCTGCGCGCCGGACTCGACGTCCTCACGGATGCGCCGGCGGACCTGCAGCTCGGCGAGCCGCTCGCGCTGGAGCGCAAGCGAGAACTCGAGACGCTCCACGACGTCGACCTTCTCGAGCAGCTCGACGCGCTGGGTGAACGAGATGTCGGGTGCGTAGGCGGCGGTGTCGGCAAGCGCGCCTGCGTCGGTGATCGAGCGCAGGAACTGGCCGATGCGCTCGTCCGCGTCGCGCACCTCGAGGATCTCCTCGACCACGGCGCGGTACTCCCGCTCGAGCTCGCGCGTCTGCACGCGCGGCGGGTTCTCGTCGGGGCGCTCCTCGACCTCGACGCGCAGCGTGCCCTGGGAGTCGCTGTGGGCGGCGCCGATGACGCCGCGGTGGAGGCCGGTCAGGGCGACGGCGAAGCCGGCGCCGCGCGGGAGGCGAACCCGTTCGGCCACCTCGGCCACGGTTCCGACCTTCGCGTACTCCTGCTCGTGCTGGGGGACGAGCAGGACGCGCTCTTCGTCGCCGACGTCGACCGTCAGCGTGACGGTCATGCCGGGGAAGACGACGGTGTCCTCGAGGGGGACGAGCAGTAGGTCGCTCAAGATCAGGTCACTCTCCAATCCTTGTACTAGGTATCGGAATTGTACCTGCTTGGAACGAGGCTGCCGCCCGGCTTAATCCCAGAGGCGGAAACCCCCCTTGAACGCGTTCGCGTTGTCGCCCAGGCGGGCCTTCGCAGGCAGCTTCCCGAGCCGTTCGGCGTTCCCGCCGCCGAGGACGACGTAGTCGGGCTCGAGCGCGGCCGTGAGGGCCTCGACAGCCTCGTGGACGCGCTTCTCCCAGCGCTCGTTCCCGCTCTCGAGGCGTGCGGCATCGCCGAGGTAGTCCTCGTACGTCGCGTTCTTGTACGGCAGGTGGCCGAGCTCCATCGGCTCGAGGACCCCGTCCGCGATGAACGTGCTGCCGAGCCCGGTGCCGAGCCCGAGGAAGAGCATCTTCCCGCCCTCGTAGCTGCCGAGCGCCTGCATGGCGGCGTCGTTGATCACCTTCGTCGGCCTGCCGAACGCGGCCTCGAAGTCGAAGCCGGCCCAGCCCTTGCCGAGGTTGACCGGGTCGTGGACGACGCGGCCGGCCGCGACGGGCGACGGGATCCCCACGCTGACGGCGTCGTACTCCCAGCCCTCGGCGAGCTTCTTCGCCGTGTCGACCATCTGCGCGGCCGTCATCTTCGGGCCCGACGGCGCGCGGCGCGGTTCGGTCTCGCCCGTCACGAGGATCTTCACGTGCTGGCCGCCGACGTCGACGACGAGGATGTTCAGTAGATCCCCGCGCCCGTGAGCAGGTCGAAGAAGTGCAGGCGTTGCGTATCGACCGTGAGCGCGACCCTGTCTCCCTCGCGCGCCTGCGTGCCGCGCGCGACGCGGGCGATGAACGGGCTACCGTGGTGGTGGGTCTGCTCCTCGGCCGCCTCGAGCGCCTCCTCGCCGACGATCTCGCGCAGCTCCTCGGTCTTCACCGGCGGCGCGTCGACGGCAAAGTGGAGAAAGACCTCGGCGCCCATGTCTTCCTTGATGTCGACCAGGACATCGAGCCGCGCATCGCCCGGCCGATCCTCCATGTCCTCGGGCCGGACGCCGAGCGCGACCCGCTGTCCGGCATACCGCTGCAGGCCGGGCCGCTCCGCCGCGACCGAGGCGGGCACGGAGAGCTCGTGCGGGCCGAAGCGGACAGCGAGCCCGCCGTCGGACGGGGCCAGCTCGGCCTCGACGAGGTTCATGGCCGGCGAGCCGATGAAGCCCGCGACGAAGAGGTTCGCCGGCCGGTCGTAGAGCACCTGCGGCCGGTCGACCTGCTGCAGGAGGCCGCCGCGCAGCACGCAGACGCGGTCACCGAGCGTCATCGCCTCGCTCTGGTCGTGCGTGACATAGATCGTCGTGACCCCGAGGTCGCGCTGGATCCGCGCGATCTCCGCCCGCATCTGCACGCGCAGCTTCGCGTCGAGATTCGAGAGGGGCTCGTCCATCAGGAAGGCAACCGGCTCGCGGACGATCGCGCGCCCCATCGCCACGCGCTGGCGCTGCCCGCCGGAGAGATGACGTGGCCGCTTGGAGAGCACCTCGGACAGGCCGAGGATCCTCGCCGCCTCTCCCACGCGGCGGCGGATCTCCGCTTTGTCGATGCCCCGCATCTTCAGCCCGAAGCCCATGTTCTCGGCGACGTTCATATGCGGATACAGGGCGTAGTTCTGGAAGATCATCGCCATGTCGCGGGCCTTCGGCGGCAGGCCGTTCACGACCTCGCCCCCGACGCGGACCGTGCCGCCGGTGATGTCCTCAAGGCCGGCGATCATCCGCAACGCGCTCGTCTTGCCGCAGCCCGACGGCCCGACGAAGACGACGAACTCGCCGTCGGCCACGCCGAGGTCGAGTTCGTGGAGGGCACGCGTCCCGTCCGGGTAGACCTTGGTCAGCCGGTCCAGCTCGATCGCAGCCACGGCAGCGAGAGACTAACCACTTCGATAGATTCGCGCCGACAATGTCGGTGGCGGCCCCGAGGGCGAGCCGTAGAAGGCTCCGGTACGTCGCGGAACGTCGAGGGTTCCTCGCAACGCTCCTGATCTCCCCTGCGGTCCTGTTCATCGGCGCGCTCGTCGGCGCGCCGCTCGTGCTCGCGATCTACCTGAGCTTCACCGATGCGACGGGCGGATCGCTGACCGGGAAGTGGATCGGGCTGCGCAACTTCCGCGACGCCGTCGACAACTCGATCTTCCGCGGCGCGCTCTGGCACACGTTCCTCATCACGCTGATCTCGCAGGCCGTCGTCGTCGTGTGCGCCGGTCTCCTCGCGCACGCACTCGTTCGGAAGTTCCGCGGCCGCTGGATCCTGCGCTTTCTCATCTTGCTGCCGTGGGCGGCCCCGATTGCCCTGACCGTGACCGGGTGGTACTGGATCTACGGCGCCGGCATCCCCGAGTCGAGCATCTTCAACTGGTTCCTCGTCCACATGCACATCGTGTCCAACGCGAACCTCCCGAACTGGCTCGGTACGCCGCACGCCGCGATGTCGTCGATCATCACCGTGCAGGCGTGGCGCATGATCCCGTTCGCAACGGTGATCTTCCTCGCCGGCATCTCGTCGATTCCGCAGGAGGTGGACGATGCCGCTGCGATCGACGGCGCGACGGGACTCCGGAAGTTCTGGCACGTCTCGCTGCCGCTGCAGCTTCCGATCGCGACCGTGGCAGTTCTCTTCGGGGTCATCTTCACCGCGACCGACATGGTCGTCCCCTACATCCTCACGAACGGCGGGCCGTTCAACTCGACGCACGTCCTGACGACGTGGGCATTCCAGATCGGCATCGTCTCGGGCAACGTCGGCGAGGGGGCGGCGATCGCGCTCTTCATGCTGCCGCTGCTCGCGTTCGTCACGATCGCGATGCTCGTCTTCGCCCGAAAGGCGGAGGTGACGTGACCGTGCGGCGGCGCATCTTCCCGTACGCGGTCGTCGTGCCGTTCGCGATCGTGCTCGCGTTCCCGTTCTTCTGGATGGCGGTCACGTCGCTGAAGTCGAACTCGCAGGTCTACGACCCGACGAAGACGTGGAACTTCCACCCGACGCTCGTGAGCTACGGCTTCCTCTTCCACCAGACCGACTACGTCCGTTGGCTGAAGAACTCGACGTTCGTCGGCTTGATGGTCGTGTTGATCACGCTCGCGGTCGCGATGCCGGCGGGCTACGCGCTCGCGCGGCTCGCCGGACGTGTCGGCCGCGGCCTCGGCGTCGGCATCTTCCTGACGTACCTCGTCCCGCCGACGCTTCTGTTCCTGCCGCTCTCGCGCGTCGTCGCCCAGTACCTGCACCTGAGCGATCGCCTCTGGGCGCTCATCGTCGTCTACCCGTCGTTCACGATCCCGTTCGCGGTCTGGTTGCTCATGGGATTCTTCAAGGCGATCCCGCAGGAGCTCGAGGACGCGGCGCTCATCGACGGCTGCTCGCGCATCGGCGCGCTCGTGCGCGTCGTCTTTCCGATCTCGGTTCCCGGGATCCTGACGGTCGTCATCTTCACATTCTCGCTCGTCATCAACGAGTTCGTCTACGCGATCACATTCATCTCGAGCTCGACGAACCGCACGCTCGCGGTCGGCGTGCCGACCGGCCTGATCCGCGGCGACGAATACAACTGGCCGGGGATCATGGCCGCGATCCTCATCGTGAGCATCCCGCTCGCACTCGTCTACAACGTGCTGCTCAATCGGTTCATCGCCGGCTTCACCGGCGGCGCATTCCGCTAAGGAGGGGAAAGGAGGGTTCATGCCGGACATCGTCGACGAGCCCAACAAGGGCAAGGGCCAGCTCAGCAGGCGCGAGCTGCTCAAGAAAGGAGCGGTCGGCGCCGCCGCGCTCGGCGCTGCGGGTGCAACTGCCCCGTTTTCGTTCGCGGGCCCGCTCAAGTACAAGGGCCGTTGGCTCAGCGGCAGCTTGACCGCGATCACCTGGGTGCACTTCGTCCCCTCGTACGACGCCTGGTTCGATCCGTGGGCGAAGGCGTGGGGCGAGGCGAACGACGTCCAGGTCACGATCGACCACATCAACAACACGCTGCTCGACACGCGTGCCGCGGCTGAGGTCGCCGCGCAGTCGGGACACGACCTGTTCTTCAACCTCCACCCGATGGCGTCGTACTACGACCAGGTGATCGATCACGCGCCGATCATCCAGGAGGTCCAGAAGACGCAGGGCGCGTACATGCCGATCGCGAAGGCATCCACGTACAGCGCCAAGCTGAAGAAGTACTTCGCGGTCTCGGACAGCTACGTGCCGGACCCGGTCGTGTGGCGCTACGACCTCTGGACGGGCGTCGGCTACGAGCCGAACACATGGGAGAACGTCCTGAAGGCGGCTCCGAAGCTGAAGGCGATCGGCCATCCGATCGGGATCGGGCAGTCGCAGGAGCTCGACTCGAACATGGCGCTCTTCGCCTTCCTGATGGACTTCGGCTCGTTCCTCCAGACCGCGAACAACCGCCCGTCGCTGGACACGAAGAAGACCGTCCA
>Ga0070730_10003878_pt1 | contig 13295 bp, 13 predicted proteins | sample Coa_R1_3_FD_66447 | JGI IMG/M metagenome (GOLD analysis project Ga0070730, IMG submission 66447) | Surface soil microbial communities from Centralia Pennsylvania, which are recovering from an underground coalmine fire - Coalmine... | ecosystem: Environmental > Terrestrial > Soil > Unclassified ...
AATCAACTTTGTGGTCCCAACATCGGCGGAGCGGGTCGCACCATGTACCCCTAGCGCCAATAATCTTACGGTAACTTTGGCTGGAGCCACGTCATTCGATGGCGCCTCCATCTGCGTCGGGCCAGTCGCTCAGTAGTGCGACCGTGTCAAGCTGACTTGCAACGAGCCGTCGGACGTGGCTCATTCTATACGGCCGCCGTTCGGCGACGCCCTTCCGCTACCTGTGAGACTGCGGTGTCGCATAGCGGAAGGGCGTCATCTGGGCATGACTTTAGCTAGAGTGTGCGGTTACCGGTTCGGGTCGTAACGATCTTGATCTCCATCCTGGTGGCGGTGATAGTGCCTCCCGTCACGGTTGAACCCTCTATCCACCACCCCCAGAACAAGCGGTTGCTCGATACGAAACGTCAGCACGGATTCAGGGGGAACCCTCACCGTCCGGCCACGAGTGATCACCTGCGTGCCGGCTCCTGCTGCCGCGCCCGCAGCCGCGCCGATGGCGGCGCCCTTTCCTCCACCCGCTATAGCTCCAATAATCGTTCCCAGCAACGCACCTCCGCCTAAATACTCGCCGGTCTGCCGGTTCCGTCCGATGCCATCTTGCGATTCGATTCTATTGGCGGCTGTCTGTAATGCGTAACGCTGGCCGTTCACGGCGACCGATTCAAGATCCAGAATCAGATCATTATCTCGGGCAACTCTGACCAGCAGTTCAACATTCGAGCCTCGTGGAATCGCCAAAGTGCCATTAGAGCCCCGGACGCCGTGATCAACCACGCCGGTGAACACGCGACCATCGGCCCTGTCCGCGTCTATGAATTCATTAGTGCGAACCGTAATGAGCGTGCCTGGTTCGATCCTTGTAAATCTGCCTCGGTCGCGATCCACATCTCGTCGCTCTTCAGGCGAAAGGATGAATTCCGCCTGGCAGCCTCTATCAACCCAAATGCCCCGGTCGGTATAACCCCAGGTGGAACCTTCCTCACAGCGTGCATCGCTCAATTGCCTTGCCAGCCGCGGGCCTCCCCGTGTGTCGGCGTCGCAGAAAACGCGGCCGCCGTCCGACGAGCATCTGACCATATCGCCTTCCTGGGCGCGCGCTGCCTGTGAAAAACACGTAGCCAAAATAACAGCCACGGCGCCAATCGGCGCCCTCGCTCGGCAAGGTGCATTAGCAGGTTTTTGATTGTTAAACATGGTTACCCTCCATTGGTTTCCCAAGTTGACACAGCAAGCGCTAGACCACTGGAACTCAGAACCAAAATAATTTGGTCGCATTTGCTTTGTATGTGTTGGAAGAAACGGAGAAGCTTGGCCTCTGTCGCACGTCCGTGTCGACACTGTCTCGATTCGTACGCTGCCCGGCGATGCTCCGGCTCGAAGAGAGGAGTCTCAGAATCTGCGCAGAGGCGCATGGGCGATCAACACGCGGCAGTTCCGCCACGCGGATGGTTCTCCCTCAGGGAGAATAACAACCTCACTGCGCCGCTCATTGTATACTGGTCGATTCACCGGAAGGAGACACTCGCGGATGACTGTGCCCTTTTACGGCCACGTCAGGCAGTATCACAACATCAAACGGGAAATCGACGGCAACATGCAGGAGGTGCTCGAGAGCGGCCAGTACGTCATGGGCCCCATGCTCAAGCGCTTCGAGAAGGAGTTTGCCGCCTACCACGGGATGAAACACGCCGTCGGCGTCGGCAACGGAACCGACGCTTTGTGGCTCACGTTCATGGCGCTGGGCATTGGCCCGGGCGACGAGTGCATCACTCACCCCAACACGTTCTTCGCCACCGCCGAGGCCATCTGGGTGGCCGGCGCGACAACGGTGTTCGTGGATTCAGATCCGAAAACCAACTGCATCGACCCATCCAAAATCGAAGCCGCCATCACCTCGAAGACTAAGGCGCTGGTGCCCGTGCATCTCTACGGCCAGTGCGCGGACATGAAAGCCATCCGCAAAATCGCAGACAAACACAAGCTGTTCGTTATCGAGGACAACGCGCAGGCCATCGGCGCCAAGGGTGACGGTTTCAAGGTCGGTGAGCTTAGCGACGCCGTTTGCACCAGCTTCATCATTCAGAAAAACCTCGGCACTTTCGGCGATGGCGGCGCCGTCGTGACCAATAACGATCTGATCGATCGCGTGGTTCGCCGGCTCCGCAATCACGGCTCCGAGAAGCGCTCTTGCCACAGCTTCGGATTCAACAGCCGTCTGGACGATCTCCACGCCGGCGTTCTCAGCGCCAAGCTCAAGCACATCGACGAGTGGAGCGATCAACGCCGCAAATGGTCCGCGCGCTATTCCGCGTGCCTGAAAGACGCCCGGAATATTACGCTGCCGTTCGAGATGCCCGGCTACCGCCACGTCTATCACCTCTACGTCATCGAAACCAGGCGGCCCGAGCATCGCGACGCACTGCTGAATTTCCTCAGCGAAAACGGCATCGATGCCAAGTGCCATTACAATATCGCGATTCACCAGCAGGAAGGCTATCCGTGGGGCAAGGGCGCGCGCATCACCGGCGCAATTCCTAACGCCGAGCGCAACGCCGCTTGCTGCGTGTCGCTCCCTATGTTCCCCGAACTTACGCCCGAGGAAGTCGATTACGTAATCGCCAAGACTCTCGAATGGGACAGGACGGCCGGGTGAAAGACAAATACCGCGTCGTCGTCATTGGCATGGGCAAGCGGGGCATGCACCATGCCACCGCCTTTCAGGCCAATGGCCGTTTTGAAATTGCGGGCATCTGCGACATCGATCAGGCGCGCCTCGATGACGCTGGCGCCAAGCTCGGCGTTACGCTCAAAGGAACCGATGCCGCGCAGGTGGCGCGCGCTGCGAAACCCGATGTCTTCTGCTTCTGCACGCTGCCCAACATCCGCTCCTCCATGGTCCGCATTGGTATTGAAAGCGGAGCGAAGCTCATCGCAATGGAGAAGCCCATCGCCCTAACGACCGCCGAAGGTTTCGAAGTTCGCGATTTGATCGCCAAGGGCGGCGTCAAAGCCGTGGTCAGCCACCAACATCGCTACGGCGCGCATTACAAGAAAGTCGGCGAACTGATCGCGTCAGGCGCGCTCGGCCGCGTCCAAACCGTCTATGGCACTGCCACCGGCTGGATGATGCACATGATTTCGCACCTGGTCGACTATGCGCGCTGGTATAACGGCGACGCCGAAGCCGAATGGGTCATCGCCCAGGCCGCCGGCCGCGGCAAGCTTACCGACATCCACCCTTCGCCCGATTACATCGCCGGGTTCATCCACTTCGCTAACGGCGTTCACGGCGTGATCGAATGCGGCGCCGGCGCGCCCGATGTACCGGAAGTCGATTACTGGTGGCGCAAATGCCGCGTCGGCGCGCAAGGGACGGATGGTTTCGCCGAAGTGCTGACCGGAGGCGGCTGGCGTGCAGTCACCAAGGATGGCGCATGTTCCGGCGGCGGATCGATGAATTATGATCTCGATATGCCGCCCTACATCCAGCAGATGGCCGATTGGCTGGACGACGATCGCAAGCTGCATGCCTGCAACTTCCCGAGCGCGTACAAAGGTTTCGAGATCATGATGGCTTTCTGCCGCTCGGCGGCTCAGGGTGGGCAAGTCGCGCTGCCGCTCACAGGAGCGGCCGATGAAATCGACCTGTTGCGCCGCGCCGTGCCCGACCGGAAAGTTCTGCTCGCCATTCCCGGGAGCGCCAAAGAGTACCCAACGTAACGGTTGGCCCAATACAGCCGGAGGCGTAAATTATATGTGCGAACAAAGTGAAGGCTCGCTGGTTCCGCTGGCCGCGTGGAGAGTTCGCTATCTGCGGTCTTTGCTGACGGCGCCAATGCCGGAAAAGGCCCGCACCGCGCCACAGTCGATATCCAAGAAGAAGAAACTTGAAGCCAAGCCCGCACGCGCTATTCGCTCCGCCAAGCCCGGCGGCAAAACCTCGGCCCCCGGAGCCTAAACCCGCGTCCGTGTTTCCCCAGCTTTCCGATCCGCGACCACAGGGAGCGTTGATCCCGAACTTGCCTGCCCTCTACTTTGAACCCGCCCGCGCCCCCAGCCCCACCACCTGCGCCACTTTCGCCGCCAGTTGCGCGTACGGCATCGCCCCCGGATGATAAAACCGCACGATGCCCTGCCGGTCGAGCAGAACAATCGTGGGCGTTGTGCTGGCCCCGTATCGGATGAAATTCGCCTCGCTCAAAGGCACGCTCATCGCCCTCAGCGCACCATAATACTGAGCGCGCACTTCGTCGATATAGCGCGTTTCCTGATCACGCGAGATGTCTTCACCGCCCGCCCCGTAACCGTAATGCTGGCTCGGTCCGATCAGCACCAACCCCTTCGATTGATATTCCGACACAGCTCGCGCAAGTTCCGGAACCTCGCGTTTGCAATCTCCGCACCAGTGCGCCCAGAAGAAAAGCAGCACCGGATGCCCCTTCAGCCGGTCGAGTGGCACCGGGCGTTCGCCCAACCACTCCGTCATCTCGAGCGGCGGCGCCGGTTTCCCCTCCAGCGTCAGCAGATTAATGTTCTTCTGGAGGCGGGTGGCGATCGACGTGGTCCGGTACGCGTCCAACTCGTGCCGCAGGAATGCCAGCGCTTCGCCGCGCTCCCCCCGGGCCGCCAGCACTTGCGCGTGCACTTCCATCGACGCGCCCAGAGCGATCGGCAGGTGGCGCTCGTCATCGAGCTTCCGCTTCGCCAACTCAACCAGCGCCAGCTTGCGCGTTTCATCGGCGTAGCGTTCCGCCTGGTCGTACTTCTTGTCGTCCAGCGCGCCGCGCCCCATCCACGAGAGCGCCTCGAGCCATTCCGGCGTAACACCGTTCTTCGCGCGATAGCCCTGGATATACCTTTCGCCCCGCGCAAAATCGTGCATCGCGATGGCCTCGCGCACATCGCCGATGACCTGTCCCGAAGCTATCAGGAGTGAGCCCGCAAACAGCGCCGTCAAACGGAACCCGCACATTAATTTCAGATTAGCATCACGAACATTGAGCGCGCCGCCCTTGTGCGCTGTTGGTGCAGCCAGCACATGCGGCCGTGCATAGTCAACGGCAAATTGCCCGGTATTGTTTCCGTTCGTATCGCAAAGTGCACGCCGGGCCGTTGAGCGGCTCCGTACTGCTGCGTGTGTAATGAAACGTCCCGCGAAAAAGCATTTGCTCCTGTAAGCTCGTAGTCAGGTGCGAATAGAAACTCCAGAACAGCCCGTCGACTCGTCTTCTCCTTCAAGCTCGCCGAAACGTGGAAAACGCCTGTGGACGTGGGTCGCGATCGCCGCCCTCGTCATTTTGCTTGCCGTGCTCGCCGCCGCCGAAACCATGGTCCATCGCGCCGGTCCAATTCTAAAGAGCCGCATCACCGAAACGCTCAGCAGCCGGTTCAACAGCCGCGTGGACTTGGATCACGTCGACGTCTCCGTTTTTCGAGGCCTCGAAGTTTCCGGCGACCGCCTGCGCCTTTACCCGCGGGACAACGCACCCGCCGTCAAAATCGGCCCGCCGCTCATCTCTGTCGACCACTTCTCCTTTCACTCTGGTTGGACCGGCCTCTTCGTCGAGCCCATGCATATAGGCCTCCTGCAAGTCGATGGCCTAGAAATCAACATTCCTCCCGTTGAAACTCGACGGCTTTCTGAAAAGCTCAGCGTAAGAAGCGGCAAAGGCCCCATCCTGGTCGATGCCATCGTCTGCCGCAACTCGCGCCTGATCATCGCTTCCGCCAAGCCCGACAAGGATCCCACCGATTTTGAGCTCCAACGAATCGAATTGCGCCACGTTGGTGGAGATTCGCCTTGGCAGTATGATGGCTCCATCACCAACGTCGTCCCGCGCGGCGAAGTCCATGCTTCCGGCACGTTCGGACCTTGGCAGACCACCAGCCCGGGGGCGTCTTCCGTAACGGGCCACTACACGTTCGACCACGCCGACCTCAACACCATTGAGGGCCTTGGCGGCACGCTCTCTTCAGTCGGCGACTTCAAAGGGGAGCTCGACCGAATCGTCATCGACGGAATCACCGCGATGCCCGACTTTTCCCTCGACATCGGCGGCCACCCCATGCCTCTGCGCACCCGCTTTCATGCCATCGTCGACGGCACCAGCGGTGATACCTATCTCGAATCCGTGAACGCAATGCTGCGAAACTCCAGCCTCACAACCAACGGCGCGGTCGTCAACGTCAAGGGCCGCGGCCACAACATCGATCTGGACGTGGCCGTCCTGCACGGCCAGGTCCAGGATTTTCTCGATCTCTCCGTGAAAACCGAGCACGCCTTCATGACCGGCACGATCGGCGCCAAAACAAAACTGCACATCCGCCCCGGCAAAGAAAGCGTCGCGCAAAGGATGAGACTCAAGGGCGCCTTCACGCTGTCCAGCATTCACTTCACGAACCCGAAACTGCAGGACAAAGTCGATATGCTCAGCCTGCGCGCGCAGGGCGAGCCGAAGAAAGCCAAGCCCGGAGCGCCGGATGTCACCTCGCAGATGACAGGAACGTTCTTGCTGGATGAAGGCCTCGTCCAATTCAGCGACCTCGCCTACATGTTGCCTGGCGCGCGCGTCAATCTGAAAGGAACCTATTGTCTCGATGGCCACCAGCTCGCCTTTGACGGGAGGATCTTCACGGACGCCTCCCTCTCGCACATGGTCGATTCACCATGGCTGTCCGTCCTATTGAAGGCCGCCTCTCCTTTCCTCAAGAAGACCGGCAAAGGGGCGGAGATTCCGGTGAAGATCACGGGCGACAAATCGGAGCCAAAGTTCGCGTTCGACGTGTTCGGCGGCCACCCCAAGGACGCCGAGGATTCAGGCAGCCGGCAGCGTTAGGCGGCCCATGCGGTCCTCAGCCTAGCCCGACGCCCTCTTGCTGAAGAACCATGTCCGGACATGCTGCCCGTATGGATGGTTCGCAACATAGGTCCCGGCCAGAATGAGGAATGTTATCGTAATGACGCCGTGAAGCTCCTCGTGACGGCCCCCCAGGTAAGCCCCGACAACAAGGCAAAGGATCAAGGCAATCCTGAGGTCCAAATATCCAAACGGCGTGAACTTCATGAAACCGCGCCATACCAGTTGCAGGGGCACCACGCAAATCAACACAACATACGCCCCTCGCACAGAAGGTGGAAGCCACGCCGGACCGTCAATGAGCTTCAAGAAGGCGAAGCACGCAAACATGGCAAATACTTCCACGGCATCCATGACAAATGCGCCCGCGCCGTACTGATCTTCACGCCCCATTGCCGACGCGAAGGACAGGCTGAAGAATGCCATGGCAGTTATTGCTACGAAGATCGCGGCCGAGTGTTCCGAGCTGTGCTGTAAGACCACTACAATCCCAACGCCGAGAACGGAGGGATAGTAGAGACCGTACATCAATCCGTGCAACGTTCGCTCTCGCTTGATAGGAACATCATTCAGCGCCATAAGTGACTCCGAGGTCTTGTCAATCATTTGATGGCACGAGAGTATATCATCCCGTTGCGCCCTTGCTGCGAATGAAGCGGCGGCGGATTAACTGCTCCTTCCACGCTACTTCATGTGATTTCCGCCGAATCGAATTCCACCCTCAGACCAGCGTCGCTCCCCCATCCACAGTAACCACTTGCCCCGTCAGGTACGACGCCTTATCACTCGCCAGCATCACCGCAATTTCGGCGATCTCTGCTGGTTGCCCCAAGTGTTTGATCGGCTGCCGTTCCAGACGCTCCGCCAGCCGCGCCTCGTCCTTCCAGTAATATTCGCTCAGCACGGTTTGGATCAGCCCGGGCGCAATGGCATTGACGCGCACGCCCTTCGGCCCCAGCTCGAGCGCGTAGCACTTGGTCATCATGATGAGCGCGGCTTTGGTCGTGCTATACATCATGCCCTCCGCCTGCACGCGCTGCCCTGAGATGGAAGAAATGTTGATGATCGATCCGGAGCCCCGCTGGCACATCCCGGGCGCAACCAAGCGGATCAGTCGAAACGCACTCTTGAGATTCACTTCGATCATCTTGTCGAACTGGCCGTCGTCGATCTCGAGACACGGCCCTTGCGCCACGTTAGTGGCGGCGTTGTTCACCAGGATGTCGATGCGGCCGAACTCGCGCGTCACGCGATCCACCAGCCGCGACAGATCCTCTGCCTTGCCCACGTGGCAGGCGTGCGCCACCACCCCGCTGCCGAGTTCACGCGCCACGGCATCGAGAGTCTCCTGTTTGCGGCCGCAGATCACCGCCGTCGCCCCCTCCCGCGCGAACGCCGCCGCGATGGCTTTCCCGATTCCGCGGCTCCCACCGGTCACAATGGCGACTTTGTTTTCGAGTTGCATGGAGTTTATCAGCGTATAACCATTCGGCTACCTTGAAAATTCACTTATGCATGAAAAAGCTCAGGCTCGTCAGGCTCAGGAAGCGCGATTGCACCGGAACGGAGCGACGGCTTGGGCTTGAGCGGTTTCCAGGACGGTGGTGTACGGGTCGGAAGATGCGAAAGATTCACCCAGCCGCTCAGGTTTGGCTGTACGAACTTCACCCCCGCGCTTGCCCTTGCGCCGCCGTTTGTCCCTGCCTTTCCCCATTTTCAACCTACTCCATCGCGCCTTGACGTAACCGAGCCGCGACGGTGACGGAGCGGTTGATCGAAACCAATAAATGCTCTGCCAGCCACACAATGTACCGCGCGTTCCTCTTCTGAACCTCAGCCACTAACTCCCCCGGCACCTCATCCAGCTTCTCTTTGAAAAACCGCCGGTCGCCATCGGGCGAACGCGTGTCACGGCTTCCCACCAGGTTGCCCAGCCAGAAGACCAAAAACAAATTGCCGTCCACGCGCCCGCGCGCCGCGTCGCCCAGATACGAGCCTCGTCCCATCGCGCGATACTGTTCCGCCAGCTCGCTCTCCGCTCCAAACGCTCCGCGCGCGGCAAACTCGTTGCACCGTTCCACCATCCGTTCATACAGGGCCCGCCAGGGTGACCCGGCCGGCTGTTCCAATAGCACATCGAACAACTGCAATTGCAATTCGCCCGAGATTTTGTAGTTCACGCGGCCCGCCGTCGACCGGCCGATCGATTCCAGCACTTCAGCCTGCTTGCCGCTGCCCGAGTGAATGCTTAGCGTGCCATCGAAATGCCGCGCGACGGCGGCCAGCTCACGCACGCGGTGTGCCAGCTCATCCACCGGCCGGCCCGCGAACTCCGCCGTCACCCGCGGCGCAAGCTCGGGCCACATTTTGTGATGCACGTAGTCGCTCAGCCCGACTCCGGTTGCCGCCGCCGTATCCATTGCCACCGGATACGCCTGCCGCTTCTTGAAGCCCAGATTCGGCGGAACCAGTTGCGCCGGCCGCCCCCGCAGCTTCAGCCAGTGCATGTAAAAGAACAGCTCCTTCGGCGTGGTCAGCGTCTCGGCCTCATCGATCGACGGTTCGAAATCGAATGCCTCGCCCGATTTTTCCTGGCGGATGAATTCGAACAACTCCTCGTTCAACTTCAGACTTTCGCCGAACTTGACCGCCAGGCGCAGCACCTCTGCCCGGCTGAAATCGTACTTCGCGCCCTCCACCGCAAAGCGCTGCACGAACTCGCCCAAAATCCACGCGCGCTCATCGGCGGAAAAAATCGCGTCGAATCTCCCTGCCACCGTGCTATCGCTCCATGCCGCCGGGTGGCGCGTATCGGCCTCCAGGATGAATAAGCGCGACGTATCGGTCGTGAACTTCGTGTACCCGGCCGCGTGGCGAATCGCTTCTTTCGCCGCTTCCACCGAGCGCGCGATCTCGTTTGCATTACTCCCCGTCACGATGAAATGATCGGCCTCCGCGTTATAGCCTTCGCGCCAGCCGGTCCGGATCGCCGCCCACAAACCCGCGTGGTAGAGGTGCCGGATCGAAACGCGCGTGTGCCCGGCCGCCGTGGGATTTTCTCCATCGCGCGCCGCAATCGCGTCATCGGTGGTCATCTCGCGCGTGGCCGAAAGTTGTACCGTCGATGCCAGGTTCAGCCCGCGTTGCGCGAGAATTTCCCGAAAGGCTTGGAACGCCGCCGGCAAGCTGATTTCCGGGTGCCGGTTGCCCACCGCGATCGCGGCCAGCGCGCGCTGGGGGCGGGGAAGGAACGCCGGGTTCACTTTTTCCGCGAACCAGCGGACACCCTCGCGGTCCGTCGAAGCAAAAGGCTGCGCCTGCACACCGGCTCCCGAAACATGCAAGAGCTGTGGAGCTGGACCGTCCGCCGCGATGTAATATGCCGCCGGATTGCCCGGATCGCGCTCCAGCGACGGAAACAACGGTTGCATCCCGTCGAGTTTCAAATCTCCGGCCCGCTTCGCCAGCCGTGTGCGTAATTCGTCTGTCAGCGGCCGCTTCGCCGCGTTCTCGATAATGAGCGCGGCCAGCGCGCTCGCATGTGTAGGGGTCAAGCTAACTATAATTGCACAGCAGTGCTTGGGAAGGGCTCGCCCCGTGTGCACAGTGCCCAGTAGAATCACAGGCACGCGAAGTTTTCCTGATTTTCGATTTGAATCTGTTAGAAACTAATGCCCTCATCGACTACCTAGACATGGGAGGTACGGCGTCCATCGACAGCGGGGACACGAGCCAGGACCATCTATACAGGAATGCCGCGGACCAATATGGATCAGCGCTCGAACGGCTTGCCCGCGCGTACGAGTCCGACCCCGACAAACGCCGCGACCTCGTCCAGGAGATTCATTTTCAACTGTGGCGGAGCTTCCAGCGATTCGATTCTCGCTGCTCCACGCGCACCTGGGTCTATCGCGTAGCTCATCATGTTGCCGCCTCGCACGTTCTCCGTGAACGCCGGACGTTTTCGAGGCTCGTGAATCTGGAGGAACTCGATACGCTCCCTGACAAACATCAGGGCCAATCGGCCGCCGACCAGCGCATGAATCTGGAGAGGCTGTCGGTGTTAATTCAACAGCTCAAACCACTCGACCGCCAGGTCATCATCTCTTATCTCGAAGACATGGACGCTGCATCTATTGGAGAAATCACGGGGCTGTCGCCTGCGAATGTGGCCATGCGGGATCACCGGATCAAGAACATCCTGGCACGGCGGTTTCACGCAGGAGGCGACCATGCGCAATGATTCCTCCGGAAACAATCCAAGAACGATCTGGCAAAACCAGCCAGTGGCGCCATCTGCCATGACATTGGAAGCGATTCGAAGAAAAGCGCGGAAGCTTCACGCAAAAACGCGCCGCGAACTAATCGGGACTATCGCCGCGCCACTGGCGGTCATAGTCTTTTCCGGCCTCGGCGCCGCAATCTTCGACGACCCGCGGCAGCGTACCGTATTCATGCTCGCCCTCGCCTGGGCTGTGGCCGGACAATTTTTCCTCCATCGGGGAATGTGGACCGCGACGCTGCCAGGAGACGCCGCTCTAACCACTGGCCTAGAGTTTTATCGTCGCGAAATCGAACGGCGGAGCGACCTTTTTCGCCGCGTTCTGCGATGGTCTTTCGGGCCGCTGGTTCTTGCAATCGGTGCCTTGCTTCTGCCGATTGTGACGGGCGGTGCCGCGGAACGAGGAGCATATCGAAATATGATTCCATTCCTCACGCTTCTGGCCGTCTGGCTAGGGGGCTTCTTCATCGTCAGGGTCCGGCAACAGCGCCAACTCCAACGCGAGATCGAGGAGTTGAACGACATCGAGAGGGAAAAAAAACGGTGATACGACCGAGCGGTCAGGCAGAATTCGCAGCCTTCCAGCCCGGTGGTCCCTATAATTGCAGACTTTTCAGATATTCGCGAAATGCCGCGCCCAGATCGTGGCGCCGCAACGCGAACTCAACCGTGGCCTTCAGGAATCCGAGCTTGTCGCCCGCATCGTAGCGGTTGCCCTCGAACCGGTACGCATAGATGGGGCGAACGTGCAGCAAATGCCTGAGCGCATCGGTGAGCTGAATTTCCGCGCCCGCGCCGGGCTCGATGGCCTGGATGGAATCGAAAATCTCGGGCGTCAGCACGTAGCGCCCGATGATGGCGAGGTTCGACGGCGCCTCCGCCGCCTTGGGTTTTTCGACCAGGTCCCGGATGCGGAAGACACGGTCCTTCCGCCCGTTGTGGCTCACCGGCTCGGCGTCCACCACGCCATAAGCTGAAATCTGCTCGCGCGGCACTTCCATCACGGCGAGCACCGGCGCGCTGAAAAATTCGTAGACATCCAGCAACTGGCGTATGCACGGCGTCTCGGCGTCGATCACATCGTCCGCCAGCACCACCGCGAACGGTTCTGGGCCCACCAGCTCGCGTGCGCGCAGCACCGCATGTCCTAGGCCGAGGGCTTCCTTCTGGCGGATGTAGGACACGTCGATCATGTCCGATACGCTGCGCACGATGGCCAGCAGATCCTTCTTGTTGTGGCTCTCCAACTGGTATTCCAGCTCGAAGCTCACGTCGAAATGATCCTCGATGGCCGATTTGCCGCGCCCGGTAACGATAATGATGTTCTGAATCCCCGAATGGAGCGCCTCCTCCACGCCGTACTGTATGAGCGGCTTGTCCACCAGCGGCAGCATTTCCTTGGGCTGCGCTTTCGTGGCGGGCAGAAAGCGCGTGCCGAGCCCGGCGGCGGGGAACACGGCCTTACGTACTTTGGCGGACATTACTCTCCAGTGTGCGGTAAGGCTGCGGCGGGCGCAACAGGAGGGCCGAATTTCGGGCAACTTTGGATGTGCAGAACCACATGGCGACGTATGCGCCGACCTCGGGCGGAACGGAGTATTATTCCTATGGGCCGGACAACATGCGGGTGTGGAAGAAGCCGCCGAGCGGGAACGAGGAAGTGTACTTTTACGGAGCGCAGGGCGAGAAGCTGGGGCGGTTCAGCTACAGCTCCGGCACTTTTGGCACGCTGCGGCGGAGCCTCTACTTCGGCGCTCGCATCGTGAGCGAGACGCAGGACCGGCTGGGATCGTAGTGGGATCAGGGCGGCTATTATCCGTACGGGGAAGCGCAGAACTCGGGCAACAACGACTTCGACAAGTTCGCCACCTACTACCGCGACGGCACCAGCCTGCTGGATTACGCGCGCAACCGCGTGCGGTACTGGCGGAGCGGGCGCAACAGACAGCTGTTCAGTGCGGGGTGCAAAGTGGAGCCTTTCGGGAACCGCCCAAGTCTTTTTGAGCGCTTCGCGGACTGTCGCCGCCGTGGGCGGACTAGCACGGCGGAGTCGCGGTTCTCCAGCCTAGGAAGAGCGGGTTGCCGCACATCGCATTCTCGACCGGCGCACCTTTATCAAATGACATGCGGTGAGGGCGAGAAGAACCGAAGCC
>Ga0070730_10003879_pt1 | contig 13292 bp, 11 predicted proteins | sample Coa_R1_3_FD_66447 | JGI IMG/M metagenome (GOLD analysis project Ga0070730, IMG submission 66447) | Surface soil microbial communities from Centralia Pennsylvania, which are recovering from an underground coalmine fire - Coalmine... | ecosystem: Environmental > Terrestrial > Soil > Unclassified ...
TCGGGATGCACCATTCCGGGAAACCTGACGCTCTGCGTCTGCGTGGACGTGAGGTTGGCATCGGCGTTTCTCGCCCAGTCAAACAGGACCGCCAGCGGCTGCTGAAGAAAGTTCTGGGGCGGTAGCGTACCGCGAATCGAGATCAGGACGCCCTCGGGAATCACGGCCGCGAACGCGGCATCAACGTCCTGCGTGTCCGCCAGGAAACCTGTGGGCTGGACATCGTAGGCGACGCACGCCGTATCGGAGACCATGGCAGGCGGCGGGCCTCCGCTGTAGACACCCACGGCGCCGGGCCGGATCTCGTAGGCTTGGCGCGAAGCGCAAAGCAGGCGCTGGGTGAGATTGGTCACGGCTGTTCCCCTTGTCAGCAAGCTGTCACCATCCTGCGGGAAAACCGCCCGTCGACACAATCTCCGCAAGCGCTCGATGGCGCTGGTTGGGCCGCCGGCCTGAACGGAAGAATTCGACGCCGGCGCTAACACGCTCGCGCGTGTTCTCCGCCAGGGCGGGACTTGAGCCTCGGCCAGGGTGACGTTATATGTGACGTCATGTTCGTCCTCGACACGAACGTGCTCGTTGCGGGCTTGTTCTCCCGAAGGGGCGCGTCATTCTGGCTGCTGGAACGGGCTGTGGACGGCGGATTGCCGATCGCGGTTTCGGTCGCCATGGCCCTGGAGTACGAGGACGTGCTTCTGAGACCCGCAATGCTCGCGCAGGGTTGGGCGAGCGCGGAGCAGATATCGACGGTGTTGGACGCCATCCTGGCCCACGCCGTACTCGTCCAGCCTATCCGGGTTCGTCGGCGCCCCGCCTTGCCCGATCCTGGCGACGATCTTGTGCTCGAGTGCGCGCTCGAAGCCCACGCTGACGCCATCATCACCATGAATGTTCGTGATTTCGCAGGGGCGAGCGAGAACTACGGGCTGAGGATCTTGAAACCAGGCGATCTCGTCGCCGAACTTCGCAAGGAGGAAAAATGAGCAACTATCCGCTTCGCCTGCCGGAAACCTTGATGGAAGACGCTCGTGGAATGGCCAAGGCCCAGGGCGTTTCGGTCAATCAATTCCTGGCCACGGTGATCGCCGAACGCGTCGGCGAGCTGAAGGCGTTGAATCATGTCCGCGCGCGGATCGCGCGAGCCGACCCGGCCAAGGCGCGGGCCGTGCTGGCGCTTGTCCCCGACCGGGCGCCTATGGAGGGCGACGAACTCCCCGCCTGACGGACACGCGCGCGCCGCCGCGGCAATTCATAAAATTTGATGGACCTCCCGTGGGTGTGAAGCGTTACCGGAACAGCAGCCGCAGGAACGCTCTCCGACGGCTGTCAGGGGACCGCGACAGCGTACCGTCCTGGTCACCGGGGCAATCGCCGATTTTATGACAGACCGGTGGTTGTTGGCGGATCGCGGTTGGGCGATGACGCGATCCGCACCCGGGGGGCTGGATGGGCCCGGGCCGGACAGGCCGCGTCGCTCGCTTGATTATCTATGAATAGTAGATAACCTAAGTCGTCGAAACGATCTTGGGGGAACGATCTTGGGACGTCCCAAAAAGCCGCTGATATCCCGCGAGAACGCGGTGCGCGCCGCCATAGAGGTGATCGACGCGGACGGCCTCGATGCTTTCAGCCTGGGCTCGGTCGCGCAGCGCCTGGGGGTCAAGTCGCCTTCGCTCTACTATCACTTCAGCGACAAGGCCGAACTGCTGGCGCTGGTGGCGCGCTCGATGCTGCTGGGCGTCCGCTACAACTGGGGCATGCCGGGGACCTGGGAGGAGCGCACGATCACCCTTTGCCTCGAGACCCGGCGCTCGCTTCTCAAGCACCCGAACGCCGCGCCGCTGCTGCTGCAGTTCTTCCCCAGGCACCTGCTGCTGGGCGCCTACGAGGCCACGCTGCGCGACTATCCCGAGCTCTACGACCTGCAGATGGCCATGCTGGAGCTGGTGGAGAAGTACACCTTCGGCGCCAGCCTGTTCGAGGCCGCGGCGCAGGCGCGGGGCATGGCGCTCATGCCCGAGGTCAACCCCGAGTCCTATCCCCGGCTGGCCAAGGCCATCGCGGCCAACCCCTTCGACGACGACGGGACCTTCGTCCAGGCCCTGCGCATCATCTTCGCCGGGATGCGGACGCTGACCGACCAGCTGACCGAGCGCGCGGCGGTTTGAGCCCTTCAGGCTGCCCCGAACACCGCGGAGCTGACCGTCGGCGCGCCGGGGCCGCCCGCCAGCAGACAGGTCTTCGCACCGGGGACGGGGTTGGCCGACTCGCCGCGCAGGCAGCGCACGGCCTCCACCGCCAGACCGATGCCGTGCACGAAGCCGTGGGCGAAGTTGCCGCCGGAGGTGTTGATCGGCAGCTTGCCGGATGGCGCGATCAGGTTCTCGAAGCGCACCACCTCGGCCACGCTCTCGTAGGTGCAGAAGCCGTGGTCGATCAAGGACGCGACGCCCTGGGCGCTGAAGTTCTCGTACAGCTGCACGACGTCGATGTCGGCGGGCGTGAGGCCGGTCTGCGCCCACAGCCTGCGGGCGATCGGCCGGAAGCCGGCGGTCGGGTAGAGATCGATGTCGTCGTTCTCCAGCAGGTCGCCCCAGCCCTTTTCCGCCCCCTGGGCCACCCCCAGCAGGCTCACCGGCGGCTTCCTGAGGTCCCGCGCCCGCTCGGCGGAGACCAGCAGCAGGGCGCCGGCCCCGTCGTTCTCGCGCGAGCAGTCGAACAGGCGGAAGGGCTCGGCGATCCAGCGGGCGGTGCGGAAGTCAGAGAGGTCGAGCTCCCTGCCATAGGCCACGGCCTCCGGGTTGCGGGCGCCGTGGTGGTAGGAGGCGCGCACCAGGTCCTCGCAGACCGATCGCGGCACGCCATGGTGGTCGAACAGGCGCTGGGCGCGCATGGCGCAGACCTGGGCCGGGGCGACCATGCCGACGCCGGCCATGTGGTCGTTGAGGTGATGGGCCATGACGGCGGCGGAGAGGCGCCCGCTGTTTCCCTCCACCAGGGCGCGGAAGACCACGACGGCCGTGGCCTGCCCGGTGACGATGGCCGCGGCCGCGAGGCCGAAGGCGCCGGCGATGCCGCCGCCGCCGCCGCCCCACACCATGCCCGACCAGGCCAGGTCCTTCGTGCCGAGATCCGGCGCCAGGCGCACCGGCTCGTTCTTGTCGTCGCCGTAGGAGACGAAGCCGTCGACGTCGGCCGGATCGAAGCCGGCGTCCTCGCAGGCGTCGACGATGGCCCGCACCAGCACGCCGCGCTCGGGCGCCGGCGCCGTGCCGCGCCTGTACTGGCGGTAGCCGACGCCAGCGACGGCGGTGGCGCCGCTCAGGGAGGCGGTCACGCGGCCAGACTCCAGCGGATGGCGGGGATCGCGGCCTCGCCGAACGGCGTGCGCCCGACCCGGCCCAGGACCGTCGCGCCGATCCGCAGGGCGGTGTCGTCGCCCTCGACGACACCGAGGAGGCGCACCGGCGCGTCGGCCAGGGTCACCAGGACCGTCACGAACGGGGTTTCGAAGCCCTCGGCGCCGCCGAATCTGTGCCAGGTGCGGGTCCAGCTGAACACCGACCCGGCGAGGCGGGTCGCCGTCCAGCCATGCTCCCAGGACCCGCAGTCGCCGCAGCGCCAGACGGCGGGCCAATGCCAGCGTCCGCAGCCGGCGCAGCGCGGCAGCTCGAGGCGGCCTTCGGCGAGGGCGTCCCAATAGCGGCCTTCGGCGCCCAGCTGGCCGGTGACGGGCGCCGGCATCAGGCGACGTCCCAGGCGATCGGCAGGGACTCGATGGCGTGCACCGTCCCGATCCGGAAGCCGTGCCTCTCGCCGGGCCTCAGCCGGAAGCGCGGTATGCGCCTCACCCATTCCTCGGTGAGGATGCGCATCTCGGCCCGGGCCAGGATATGGCCGAGGCAGAGGTGCGGACCGGTCGAGAACGTCAGGTGGGTCCTCTCCGGCCGGTCGACGTCGAAGCGGTCGGGCTCGGGATTGATGCGCAGGTCGCGCCCGCTCTGCGAGAGGACGTTGAGCACCATGTCGCCCTTGCGGAACGACACGCCATGGCGCTCGACGTCCTGCACCACCAGGCGCGGGGTGCAGATCACGCCATGCAGGCGAAGGCCCTCCTCGACGAACCTGGGAATGATCGCCGGCTCGGCGACCAGGCGGGCCTGCAGCTCGGGGTCTTCGGCGAGGCGACGGTAGGTGAAGCCGGTGACGTTGGTGACGGTGTCCATGCCGCCCAGGAACAGCACGAAGCACATGGCCAGAATCTCGTCGCGGGTGATCGGCCGGCCCTCGACCTGGACGCCCAGCAGGTGGGTGATCAGGTCGTCCTTCGGCGCTTCCTCGCGAAGGTCCATCAGGTCGGTGAAGATGCCGAGGATCCGGCCGCTCATGGCGGCGATCTCCTCGTTGGTGCGGGCGTTGAAATAGGCGTCGGCCAGGGTGCGGAAGTCGCGCAGCCTCTCCAGGGGCAAGCCCATCAGCTCCATGAACACCGACACCGGAAAGCGCGAGGCGATGTCGGCGATGAAGTCGCACTCGCCCTTGTCGGCCACTTCCTCGATCAGGCTCACCGCCCAGTGGCGCATGCGCGGCTCCATGGCGGCCACCGCGCGCGGCGAGAACTTCGGCATCAGGGCGGCGCGATAGGGCACGTTGGCCGGCGGATCGACGCTGAGGGGAATCATGTAGGGCGGGTCGGGCACACGCGGGATCTGCATTTCGCGGGCCGAGAAGATCTCCGAACACCTGACGATGTCGCTGATCAGGTCGGTGCGCTGCACCATCCAATGGCCGCCGTTGGCCGGGGTCCAGAAGATGTCGGGCGCGCCGCGCAGGACCTCGGCGTAGCTGGCCTGGACGTCGTCGGTGATGCGCGGATCGGCGTAGATGTCGAACGCGAACACCTGTTCCGGCCTGACATGCCGGGGGATGGCGTGCGGGGGGATCATGGGGAGTCTCCCTTCCTCACCGCACGCGTTCGAGGCGCGTGTCGGCGTCCTTGTAGCGCTCGCGCAGGATCGGCTTCGAGATCTTCTGGGTCGCCAGGCGCGGCAACGGCTCGCGCTCGACGGCGACGTAGCGGGGCACCTTGAAGTCGGCCAGGCGCTCGTTGCAGTGGGCGATCAGGGCGCCGACGTCGATCGGCGCGGAGCCGTAGACGACGGCCAGGGGCGTCTCGCCGAACCGCGCGTCCCGGGCCGAGATCACCGCCACCTCCTCCACGCCGGGGAACTCGCTGACGCAGCGCTCGACCTCGGCGGCGGAAATGTTGAGGCCGCCCGAGATGACGATATCCTTCATTCGGTCGACGAAGGTCAGCAGGCCGTCCTCGTCGAGGACGCCGATGTCGCCGGTGTAGAGCCAGCCGTCGCGGATCGTCTCGGCGGTGGCTTCAGGATTGTTCCAGTAGCCGATCATGGTTCCGGGCCCTCGCATGAGGATCTGGCCCTGCTCTCCGGGCGGCAGGGTGTTTCCGTCGGCGTCGATGATGCGGAGTTCGGTGAAGATGCCGCCGCGGCCGCACTTCTCCGGCATGGCGGCGGCCAGTCCGGCGGGCATGATGGTGCCGGTGCCGCCGCATTCGGTCTGGCCGTAGATCTGGCGGATGACGACCCCCTTGGCGGCCCAGGCCTCCTGCAGGGCGCGGGAGACGCGCGAGCCGCCGGTTGTGGCGATCTTCAGGTGCGACAGGTCCGCCTCGGCGAACCCGGGCGCCGCGGCGATGCGCTCGAAGAAGGTCGGTACGCCGCCGAACCCGACGATCTTCTCCTCGACCAGGATCTGCAGATAGCGTTCCGGCGTGAACACCGGCTCGATGAACAGGGTGCAGCCCAGGACGGTGTAGTGCACCAGCTGGACCATGCCCGCCGAGGTGGCGAGGGGCGCGACGATGATCACCCCGCCGCCCTGCGCCAGGGCCGACTCCTCCAGGGCGTTGCCGGCGGCGTAGGCCAGCATCGTGCGGTGGCTGTACATCACCCCCTTGGGCCGCGCGGTCGAGCCGCTGGTGGAGATGATCACCACCGCCGCGTCCGGATCGAGGTCCAGGTCAATGAGCGCGGGAGCGCCGTGGCGCAGGGCGGCGACCTCGCTCATCGGGACGACGGGCGTCCCGCGGCCTTCCAGCTTCGCGGTCTCGTCGGGGCCCGCGACGACCATGACCGGGCGGTGATCGGCGATGATCTCGGCCAGTTCGTGGGGGGTGTAGCGGACGTTGAGCGGGGAGACGATGGCGCCCGCGCGCATCACCCCCATGGTCAGGGCGCAGTATGCGAGGCTGTTGGCGGCGCAGACGCCGACCCGGTCACCCGGCGTGACGCCGCGGTCGATCAGCCACCGGGCGACACGGTCGCTCCAGGCGGCGTAGTCGCGGTAGCTCAAAGCGTCGCCGCCGAGCGAAAGCGCCGCGACGTGCGGCCGGTTCTTCGCCCACCAGCCGATGGCGCTGTTGATGGTCTGCAAGCTCTGCTCCCGCGATCAGTTACAGCAGTTGGCCTTCAAGTCGTTCATAGTATACCGGGATCGTCGCCTCCATTCCGGAGTAGACGACGTCCTGGAGGGCTCCAGAATCCAGGCCGACCTGCGAAATCTCCGCCGCCCGAAAATCCTCTCCGCCAAACACGCCGATGATCATGTCATAGGAGCGTTTGTATAGTTCCTCACCCTTGTCGCTGTCGGCGGCAAGGCGGGTCAGCATGTAGTAGTCGACCGTGGTTTTCCTCACGCCGGTGGGCATGATGAACATCACGCTGATGTAGTAGGGACTGGTCACCACCACCGTGTTGGGGAAGAGGAGGTAGGCGTGGGTGACGGTCTTGTGGATGTTCTCGCCAGGGATATCGAGATCCGTTGGGCTGAACTGAGCCTTGCCGGAAATCTGGCGGATATTGAGGCCCAAGACGTCCACGACGTTGGGCACGTCGGCGAACAGCGGCCCCACCGAGCCGGCGTGCAGGCGCTGCACGTGGTAGCCCTCGAGGAACGGCTCCAGGACCAGCTTCCAGTTGGCGTCGAGGTGGAACGTCTTGCGGCCATAGACGTGGGCGTCCCCGATGCCGAAGGCGTCCATGTCCTCCACCAGCCGTGAATCCACGCCGCTGAAGTCCGGTTCGGCGGCGCGGTCGAGCATGACCCAGATGAAGCCGCCCGCTTCGCGCGAGGGGAGCTCGGCGAGGTTTCGCCGCGACTTGTCGAGGTTGAGGAAGGTCTCGGCGCGCGCCACGCCGACCAGCGATCCATCCAGGCCGTAGGTCCAGGCGTGGTAGGGACAGGTGAGGCGCGAGGCCTTCACCGGCTCGCACCCTTCCACCAGCTTCGAGCCCTTGTGCTGGCAGGCGTTGAGGAAGGCGCGCGCCACGCCCTGGCGGTCGCGCGCGATGATCATGGGGACGCCGTATCCGTCATGAGCGATCGCCGTTCCGGGCTCCGCGATCATCGTCGAGAGCATCACCGGGACGGCGGTCTTGCGGAAGACACACGCCTGTTCGCGCTCATAGCGGTCCTGGCCGGTGAAGATCGAAACCGGGCGCGTCGCCTCGATCTGGACGATGGCGGCCTGGTCGTGCGCGGGAATCCGGCGGATGGCGGCGATCTGGCCGGAGCTCAGCATCTCCAGCGTCTGGAAGAGCGGCTTGCCCTCGGGGGGTCCCGCGGCGGGCGCGTTCATGGCCTTGTTCTCCGGCTCGTCGTGTCCCTGAAAGAGCTACCAGCCTTTAAATCTATGATCAATAGTTTTTATCGGTGGAGCGCGGGAATTTCGACGCGTAGGCGCTCCACACGGATTGCCCGCTCCGTTTATCTATGAGACGTAGATTTTTCCGCGAGTTGGAGAAAACGCCGGTGGCGGACTACGACTACATCATCGCCGGCGCGGGGGCGGCCGGCTGCGTCCTGGCCTACCGCCTCTCGGCAAACCCGGCCGTCCGCGTGCTGCTGATCGAGGCCGGCCCGCCGGACTCCCACCCGTTCATCCACATGCCCAAGGGCCTGGCGAAGGTGATGGCCGACCCGCGGCACGTGTGGGCCTACCGCTCGAAGCCCGAGGCCTGCACCGCCGGCGCCAGCGAGGTGTGGGTGCGCGGCAGGGTTCTGGGCGGATCGTCGTCGATCAACGGGATGATGTATGTGCGCGGCCAGCCGGCCGATTTCGACGCCATCGCCGAGCTGACGAGCGACGACTGGAGCTGGGAGCACATCGGGGCGGCCTATGCCGCCCTGGAGACCCATGAGCTCGGCGCGGGCGAGACGCGTGGCGACAAGGGCCCGATCCACGTCACTCTCCCCCATCTGCGCGACGCCCTGAGCGAGGCGCAGATCGCGGCCGGCTACGCCATGGGCTGGAGCGCGAAGGAGGACATGAACGCGCCCACCGACGAGGTCGCGATCGGTTACGCGCCGCGCACGATCCACAGAGGCCGCCGCCAGAGCGCGGCCAAGGCGTTCCTCGAACCGGCGAGGTCGCGGCGCAACCTCGCCATCCTCACCGACACCACGGTCGACAGGGTGGTTTTCGAGGCCAGGCGCGCGGTGGGCGTTCGGGTCGTCCAGGGCGGCGCCGCGCGCGAGATCCGCTGCGACCATGAGGTGATCATCGCCGGCGGCGCGATGTCGAGCCCCGGCATCCTCGAGCGCTCCGGCGTGGGCGATCCGGCGCGGCTGGCGGCCGTGGGCGCGCCTCTGGTCCACGCCAACCCCCAGGTGGGCGAGAACCTGATCGAGCATCGCGGGCTGATCATGCAATGGAAGCTCAGCCGTGACGTCTCCCACAACCAGCAGTACGCGGGCTGGCGGCTGCTGTGGTCGACCGCCAAATACTACCTGGGGCTCGACAGCCTGATGTCGGCGGCGGCCTATGAGATCGTCGGCTGGTTCAAGTCGGATCCCGGCCTGAACCGGCCCGACGTGCAGATCCTGGTCGCCCCGTTCAGCTTCGACATGGCCAACCACCGCCAGAGCCTGGAGGCGTTTCCCGGCATGCACGTAACGGTCTATCCGCTGCGGCCGGGCTCGAAGGGACGGATCCACATCGAGACGCTGGATCCGGACGCGCCGGCCGCCTTCGAGCCCAACTACCGGGCGACGGAAGCCGATCGCCGATCGATGATCGGCGCGGTTCGCGGGGTGCGCGAGTATGTGCGGCGCGAGCCGCTGGCCGGGTTGATCGCCTGCGAAACCCTGCCGGGGACGGCGTGCGAGACCGACGATCAGATCCTGGACGCCTACGACCGCCTGGGCACCTGCGGCTACCACGCCGTGGGCAGCTGCCGGATGGGCAAGGACGCCGAGTCGGTGGTCGATCCGGCGCTGCGCGTGCGCGGCGTCGCGGGCCTTCGGGTGATGGACACCTCGATCATGCCGACGATCCCCTCGGGCAACACCAACGGCCCGACCATGGCCATGGCCTGGCGGGCCGCGGACATCATCCTGCGGGACTGGGGGCGCTAGGACCCCCTCCCGCTCATCCCCGCGAAAGCGGGGACCCAGCGGTGTCCAGCCGGGCGCGGTGTTCGCTCGCCACCCGACCCGCCACATGCGTATCCCTGGACAGCACTGGGTCCCCGCTTTCGCGGGGATGAGCGGAGGGTAATTCCGGGGGCGGAATCGGGGGCGCCTTAGTAGCGGAAGCGCACCTCGACGTCGACGCTGGCCGGCTCGCCGTAGGTGGCGCCGAAGCCGCCGGCGTTGGGGAGGACCTGCACCAGATAGACCGTGTCGGTGACGTTTCGTCCGATCACGGAGAGTGTCCAGCGCCTGGAGGGGTCGGTCCAGCCCGCCCGCAGGTTCAACAGGGCGTGAGCCTTGTCCTGCAGCGTATTGGCGAAGTCGAACGACGACTTGGACTGCACGGTCCCGGTGGCGGACAGCTCGAGCTGGCCGCCGTAGAGCGGCGTGTGGTAGTCGACGGTCAGGTCGCCGGTGAAGTCCGGCGTGCGCTCCATGGGCCCGCCGCTGACGTCGGTGGTCGTGTTCACGACGCCGCCCATGGCCGGATTGAAGAACTGCAGGGCGGCGTTGGTGAACCGGGTGTAGCGGGCGTGGGTCACCGCGGCGCCGATCGAGACATCGAAGTTGCGGGTGAGGCTCGCGGCGAGGTTGGCTTCGGCGCCATACAGCTCAGCCGAGGGGGCGTTCTGCAGGAAGGCCTGACCGCCGATGTAGGTCGACACCTGCAGATTGGTGTAGTCGTAGTAGTAGGCGGCGGCCTCCAGATGCCAGCCATGCCCCGTCACCTTGTAGCCGCCCTCGACATCCTTCAGCCGCTCGGGCTGCAGCGGGGACTTCTGCAGCAGGAAGCCCGATGAGTTGAACAGGCCGGCCTTGGTGCCCTCGCTGAAGGAAACGTAGACGTTGGAGCGGTCGGTCAGGCTGTAGCGGACGATGGCCCGCGGCGTGAACGAGTCGAAATTGTGCGCGCCCGTGTCGGTGAACTGCTTGAAGGTGAGGTTGTTGAAGGCGTTGGGGATCGACGGATAGCTGGTGAACCGCTCCACGACCCTGTCGTGCGAGTAGCGGCCGCCGAGGGTGAAATGCCAGCGGCCCAGATTGTAGGTCACGTCGCCGAACACCGCCCCGGAATAGGTCGGCAGGGTGAAGCCGGAGAGCTTGAAGTCGCCGGTGTTGACGAACGAGCTCGCCGGCCAGGGCGGGGGGGCGCCGCTCAGTTCGCCGCCGGGACCGAACGGGCCGTAGAGGCCGAGGTTGAACGGCTCGTAGGTGGTGTCGTCATAGAAGGCGAACACGCCGACCACCCAGTCGAGCGGACCCTTGCCCTGGCGGGACAGGTCGAATTCCTGGGTCCAGGTGTTCTCATGGTAGCGCCAGTCGGCGTTGGTCACCGCCACCTGCAGGTGCGGGTCGATCGGCGGCGAGCCGTTGGTCGGGAACGGCGCGGCCAGCTCGTTGGTCGCTTCGCGGCCGTTCTCCCATTGCGCCGCCGAATAGGAGGTCAGGGTCGCGAAACCGAGCTCCGCCACGCTCTTGAGGATGACGCTGCCGCCCTCGACGGTATGGGCGACCGGACCCGACAGCGAGACGTGGGTCGGATTGCCCACGCTCAGCGGCACGCCGAAGTTGGCCGCGTCGGATTCGCCCTTGTAGGCGCTGGCGGCATAGGCCGTGGGATCGTTGACGCGAAAGGCCGCGCCGGTGAGGGTGAACTTCAGGGTGTCGCTCGGCGTCCACAGCAGCTTGAGCCGGGCCGCATAGTCGTAGCTCGGATTGGCGCTCTTGCCCGTGAAGTCGTTGTGCACCCAGCCATCCGAGCGGCCGCCCTCCACCGCCAGGCTGACGGCGAGCCTGGAGGTGATGCCGGTGGTGGCGTAGACCGCCCCGCGCACGGTGTTGAAGCTGCCGTAGCTGGCCATCGCCTCGAGGTGGGGCGTGAAGGAGGGGCTGCGCGTGGTGACGAGGATGGCGCCGCCCGTGGAGTTGCGGCCGAACAGCGTGCCCTGCGGACCCTTCAGCACCTGGATCGATTCCACGTCGATCAGGTTGAAGTCGTTGGAGAGGGCGTTGGGCTTGTAGATCCCGTCCACATAGGTCGCCACGTTGGCGCTGGCGCCCGCCCCCGCGATGGCCGTGCCCACGCCGCGGATGGAGGGCTGGAAGAAGGCGCCGGCCTCGTCCACGTGCAGGCCGGGGACCACGGTGGCGAGGTCGCCCATGTCCTTGACGCCGGCCTTGGCGAGGTTCTCGCCCGAAACGGCCACAACCGAGATCGGCACGTTGACCTGGGATTCCGAGCGCTTCTGGGCGGTGATGACGACCTCGCCCACGGTGGTCGCCTCGGCCCCGACGTCCGCGTCCGCCGCCAGGGCGGGCGCCGCGTAACCTCCGGCCACCAGGATCGCTCCCGTCGTCGCGCATCGCAGCAGGGCTCGGATATCGATGGCCATCGGCGCCAGCTCCCCGTCATTCATTCTACGGGTTGTAGATTTAGAGCCGCTCGTCCGTCAAGGATAAATCTACGGACATTAGAAAAATGCGCCGCGCAGCCGGCGGCAAGGCGCGTCACGCTTCGCCGTGGCCGTTCCAGTCAGAGCCCGAGAAGCGCCTTCGCCATGATGTTGCGCTGGATCTCGTTGGTCCCGGCGTAGATCGAGCCGGCGCGGTCGTTGAAATACTTGGGCGCGGCGATGTGGGATGCGGGCGGCCCGACCGCGACCCGGTCATTGGGCGGGGTGAAGCCGGGGGTGGGGCCGCCGGTGTGGGCGAGGTGAGGTTGGAAGGGCGCGGCATAGGGCCCGGCCGCCTCCAGGGCGAGTTCGGTGAGGTGCTGGCTCAGTTCCGTGCTTACCGTCTTGAGCAGGGAGGACTCGACGCCCGGCGCCTCGCCGGAGGAGAGCCTGGCCATGACCCGAAGCTCGACCGCCTCCAGCGCCTCGATGGCGATGGCGGCGGCGGCGAGGCGGGGTCCGAGGCCCTCGATCTCCGCCGCCGCGGCGCAGACGTGCGCAAGCCGGGCCTTGAAGGCGGGCGCGCTCATCCCGCCGCCGCGTTCGAACTGCATCAGGTACTTGGCGACGGTCCAGCCGTCTCCCACCGCCCCCACGACGTTGGCCGCCGGCACGCGCACATCGGTGAAGAAGATCTCGTTCTGGATGTGCTCGCCCGAGAGGGAGATGATCGGTTTCACCTCGACGCCGGGCGTGGTCATGTCGATCAGGAGAAAGGTGATGCCACGCTGGCGGATGGCCTCCTGGCTGGTCCGCACGAGGCAGAAGACCCAGTTGGCGACGTGCGCATGGGTCGTCCAGATCTTGTGGCCGTTGCACACGAAGCTGTCGCCCTCGGCGCGGGCGCTCATCTGCAGCGAAGCGAGGTCCGAACCGGAGCCGGGCTCGGAATAGCCCTGGCACCAGAAGTCCTCCCCCGAGAGAATGCGCGGGAGGAACCGCGCCTTCTGCTCCGGCGCGCCATGGCCGATCAGAACCGGACCGCACATGCCCAGCCCCATCGGCGACAGGGGCGGCGCTCCGGCCACGGCCAGTTCGGCGGCGAAGATCGCCCGGCGCGAGACCGACCAGCCGCAGCCGCCATACTCGATGGGCCAGGCTGGAGCGGCCCAGCCCTTGGCGTGCAGTATTCGCTGCCACGCCAGGCTGACCGCGGGATCGGCGTAGACGCTGGTCATGGTCCCGCCTGCCCTGCGCAGGTCTGGGGTCAGGGCGGTATCCAGGAACTCCCGCACCTCGCCGCGAAAGGCGAGATCGTCCGCGCTCCAAGCCGTATCCATCAGCCTTCTCCGGTGATCGCGGCGAACGCCCTTTCACGGCGGGCGACGACTGGCAACAGTC
>Ga0070730_10003880_pt1 | contig 13290 bp, 12 predicted proteins | sample Coa_R1_3_FD_66447 | JGI IMG/M metagenome (GOLD analysis project Ga0070730, IMG submission 66447) | Surface soil microbial communities from Centralia Pennsylvania, which are recovering from an underground coalmine fire - Coalmine... | ecosystem: Environmental > Terrestrial > Soil > Unclassified ...
GCCATGGCGATGCTGCTGATCATGCCGGAGAAGTAGGTGTCGGTCCGGCGGCGCAGCGGCTTGAACGCCACGTAGTTGAGCACCATGCCGATGCCGCCGGCGGCCAACATCGCCAGCGCCAGCGCCAGGAAGATTTCGAGCTTCAGGTGCAGCACCAGCTCCAGCGCCACGAAGGCGCCCAGCATAAACACCGCCTGGTGCGCCAAATTGAGGATGTCGAGGATGCCGAAGACGAGCGTGTAGCCGACGGCGAACAGCGCGTAGATGCTGCCCGTGAACAGGCCGTTGATCAGTTGCTGGCTCACACGCCCTCATCCCCGTCCCTTCCCCCTATCCTGGGGGAAGGGCGATCCAGTCTGGAGCGTTCCGACCGGTTTGCGGTTAACCCGACACCTTCTCGGCGTGGCTGCGCCGCGTCTCCCCTCTCCCAGGATTGGGAGAGGGGCCGGGGGTGAGGGTCGAGCGGCGGCTACTGCAGCGGCACGAACTTGCCGCCCTGCACCACTTGAATCACGGCGTCGTGCAAGGCGTCTCGCTTCTCGGTGAAGTTGAACTTGCCGAGCACCGTGTCGAAGTCCTTGACCTTCGGCAGGGCGTCGCGGATCGCCTGGCGCTCGGTGCTGCCGGCGATCTTCATCGCCTGCGCCATGATGTAGACGCCGGTGTAGGCCTGCGCCGCGAACTGATCCGGGTCGCTGTTGTACTTCGCCTTGTAGGCGGCGATGAACTTCTGGCTGAGCGGGTTGCTGCTGCCGGAGTTCCAGGCCGCGCCGACGATCACGCCCTCGGCCGCGTCGCCCGCGCCCTTGATGAAGGCCGGCGAGTTGAAACCGTTGCCGCCGATGATCGGCTGCATCATCCCCAGCTTGCGCGCCTGCGTGCTGATGCCGACGGCGGGATCGAGCAGCGCGGAGACGACGATCGCGTCGGGCTTCGCGTCCTTCACCTTGGCGAGCTGGGCGGAGAAATCCTTGTCGCTGGTGGAGAACGTCTCGGTGTCGATGATCTTGATGCCTTGCTTGTCCAGGGCGCCCTTGAAGGCGTCGTAGCCGGCCTTGCTGAAGGCGTCGTCGTTGGCGTAGAGGATGGCGACCGTCTTGAAGCCGAGCTTCTGCTGCGACTTCGCCACGGTTTGCGGCACCACATCGGCTTCGGCGAGCGAGTCGCGGAAGATAAAGTCGCCGATCTCGGTGATGCCCGTGCCGGTGTTGGAGACGCCGAGCACCGGCACTTTTGCCTGCTGCGCCACGGGGTCGGAGGCCAGCGCCGAGTTGCTGAGCGTCGGTCCCAGGATCGCGGCGACCTTGTCCTGTGTGATGAAGTTCTGGAAGACGGTGATCGCCTGGTCCTTGGTGCTCGCGTCGTCTTCCACGGTCAGGTCGAGCTTGACGCCGGGCACGGTGCCGGCGGCGTTGATCTCCTCGACGGCGAGCTGGGCGCCGTTCTTCTGCGTCACGCCGTACTGTGCCGCGGCGCCGGTGAGGCTGAAGGCCGCGCCGAGCTTGACCGTCTTCGTCGCCCCGCTGGCCGCTGCCGCCGTGCCGGCGGCCGTCGCGGCGCGGGTGCTGGCCGCGGCTGAAGCGGCCGGGGCCGCGGCGGTGGCTGCGCTCGCCTGAGTCGCCGCTGCACTCGCTGCCCGCGTGGCCGCGGGTGCGTTCGCCGCGTTTGAGGGTGCGTTGTTGCCGCTCTTGTTGTTGTTGCTGCTGCACGCGGCCAGCACCAGCGCCAGGCCGCAGAGCACGCCGGCGCGCAGCGCGCCGGACCGCCAGGGTTTCATCGCCAGCCTCCAGGTGAGCGGCGCGATCGGGGGTACCGCGCCTCGCGCGTTCGTGCGATCACTCTGGCATTCCGCCGTACTGCGGTCAAACGCGCTTCTGGCGCCGGGCGGCGGCCGTGCCGCCCTTGACTGTCTCCTATCGCTGTCTACGATTGGAACACAGCGCGGGGAGCAGCGAACGCAGGAGCAGGTCGTGGACTTCAGCCTCAGCGAGGACCAGCAGCTCATCCGCGACACGGCGCGCCGCTTCGCCCAGAGCGAGATCGCGCCCCACGTCAAGGCGAACGAGCACAACGACCGTTTCCCCGAAGCGGTCATGCGCAAGATGGCGCCGATCGGCCTGCTGGGCGGGCCGATCGCTGAGCAGTACGGCGGCGCCGGCATCGACAGCGTCTCCTACTGCTTGATCTGCGAGGAGATCGGCAAGGTCAGCGCCTCCGTCTTCACCTCGGCGCTCACGGTGCAGATCTCGCTCGTCTCACAGACGATCGAGCGCTGGGGCAGCGAGCCGCAGAAGCAGGCCTATCTGCCAAAGCTCTGTGCCGCGGAGTGGATTGGCGCCTACGCGCTCACCGAGCCAGACCACGGCAGCGACCCGGCGGCGATGGAGACCTTCGCCACCCTCGACGGCGATGAGTGGGCGATTACTGGTTCCAAGATGTGGATCAGCAACGGTGGCGTGGCGGACTTCGTGATCCTCTTCGCGCAGACCGAGCGCGGCGCCGGCTCGAAGGGGATCGGCGCCTTCCTGCTGCCCACGAACACGCCCGGCTTCAGCGCCCGGCCGATCGAAGGCAAGATGGGGCTCGGCGCCTCGAACACCTCGGCGCTCTTCCTCGAAGACTGCCGCGTGCCGCGGGAAAATGTGCTCGGCCAGATCGGCCAGGGCTTCAAAGTGGCGATGACGGCGCTCGATGCCGGGCGGCTGAGTACGGCCGCCTGCGCCGTGGGCGTGGCGCAGGGTTGCGTCGACGCCTGCGTGGCCTATTCGACGCAGCGGCAGCAGTTCGGCAAGCCGATCGCCGCCCACCAGCTCGTGCAGGAACTGCTCGCCGACATGGCGACGGAGACGGACGCCGCCCGCCTGCTGGTGCTGCGCGCCGCCGACATGAAGGACCGCGGCACGGTCACGCCGCTGCAACTCTCGATGGCCAAATACTATGCCGCCGAGTGCGCCGTGCGCGCGGCGCGCAACGCGATCCAGGTGCACGGCGGCGTCGGCTACGTGGGTGAGTACCCGGTCGAGGGCTATCTGCGGGACGCGATCGCGCTGGGGCTGTACGAGGGCACCTCGCAGATCCAGAAGCTGATCATCGGCCGCGAGCTGACGCACATCGCTGCCTTCGCCTGAGCAGGGAGACCGGCCTTGACGACGCCAAGTCTGATCACGGACGAGCTGCGCGCCCAGATCGGCGTCGAGCAGGAGACGCTGCTGGGCGAGATCACGCTGCTCGATATCCAGCGCTACGCCCTCACCGTTGGCGACCTGAACCCGCTCTACTTCGACGAAGCCTACGCAAAGCAAACGCCGTACGGCGGCATCGTCGCGCCGCCCAACTACCTCACGGCCGTGATCACCTGGGGCGTCGGGCCGCAGGAGGGCGAGCTGAGCAGGGACGGCCTCGGCTTGCGACGCAACGAGCAGGCCGAGGGCAACGCGCGGCGGCGCATGGCCGGCGGCCAGGAGCTGGAGTTTCACCAGCCCGTGCGCCCGGGGGACGTCGTTCGCTGCCTCACGCGCACCGAGAGCATGGAGCAGCGCGAGGGCCGCAGCGGTCCCTTCGTGCTGATCATCACCGAGCAGCGCTACGTCAACCAGCGCGACGAGCTGCTCGTCACCTGCCGCCAGACGGCGATCATGCGCTGAGCGGAGCCACGTTCAATGACCCAAGCCGCGCCGCCGCAGCAACGCCTGTTCATCGAGGACGTGCGTGAGGGCACAGAGATTCCACCGCTCACCAAGCACCCAACGCCGGTGACGCTCTTCCGCTACAGCGCGGTCACCTGGAACGCGCACCGCATCCACTACGACAGGGAGTACGCGCAGACGGAGGGCCACGCCGACGTGCTGGTGCAGGGGCATCTGCACGGCGCCTACCTCGTGCAGATGTTGATGGACTGGATCGGCCCGCGCGGCCTGCTCAAGAAGTTCGGCTGGAGCAACCGCCGGCCGGGATTCGCCGGCGACACGCTCACCTGCCGCGGCCGTGTCACCCGCGTCTACGAAGCCAGGGGCGAGCACCTGGCCGACTGCGAGATCTGGGAGGAGAACCAGCGCGGCGAAGTCTGCGCGCCGGGCACGGCCACGGTCGCGCTGCCCTCGCGCGGCTGAAGGCGCGCCAGGGCACTTACAGATGGTTTCAAAACCGGCTCGAGTTCCCGCTTGTAGGTGTGCGATCGCACCTGAACGCCGGTCTTGAAACCATGTCTTAGAAGCGAATGCGGCCCTTCTCCGCGCGGAGAAGGGCCGCATTCGTTGTGGAACAGCGCAGGTGTGACCTACGACTCCCACTTCCAGGTGCGGGTGGCGATCGCCGTGGCGATCAGCGCCCAGACCGCGATGCCCGCGAGGTCCGTCCACAGCGCCGAGGAGAAGCCCTGGCCACCGAACGACACGCGCTGCAACGCGTCCACCAGGTAGGTCATCGGCAGACCGTGCGTCACCCAGGCCACGCCGCCGTTGAGGCCGGCGCGGGAGACGAAGAGACCGGAGAAGAGCAACATCGGCAGGAAGAAGAGGAAGGACATCGGCCCGGCCTGGTCCTCGTTCTTCGCCAGCCCAACGACGATCATGCCGATCGCAATGAACGCCGGGGCGCTGATGATGGAGAGCGCAATCAAGCCCAGGGTGCTGCCGGTCACGTGCGCCTGGAAGACGAAGCGCCCGATCGCCCAGGTGATTACGCAGGAGCCGGCCACCATCAGCACGCGGCTGGCAACGATGCCGTTGACGAAAGCCATCGCGCTGGCCGGCGACGCCTTGATCCGGCGCAGCACGCCACGCTCCTTGTAGCGGGTGATGCCGAAGATCACGCTGTTGAAGCCCACGTTGGTGGCCGTGAGTGCGATCATGCCGGGCAGCAGCAGGTCCATATAGTTGCGCTTCACCCCGCCCGGACCGACGGCGTGGAGGTTGAACAGGCTGAGCACCAGCATGATCAGCAGCGGCATGGCGAGCGTCCAGATCACGGCCTGCGGGTCGCGATAGAAGCTCTTGATCTGGTTATCGAGTGTCGCGCGAAAGACTCGCATTACTTCTCCTCCTCGCCTTCACCGAAGCCGTGACCGGTGGTGGACAAAAAGACGTCTTCCAGCGTCGCCTGCCGCACCGGCGCGGGCCGCCGGTAGCCCGTCTCAAGTAGTTGCTGAATCAGCGCGGCCGGGGCACCCATGGCGCCGATGGTGCCCTGGTCCATGATCGCCACGCGGTCGCACAGCTCTTCGGCCTCTTCCATGTAGTGGGTGGAGAGCAGGATCGTGCGGCCCTCGCTCTGCAGGCGGCGAATCAGCCGCCAGAGGTCGATGCGCGCCTTCGGGTCCAGGCCGGTGGAGGGCTCGTCCAGCAGCACCAGCGGCGGGTCATTGACCAGCGCCGCGGCGATGGCGAAGCGCTGCTGCTGGCCGCCGGAGAGCTGCTGCACGCGCAGCTTCGGGCGGTCCGCCAGGTCCACTTCCCGCAGCAGCGCCATCGCATCGCAGCGGGTGTCGTAGCAGGCGGCCACGTAATCGAGCTGCTCGGTCAGCCGCAGGTGCTCGAAGAAGTCGGAATGCTGCAACTGGGCGCCGATCAGCCGCTTCACGCCGCGCGGGTCGGCGGTGATGCTGCGGCCCAGCACGGATACTTCGCCAGACGTCGCCTCGCGCAGCCCTTCGATAACCTCGATCGTCGTCGTCTTGCCCGCGCCGTTTGGGCCGAGCAGGCCGAAGATCTCGCCCTGCTGCACGGCGAAGCTGATCCCCTTGACGGCGATGAACTCGCCGTAGCGCTTCACCAGCTGGCTGACGCTGAGCGCGTAGGCGGTCGCCGCGTGCATGCCATTGCGCGACGGGGCTTCGAGCGTGGCGGTGCCGATACTCATCTCCTGCTCCTCGTGCTGCGTGGGCGCGCCGCTGGCTTGGGCCGAGTCCCGGCGGCGGCTATACTGTGCCCGGATGATTGTCTCATCGGCTCACTTGTTTAGTATCTAAGATACTTAGATACTAAGATGAATGGCAGGCCATGTCAAGCCGCGAATCTCCCCGTCGCCCTCAGCTTGTTGCCGCCCTGACCGAAGCACTGCGCGAGGTGAGCGGCTACAGCGTGCTTTTCAGTCAGGCGGTCGCCAACCGTCTCGGCATCGGCGCAACCGACCTGGAAAGCCTCGGCTTCCTCAGCCGGGACGGCAGCGTCACGGCCGGGCGGCTGGCAGAGCTGACCGGACTGACCACCGGCGGCGTGACGGGGCTGGTCGATCGCCTGGAACGTGCTGGCTACGTGCGGCGCGAAGCGGATCCTCGCGATCGCCGCCGCGTACTCATCACGCGGAACTCCGAACGGGAAGCCGAGCTCCTGCCGCTGTTCTCGTCGATGCAGCAGGCGATGGAGACGTTGTACACGCGCTACACCGACGCCGAACTCTCGCTGATCCTGGACTTCGCAACCCGTGCCGTGGCCGCTTCGAAGGCTGAGATCGCCAAATTACAACGCGCGGAGCACCCGGGGCGTGGATCAGCCGGCGCTTGATTCCTCTCCATTTTCTCCTGTGCGTCCTTGCCGGCGCACGATACTTTCGTACAGTTGTTCGACCGTCCATAAGACGCCCCGCGGCTTGACCCTCTGTTGTGGCCGCGCTGTGCCGCGCAGACCGGCGGTGGGACGCCCTCAGCGCGCGCTGAGGGCCACACCTGCTCCGGTCATCCTTTACACCGGCGGGCAGTTCGGTTGGCAAACGTCGCGTTGCATCGTCGCGATACCGGCCGCAGCCAGGAGGGCTACGTCTTGATACGCAGCAGGAGCTGTTCCTGCTGTGCCAGCTCCGCTGCCCGCTGCCCAAGCGCGTCGAGGTCATCGTCGATTGTAAGGAAGCGTCCGGAGAGCGCATCGTAGCGCCCCGAGGCCAGCCGCACACAAAGGTCGGCCGCCCGCTCCGCCGGGGCATAGACGCTCTCCGGCAAGCCGAACTTGTAGGACAGCAGTAGCCGGGTCTTTACCACCCCGGGATGGACTGCAAAGACGTGCACCCCGTGCGGACCGGCGGTCTGAGCCAAGCCTTCCGTCATGCGCAGCAAGGCGGTCTTCGCGACCGACGTCGCCATGATGGGCGGGTAGGCCCGCGTGCCGGTGACACTCACCATGTTGATGATGCGCCCGCCACCACGGGCCAGCATCCCGGGCACGACCGCCTGGTGGCAGAGGAACGCGCCGCGCACAATCACTTCCTGGCATTCCCACCACTGCTCGGCATCCACTTCCCAGTCGTTGCCGGCCGGTCCCGGTGTGCCGGCGTTGTTCACCAGGAGGGTGACCGGCCCTAGCTGCTGCTCCGTCTCCGCGACCAGGTGCCGCACCGCGGTCGCATCGCGGACATCGGTGGGCACCGCCACCACCCGCCCCCCGGCTGTGGCAATCGCCTTGCTCGTGTCCGCCAGCTCGTCGGCACTGCGGGCGGCCACGCTCACCGCCGCCCCCGCCTGTACCAGGGCAACAGCGACGGCGCGGCCGATGCCCCGACCGCCGCCGGTCACAATTGCCACCTGTCCGTCTAGCTCGCCCATGCCTCGCCCTCCGTGCTGGTCGCTGTCCCGTGCCGCGCCGCAGTATACCGCGCTAGCGTCGACGTCCCTCAGCCGACCGCCACCTGCTCGCTGAAACAGCCCTGCACCCCGCTGGCTGGGGCGGGTCGCCGGCGCCAACGCCGTCGCCGCGGCGGCACCGGCAGCGCCAAGCGCCACTCGTCGGACTCCGGCGTCCAACTCCACAGCGGTGCTTGCTCGGCCTGATAGCGGGCTGGAAGTACGCGCGGCGCGGTCTCCGTGGTCAGCTCGCCGCGGCGGTTCACCTTCACCGTGTAATAGGCGAGCGGCTCCTCGCCGTGCCCCACCGTCAGCGTCTCCTCCGACAGCCACACCAGGGCGTCCTGCCGGGCCACTGCCCGGTTGCCGTACACCCGCCAGCGGCGAAACTGCACGTAGCCCGCCCGGTCCAGCCGTCGTTCGTAGCGCACCGGCGCGAAGAGGCGCGCCAGCTCGGCCGGCTCCTGTGGTCTGCCGATGACCCAGGCCAGCACGCTCGCCGGCGTGCGCCGCTCCGGCCGGCGGGCCCGGTGTGTCCAATGCTCTTGGGCGTTGTACTGCTCCACCCAGCGGTCGTGCACCTGCTGCAACGCCACCCAGCTCGTCGCTTTGGCGAAGTCCCAGTCCGCCATCCGCCGCTGCACGTTGAAGGTCGTCTCGATGTAGGACTGCCAGGGCTGATGGTGCTCGATGCGCTTGTGCTCGATGCCGAGCGCGACGTAGATGGCCGTGGCCCGCTCGGCCTTGAAGATGCTGCCGTTGTCGCTGACCAGCTGCTCGGGACAGCCGTATTCCCTGAGCGCGGCGTAGAGCACCACCAGGTAGGCGTTGAGGTCCTGCCGTCGCGAGAGCGCACTGGCCAGGATGGCGCGGCTGTAGTTGTCCATGATGGAAATGCAGTACACAGGGTCATCGTCGATGCGGTGGACATCGATGTAGCGCAGGTCGACGGTCCAGTACTGGTGCGGGTAACGCGCGGCGAACGGCATCGCCTTGGGCGTCGTCGGCTGCTTCTGGGGACCCGGTAAACCGTACAGCGCCCGGTTGTGCTGCAGGATGCGGCCACAGGTGCTGCGGCTGAGGTCGATGCCGAACTCCTCCTTCAAGCGGCTGTGCAGCCGGAAGGCGCCCAACTCGGGATTCTCCTGGAGCTGGCGAGCAGTCTCCAGCGTGCGCAAGTCCACCTTCAGCGCCCGGCGCTTGCGGGCACGCGACTTGTCCGGGAGACCGGCAAAGTCCTCGGACACCCAGCGCCGCAGGGCGGTATAGACCGTCGGCCGGCTGGTTTCCAGATAGCCGGCGATGCTCTGGACGCTCCAGCCCTCAACATGAAGACGGATGATGGCCAACCGCCGCTCGGTGGCGTTCGGGAGCTGATGGTACGGGGCAAAGCGGCGGGTCGCCGATGTTGGCAGCGGCGCCTCGGCGAGCACGCGGGCGACCGTGTGATGACTGAGCCGACGGCCGAAGCGCACCGCGCAGATGCCGACCAACTCCCGCAGCCCCAAACCGGGATACTCTGCTTTCAGCTCGCGCAGCGCTTGGCGGATGTCTGCGGACAGGCGCGCCGGCGCCGGCTGGTCAAAGCAGGCGGTCAGCCCCTCCGCCTCGAAGCGGTCGGCGTGGCGCGCAAGCGTGCGGGGCGATACCCCGGTCTGCTCCGCACGTGCCGTCGGCGGGAGCCCAAAGAGCACGACGGGGCGAATCAGCTCGTACTGCACCTGCTCCGGCCAGGTAAGCCGGAATTGGAGGTCCGTCCAATCGTCAGTCGGCCGGCGGCGCACCCGCTTGGTCGCTGGCATGACCCCGGCCCTCCGGGAAGAGTAGAAAGGCCGAGCATAGCCAGGGGCGCTGTAAGGCGCAAGATTCGCCATCCCGCGCCTGGATGGGTCCTGGGATGGGGGGAGCTGCTCTCGCGCATCTCAGGCGGTCTTTGGTCAGCCGAACTGCCCGCCGGTGTAAAGGATGACCTGAGCAGGTGTGCTGAGGGCGTCCCTTGAGTCGACGCCAGGTCGGGGGGCATCAGTCCGCGGCCGCGATCGCGCTTGCGGACTCGCTTGCGGCGGCGCGCACGCGGCTGCCCTCGATATCGAGGTGCGGCAGCAGCGCGTCCAGCCAGCGCGGCAGCCACCAGTTGGCGTCGCCAAGCAGCTCCATGGTCGAGGGCACCAGCACCAGGCGCACGATCGTCGCATCGACAAAGATCGCCGTCGCCAGGCCGATGCCGAACTCCTTGATAATGCGGTTATCGCCCAGCACGAAGGTGAGGAAGACGACGACCATGATCGCCGCCGCGGCCGTGATCAGCCGCGCCGTGACCGCAAGGCCGTGGCCCACCGAGTCCGCGTTGTTGTGCGTCTGCGTGTACTCCTCGCGGATGCGGCTGATCAGGAAGACCTCGTAGTCCATGGAGAGGCCGAAGAGCACGGCGAACATCATCATCGGCAGGAAGGTCTCGATCGGACCGGCCTTGACGCCGACAATGTTCGAGAACCAGCCCCACTGGAAGATCGCCACCACCACGCCGTAGCTGGCCCCGATCGAAAGCAGGTTCATCACGGCCGCCTTCAGCGCCACCAGCACTGAGCGGAAGACCGCGATCAGCAGCAGGCAGCTCAGGCCGATCACCGCGCCGAAGAACAGCGGCATGCGGCTCTCGATGCGGTCGCCGATGTCCACGAAAGCCGCGGTCGGGCCGGCCACATAGACACGTGCGCCGCTGCCGTCCACCGCCGGCGGCAGCGTGCTCTTGCGCAGGTCGCGCACCATCCGCTCGGTGGCGCTGTCCTGCGGCGCCGTCTGCGGCGTGATCGTCATGATCGCGGCGTCGCCCGCCGCATTCGGAATCGGCGGCGAGACCTGGGCCACGTTTGGCGCGGCCTTCAGTGCCTGCTCCACGTTGCCCAGCGCGGCCTGCCCGTTCTGCCCCGCGCCCTTCAGATCGACGACGGCCATGAAGGGGCCGTTGAAGCCTTTGCCGAAGCCCTCGGTCAGCAGATCGTAGGCGCGGCGCGAGTGCAGCGAGGTCGGGCTGTTGCCCGCGTCGGAGAAGCCGAGATGGATGCGGAAGAAAGGCAGCGCCAATACCACGAGCGCGCTGAGCGAGACCACCAGCCACAACCAGGGCCGCCGCTGGATGCCGCCGGCGAATCTGAACCAGAAGCCGCGCGCGTCGCCCGCGCCCCTGGTCTTGAACAGCGGCAGCTGCCAGCGGTCGACGCGCGTGCCGGCGAAGGCGAGCAGCGCCGGCAGCAGCGTCAGCGCGACAACGACCGCCATCGCCACGACGATCGACGCGCCGATGCCCACCGCCGCGATAAAGGGAATGCCGACGGCAATCAGGCCGAGCAGCGCGATCGCCACAACGATGCCGGCGAAGCTCACCGCACGGCCCGCCGTGCCCATGGCCAGCACCACGGCGTCCTCGACGCTGCGGCCGGCGTGCAGGCCCTCGCGGAAGCGGGTGACGATGAACAGCGCGTAGTCAATGCCCACGCCAAGGCCGATCATCGAGGCGAACGCGGTGACGAAGGTGGGGAAGGAGAGGAAGTGGGCGCTGAAGGCGACCAGGGCGAAGGCGCTGCCGATCCCGACGAGCGCCGTGGCGAGCGGCAGCCCCATCGCCACGACCGAGCCAAAGGCGATCAGCAGGATGAAGACCGCGCCAAGCAGGCCGATCGCTTCGGTCGAGCCGGGCGGCTCGGTCTCCGTCGCTTCGACCACCTGGCCGCCGGCCTCAACCGTCAGCCCGTTCCCCTTCGAGCGATCGACCAGCTTGAGCAGCTGGTCCACGTCGCTCGTCGGCAGTGCGTCGGCCTGCTTGGCGTATTGCAAGGTGGCGAAGGCGACCGTCCCGTCCCGCGAGATCGCCTGGCTGTTCGGGTCGAACGGCGATTGCACGCCGACCACCCCACTCAGCCCCTTCGCCTGCAGCAGCACGCCGTCGATGCGGGCCTTGATTTCCGGGTCGTTGATGCCGGACTTCGCCTGGAAGACGATGCGGGCACTGTCGCCCGCCTGCGTCGGGAAGCGGCTCTTGAGCAGGTCCAGCGCTTTCTGCGATTCGGTGCCCGGCAGCGAGAAGTCGGAGGCGAAGCTGCCGCCGAAGGGGATGACCATCCCGATCAGCAGCACCAGCGCCAATCCCCAGGCGATCACCACCGCCTTGCGGTGGCGCACGGCGAAACGCGCCCAGCGAGCGAGGGCTCCGGGCGAGGCGGTGGCGGCTGACGATGCGGACGATGAAGCAACGCTCATGGCCGATCCTCCGAGATGCCGCGAGCGCCGGCCCGGACGGCGAACGTGGCTGAAGCTGTGCTACACTCTACTTGACGGAAATGGAATCACTGTTCCGTTTAATTGGAATACGAGTTCCGCTTCCTTGTCAACCCGTACTTTTGCTCTATACTGAAACCGGTCCATCGGCCGTTGATCGCATCCCGCCCCTCTCCGAAGCAGATCGGTGGGGCACGTTCCGTGGATGGCGCGCGGCGCGGCCGGCGGCATCGCGGAGGCTGTTGGTTCATGACCATCGACCAGTCGCCGACCCGTGCGGACGCCCGCGCCAACCGCGCCCGCCTGCTGGCGGCGGCGCACGAGGTGCTGCGCGAGCGCGGCCCCGACGCCGAGATGAAGGAGATCGCGGAACGCGCCGGCGTGGGTGTGGGCACGATCTACCGCAACTTTCCCACGAAGGACGACCTGATCGTCGCGATCGTGACCGAGATGGTCGATCAGATCCGCGACAACATCGACAGCGCTTCGGCGCTTGACGACCCGATCGAGGCGATCCAAGCGCTGCTGCGGCGCGGTTTCCAACTGCACGAGCACTTCGGCGACATGGCCGCGGTGCTGGGCGGGCACATGCCGCCGGCCTGCATCCCTTTGTTCATGGAGCTGAACCCGGTGGCGCGCATCGCACCACTGGTGCGGCGCGGGATCGCGGCCGGCATCTTCCGCGCCGATCTGGACGTGGAGCTGACGGCAGACTTCCTGGCGTCGTCGTTCAAGCCGTCGTTCTTCGTGCGCCGCAGCCCGGACGAGCGCGCCCGTGCCTACGCCGGCCTCTTCCTGCGCGGCATGCTTGCGCACCCCGAAGCCGGCCCCGCCTGAGCCTCGCATCCGCCGCAGCGCCGAGCCGCACGAACCGTACTCGCGGGGCGGGGGTCGGCGCTCCCGATGCCGGATCACCCGTCGCCCGTACGCGGCGGTCGGGTCGCCACGAAGGCGTGGCAGACGCGAATCGATGGGGGCGAGGACCTGCCTTCAGTCCACCATGCGCAGGCGGCAGGACGCCGGATCGACGGCGACGAGCAGCGGCCGCGTCATGCTGCCGAGCGAGACGATCGCCTGGCCGGGCGCCAGCGAGGGCAGCCGTTGCCAGAGCGAGTCGTCGATACCGCCCACTTGCCGGCGCAACTGGCCGACCACGTTCACATCGGTAATCTTATGCAAGATCAAGTTGTTCAGCAGGCCGCGGACTGGGTTGAGCGCGCGCCTCGGCACATCCGCTTTGTGGCCCACATGCCTTGGCGCCACTCTGACGGCCTGGAAGTGACCGAATCCGCTTGATGGCGCTCCCTCAGCCAACCCGGACCGCGCTGCTCTCGCGCTCGATCGACGAGCCGGCCCCAGGCCGCTCAACCGCCCCCGTAGCACACCGCCGCGTCGGCTTGGTCGCCTACCTGTGGCGAGGCGCTACGATGCCCGCGAACCGGCCGCCGCTGCCGCGGATGGCAAAA
>Ga0070730_10003881_pt1 | contig 13289 bp, 9 predicted proteins | sample Coa_R1_3_FD_66447 | JGI IMG/M metagenome (GOLD analysis project Ga0070730, IMG submission 66447) | Surface soil microbial communities from Centralia Pennsylvania, which are recovering from an underground coalmine fire - Coalmine... | ecosystem: Environmental > Terrestrial > Soil > Unclassified ...
CCGATGCTTGACCTGCGCTACGAGCGCCTGTACGGCTATCTGCAGGACGACGTCACGCGCCGGCGCGCCAGCGTCAATTTGATTTTGGACTTGCTGTGTGAGCCCGGCCCAGAGCGGCTGCTGCTGCTGGCGCGCTTTGCGGAAGACGCGCCGCTGTTGGCCAGCGGTCTGCTGGAGCGCGTGCCCGAACAGGGCGGCGCGCAGCCTTCGCTGTTGGCGCAGGCTCTCACCCCGGACGAAGCCATTGTGTCCTGGCTGCTGAGCGAGTATCAACCACATCACGACCTGGGCAGACACGCCACCCTGATCACTCTCACAGGCAGCGAAGCCGACCGCGTGCTGGCGGGCAAAGCCTGGCCAGCCTTACAGCCAGCCCTGCAGCTTGAGGCCAGCCCGCCGCCCGTACTCATCTTCCACGGGCCCGACCAGGCCGGCCAGGAGGCGGCTGCCCGCCTGGCGGCTGCTACCCTGCGCCTGCCCATTCTGCGGGTGGATCTGAGCGCGGCCATCAACCCCGACCGGCCGCCGCTGCGCGTGCTGCGCGCGGCGCTGCGCGATGCCAGCCTCACCGGCGCCATCGCCTGCCTGGTGGGCTGGGACGCGTGCCTGGCACCCGACCCAGCCGGCAACACACCTCTGGCCGACCTGCTGGCGCTGATCGATCGCCATCGGCAGTGGGTGGTCATCGCTGGCCAGTCCACCTGGCAGGCGCGCGGCAGCGAACGCGAGCGACATCTGATCTGGCTCGATTTCCCGGTTCCCGATTACGCCCACCGCCACAAGCTGTGGACACACTTCATTGGGCAGTGCGGGGTAGCCGCGCCCGCTGAGCTCGACCTGGTCGATCTGGCGGGCCAGTTCTCGCTGACCGCCGCCCAGATCCACGATGCCGTGGCCACCGCCGCCGACCAGGCCCGCCTGCGTGGGGGCACGCTCGACAACCACGAGCTGTTCATCGCGGCCCGGTCTTACTCAAGCCCGGGGCTGGCCAACCTGGCCCACAAGATCGAAGCGCGCTACACCTGGGACGATATTGTCCTACCCACCGATCAGTTGGCCATGTTAAAGGAGATCATCTCCACGGTGCGCGGCCGGCCGCTGGTTTTGGAAACCTGGGGCGTGGGCGAAAAGCTGGCCGCCAGCGCCGGGGTGACCATCTTGTTTGCCGGCCCGCCCGGCACCGGCAAGACCATGGCCGCGGAAGTGATCGCCTCCGAGCTGGGGCTGGAGCTGTACAAAATCGACCTATCGACCGTGGTCAACAAATACATCGGCGAGACCGAAAAGAACTTGGGGCGCATTTTCGATGAGGCCTCCAACAGCAATGCCATCTTGTTTTTCGACGAAGCCGACGCCATCTTTGGCAAGCGCTCGGAGGTCAAAGACGCGCACGATCGCTATGCCAATATCGAGGTGAGCTATCTGCTGCAGCGCATGGAGACCTACGATGGGGTGACCATCCTGGCCACCAACCTGCGGGCCAACCTGGACGAGGCCTTCACCCGCCGGCTGCAGTTCGCGGTGGACTTCCCCTTCCCCGATGAGAACTACCGGCTGCGCATCTGGGAGTCGCTTTTTCCGGCCAGCCTGCCGCGCGCCGACGATCTTGACCTGGCGCTGCTGGCGCGGCGGTTCAAGATGGCCGGCGGCAACATCCGCAACATCATCGTCAGCGCCGCCTACCTGGCGGCCGCGGATGGCGGGGTGGTCACGATGCCGCATCTGCTGCACGGCGCCCGGCGCGAGCTGCAGAAGATGGGCCGGCTGCTAAAGGAAAAAGAGCTGGAATGAACCGCGGCAGGGTGGTGGCTAACAGGTTATATGGCTGACTCCTTTTTTCTCAATCGGTGAATAGCGGCTCGTTCAAAGCTCTCCGACAACAGTCGTCGGGACAATTTCAAAGCTCCTAATCGACCTTCCAAACCGTCACTCTGGCCTCGATCTCCTGCTCGCGCAGGGCGCGCGTGACCGAGACGCGGTGATGGCCATCGCGCACATAGTAGCAATTGCCAACCTGGATCAATTCCACCGGCGGCAGCCCAATGCCGGCGGCGACGGCACTGGCGACACTCTGCCAGCGCTGGCGCATCCGGTCGGTCGGTGGGTGGAACTGGTCATCGAAGTCTTCCGTGCGGCCTTCGCTGCCCCGGATCTCGTCGATGGCCACCTGCTTCAGACCGGCGAAATGGCCACTCTGGCCTTTGCCAGTATCGGCCGCCAGGTTGCGCAGCGCGGTGGGGCGGCGCAGGATGCCGGCCAGCAGCCAGTGCGTGCGGCCGTCGGCCAGCGCAGTGGAGAAGAGTTTGGCGGCGGTGTTGTTCCGGCTCAGTGATTCGGCAACCATGTAAGAAGCATTACAATGAGTGGGGCATTGTGGTGGGGTGCGTAGCCTTCGCCAAGTTCAATTGATCGCGCAAGCACAACTGGATACGCGACCCTTCGCCCTTGTAGGCCTGGTCAGGCCGTGTTGACTTTCATCATTGCGAAAATGCTCGCATTGCAGCCAAGGCGCTATCCGCACACCTGCTGTCTGGGCGATTGGCTGATGCATTGGCGACACGCGCATGTGATGCGGGGGGTTCTATGTTGACGGAAAAGTCATTTGATACGGGCGAGGTTGTGATTAATTTCGCCGAGAGCAGTAATAGCCATCCGCCCTTGGTTATGCTGCATGGGGTGACCCTAAACTGGCGGACTATGGGCGAGCTCATTCCAACGCTCGAACAAAACTGGCATATCTACGCTTGTGATTTCCGTGGACACGGCAAGTCTGGACGGGCGACATCGGGCTATCGGGTTGTCGATTGTGCGCTCGACGTAGTCGCGCTGATCGAGCGCCTTGTATGCCGGGAGACCGTGGTGCTTGGCTTTTCATGGGGAGCGGATGTAGCGATTCGCGTTGCCGCCCGGCTACCAATGCTGACCCGAGCATTAGTCGCACTTGAGCCGGGATTAATGCTCCGGGACACTCGCATTTCGTCAACCTGGCTCGACGATGCGATTAGGCAGATCTACGATATTTCGAAGTCCAGCCGCACAATCGAAGAAATGATCGCAATCATCAAACTACGTATGCCAGGGATAGATGAGGCTGGCGCTCGGTTCGAGGCGAATAGGATCAGTAGCCTTGATCCAGCGGTGCTCATCTATTTGCTAAGCGAGCCGCCGTTTGAAGATTCTGACTTAGAAGAAGTGTTACCTCTGGTATCTTGTCCAACCCTTCTAGTCTATGGCGAGACAGACCTAGGTGGGCTTGTTCGTGAAAGCGATGCGACACGATTCAAAGCCCGTGTCCCCAACGCCAAGATGGTCCAGATTAAGGGCGCAGGACATGGCGTTATCCTGGAACCGTTTCGCACATTGACGCTGGAGCATGTTACGACGTTTCTCGAGACAGTCTAGCTGCTTTGAATGACCGATCAGCGACGGCCCACCTCATATATCATTGTTGCGGAACTGATCGCTGGGCGTGCCAAGTGGCACGCGAAGCCCGATTACTAAAGGCGCCAACGGTGGCCAGTCGTCGCCGTGAGGCGCTTGTTTCCTCCCGAAACTATGACTACTGACCATGCTGTTCATCACAGTACTGTAAATCAACTTGGCGAGCCTGAATAAGACGCAATAGCCCTGACTCGTCTTGAGGGCCCGCTTGCACTATAATCTCGGTCAGCATCCCATGCCATGAAGCCGCACGCCGATAACCATGCCCACCAGCCGCCAGTTATCACTCGCTCGCTCTACGGTCGGGACGGCGCTTCGCAGTTCTAAAGGCAACGCCAAGATCGCCGCCGTGCGCCGTGGGCCGGCCGTTCAGGCTACCGCCTTGCAGCGGGCCGTTGCCAATCCGCGCCAGGCCACGCCGGCCGCGATACAGGCGCTGCAAGCGCACTATGGCAACCGGGCGGTCCAGCGACTGATCCAAGGCAAGCTCTTGGTGGGGCCAGCGCGGGATGGGTATGAGCAAGAGGCTGACCGCGTCGCCGATCGTGTCCTCGGAGGCGGGCGGGCCAACAGCGCCTCCGGCTCGGCTGGTAGTGTGCAGCGCACTGGCGCCGGGGAGGGCTTCGAGGCCGGCCCGCAAATTGAGGCGCGCCTGGCGGCCCTCAAAGGCCAGGGCAGCCCCCTACCCAACAGCCTGCGCGCGCGCATGGAGCACGGCCTGAACGCCGATTTTGAAGACGTGCGCGTGCACAGCGATTCCCAGTCGTATCAACTTAATCACTCACTCCAGGCGCAGGCCTTCACCCACGGGCGCGATATTTATATGGCCGAGGGCAAGTTCAACCCGGGCTCCAGCCAGGGCCAACACCTGCTCGCCCACGAGCTGGCCCACGTGGTCCAGCAGACCGGCCCCGGCGTTCAGCGCCAGCCGCAGGGGGAGGGCGAGGGCCGGGTGCAGCGCTTCCCGGCCAATGTGCTGACGACGCCCATCAATTGGGCGGCGCAAGACTTTGAGATCCGACAGTCGTCCAGCGGCGCCATGGGCGGGGTGAGCTTCTTCAAGTCACGCCGGGCCGTGAAGGGCGAAGTGTCGAGCGTGGTGGTCAAATCGCTGGTAGCCGGCGAGGGCGAGCAGGTGAACCTGGGCGAAAAAGTGCTCTCGACGCTGGGCGTCAACGTGCCCAACAGCCGGCAGGTGCACGCCGGCGACCCGGAGTTTGCCCAACTGGCGCACGCACTGGACCTGCCGCTCGACCCGCAAGGTATCGCGCACACCGCCAACCATCGCGCCATCCACACCTTCATGGTGATGCAGTCGCTGCCGGCCCAAAGCCTGGGCGACCTGGCGGTGGAAGCCCGGACGGAAGAAGATATCGACCACCTGGTGGATGTGCTGATCGATACCAATCTGCTGCGCACCGTCGGGCGCATGGCGGTGTTCGACACCGCCATTGGCAATTTCGACCGGATCACGTCCGAGGGCCTCAATTTCGGCAACATCATGGTCAGCGACCCGGAGGCGCACGCCACACTGCAATTCTGGGCCATCGACACGGCGGCTAACCTGCCCAAGCTGGAAGGCCAGATCATCGACCGGGTGACCACCCGGGGCGGCTTCGACGAAAATTCGCGCGCTAACCCGGGCCTGCTCAAAAAGCTCATGGATCATGGGCCGGCTGAGCTGGGGGCGCGCTTCGTCGACGGCCTGTCGATGCACATGATGAACACGCAGAGCAGCAAGGTGATGAACGCCGAGAGCGAGGCCGAGCAAAACGAGGTGATGAAAGACTCACCGCGGGTGCAGCAGCTGGCGATGTACCTGTCGGGCTCGCTGGCCGCCGTCCGCAACGAAATGATCGCGCTGATCACTGAAGGCTACAACACGGGCGTAGAGCGGCTGGTGACCCTGATGAGCTCGGCCAACAAGGGCGGGCAAGATCGCGAGGAAATCAAGGCCGAGGCCCAGCTCGAAGGCTCATGGGAAACACTGAAGGCCCACACCCGCTACCTGGAGCTGCGCGCGCGGCAGGGGCTGGACCATGCCACAGCCGCCGACTTCGTCAAGCGCTACGCCGCCTATCGCGCGCTCAAGAATACCGACATACCGGCGCCCATCGCGGTCGACCCCACCCGGTTTGCCGATATGGAATTCCCGGCCATCTTGCTCAAGGACCGGCCGCTGCTGGCCAGGAACGCCACCAAACAGAATTATAAACAGGACCAGGCCATCCAGGGGGCGCGGTTCAACTCGGACCTGCGCGTCTTTATGGCTGAGATCGACAAGCAGAACGACGACCTGCATCGCCTGCAGGGACCGGCCCAGTTCTCGCTCAGCCAGATGCGCGAAGAGATCCGGCGCGAGTTGGGTGGCCAGCGCCAGGGCGCTCAACAGCCCGGCCCGGCGATGGACAGCTACGCGGTCAAACGTAAGGCGCTGTTGATGCAGAAAATCAACAGCCTGTATCGGGTGAGCCTGTCGGTGCTGGCGTATGCCGAAGTCTACAAGCTGAAGGGCGAGTCATTTTTGCCCGGTCTGCTCAAATTGAAGGACGGCAGCCTGCGCGAGTATGGGCCGAGCCTGTCGGCGCAGCTTGAATCTCTGTTCAAAGAAATGGAACTGCTCAAGACGCTGCACCGGCGGCTGGAAGTGCATGCTGGCAATACGCCCTGATTGTCAAACTTTTTCATGACCCGCGGCCGGGCTACCGCGGGTCATAAATCCGTTGGAATGGTCCCCAGCACCTGGCGCGGACCACGGAATCGGGTATACTCTGCCCGAACGGGCAAGTTGCGTTTCAATAACCTATCGGTGTTTCAGTTAGGGTAGACGTCACGGGTGCCGTGCGCGGAAAATCCGCGCCTCCAAATGGTCTTTCGCGTCGCACCATGCAGGCGTCCAACCGGTGCCGCCGCCGATTTCGAACTCTCAAGTGAGCACCAAACACCGAGGTGGCCGCCTGGTCCATACTCTGGTTGGGTGTTGCCCCAAGCTGATTGGTAGATAGGAGCACGCGTGGAATGATCGATGAGCTGGATGAGGCCTTGCGCGAGCTTCTGATTCGCGAGCTCCCGATCAAAAATAACGAGGTCGACATCGCCTTCGACCAGCCCAAGCGCGACTGGTCGGCGCGCCTCAGCCGGCCTACGATCAACCTGTACCTGCACGACATCCGCGAGAACGTCAAACTGCGCCGCGAACAGCGGCCGTACGAGCTGGAGCGCAATTCAAAAGCGGTGGTGCAGCAGCGCCAACCCATGCGGGTGGACCTGCATTATCTGCTCACCACCTGGGCGGCGGCGCCTGAAGACGAGCACCGGCTTTTGGCGCGCGCTTTGATGACCCTCATGCGCTACCCGGAATTTCCCGGCGATCTGCTGCCCGAAGGGCTGCAAGATCAGCCCATCCCCATCCCGCTCAAGGTGGCCCAATCCGACACGCTCGACAAACCCAGCGATCTGTGGAGCGTGCTCGACAACCAGCAGCGCCCGGGCCTCGTGCTCATCGCCACGCTGTCTTTCTCGGCTTACCCATCGGTGGTCAAGCCGCTCACCCGCTCGGCCGAAGTGCGTACTGGGCCCAGCGACAACCCAGCGGCCGGCCATGGCTATATTTCAATCAGTGGCATGGTGAAAAGCAAGAAACCCCTGGTCAATTTAGGTCTAAAGCTGCTCGAGCGCGACCTGGCCATCCAGTTGCAGCCCAACGGCGAATTTGGGATTCGCAATCTCCAGCCAGGTGACTATACTTTGGAGATTACGGCCGATGGCCGCAAAACTGTCCAGCACAAATTGACCGTCCCGGCGCGCAGCTACGATGTCGAGTTGTAAACAAGCGCGGCGGGGTGGTCTGTTGTGGGTTTACGACCCGGCTGGCGCGCTGGCCGGCGCCCGGTTTTCTGTCCGACGGCCAGGTGTCGCCGGAAAGGAGGTTGAGCATCGCGAACACCAGCACTAACCTGGGCCTAACCGGCGGCCCGGCGCCCGGTGGACATTTACCGGCCGCGCCCCAGCCAGAAATACGCGCACCCATCACGATGATGACGCTCTCATCCACACAGTAGGGAAAGGAGATCAGCATGCCGGAGTATCTATCACCTGGGGTTTACGTCGAAGAAATCGACCGCGGCCCCAAGCCAATTGAAGGGGTTGGCACAGCCATGGCCGTCTTCGTGGGCTTCACGGAGAAAGCGGCCCAGACCGAGGTCATCGATGGCGAGGTGGTCACACACGACCTGTTCAACCGACCGCAGCTCGTCACCAATTGGACCCAGTACGTCGAGCGTTTCGGCGGTTTCGTCGCCGGCGCCTTTTTGCCGCTGGCGGTCTACGGCTATTTCCAGAACGGCGGCTCGCGCTGCTACGTGCTGAGTGTTAAAACCATCCCGCGGGCCCAAGCCGCCCTGCTCACCAGCGAGGGCAAGCCTGGACTGCTGGTACGCGCCAAGTCAGCTGGCTTCGACGGCTTGCGGCTGCGCGTGCGGGTTGACACCCCGCAGCAATTGGCGGCCCCGGCCGCCCCAGCCGACAAGAAAGGCAAGGCCAAGGACGCCGAAGGCGCCGAAGCCCCCGCCGCGGCGGATGGCGCCGGATCGGGGACGCCGTTCAACTTGACCGTTGAGCGTGAACGGACCGGCGGCGGGTGGGCGATGCAGGAGTCGCTCACCGATGTGACCTTGACCGAGATCGAGCGCGACAACGGGAGCAAGGCGATCGCCCTGGCCTACAAGGACAACCGCGGTCCCAAGTTCGTGGACATCATGCTGCCCGAAGGCAACACGCTGCCGCTGGCCAAGCTTAGCCCGCGCGAGCAGCAGCAGGCGCTCAACATTGAAAACCGGCTGCTCTCGGCGCCGACGACGTCCGAATTCCAGGGCGATGTGCTAGAGCGCACCGGGGTCGAGGGCCTGGAGGCCATCGACGACATCACCATGGTCATCGTGCCTGACCTGATGACCACCATGCCCGGCCAGAAACTCGACCTGACGATGGTCAAGGCCGTGCAGACTATGATCATCGCCCACTGCGAGCATTCCGCGGACCGTGTTGCCATCCTCGACACGCCCCCGAACCTCTCGCCTCAGGCGGTGAAGAATTGGCGCATGAACGTGGCCGGGTTTGACTCGAGCTATGCCGCCCTGTACTACCCCTGGATCGAGGTCAGCGACCCGGTCACCAATCGGCCCATCCTGATGCCTCCGTCGGGTCACATGGGCGGGGTGTGGGCCAGAAGTGACAATACCCGCGGCGTGCACAAGGCACCGGCCAATGAGGTGGTGCGCGGCGCAACGGGCCTGGCCTACAACGTCACCAAGGGCGAGCAGGACACGCTGAACCCGTTCGGGGTCAACTGTGTGCGCGCCTTCCCCGGCATGGGCATCCGCGTCTGGGGCGCGCGCACGCTGTCGTCCAACCCGTCCTGGCGCTACATCAACGTGCGCCGGCTGTTCAACTTCGTCGAGAAGTCGATCGAGCGCGGCACGCAGTGGGTGGTGTTCGAGCCCAACGAGCCGCGGCTGTGGGGCCGGGTGCGCCGCGACGTGACCGCCTTTTTGACCATGGTCTGGCGCGGCGGCGCGCTGTTCGGCACCTCGCCCAGCGAAGCCTTCTTCGTGAAGTGCGACGCCGAGACGAACCCAACGGAGTCGCGCGACTTGGGGCGGCTGATCATCGAAATTGGCATGGCACCCGTGAAGCCGGCAGAGTTCGTGATCTTCCGCATCTTCCAGTGGGCGCCTGGGCAAGAATAGCGCTTAGCAGCTAGTATCAGGAGGCAACCACCATGGCTTATTCACAGCAGCGCGATACCGACCCGTTGATCGTCTACCAATTCGGCATCGAAGTCGGCGGGACGGTCACGGGTTATTTTCAGGAGCTGGGCGGCATCAACTCGGAAAGCGAGGTCATCGAGTTCAAGGTGACTTCGGAAGGCAAGGATTTCATCCAGAAGATGCCCGGCCGCATTAAATGGGGCGATGTGACCCTGAAGCGCGGCATCACCGCCAACCTGCAAATCTGGGAATGGCGGCAGCAGGTTGAAGAGGGCAAGATGAACGACGCCCGCAAGAACTGCTCGATCCTGCTGTACGACCGCAACATGCAGGTGGCAGCGCGCTGGGACTTCATCAACGCCTGGCCGTCGAAGGTTTCCGGCCCGGATATGAAGGCCGACGGCAACGAGTACGGTATTGAAGAGATGACCATCGTGCATGAGGTATGAAGCGCACGAAGGCTTAAGCGCAAGGGAGTGTAGATGCCCCGGCAGACCGAGTTTGAGTTCACCCTGCCTGTCGGTTACACCGACCAGGAAGGCAAGCTTCACCGGCAAGGCGTGATGCGCATGGCGACGGCAATGGACGAAATCGCCCCGCTGCGCGACCTGCGCGTGCGCGGCAACCAGGCGTACCTGGCCGTCATCTTGCTGTCGCGGGTGATTACCCGGCTGGGCGCCTTGCCAATGATTTCCACCGCCGTGATCGAAAACCTGTACGTGGCCGACCTGGCCTATCTGCAGGCGCTGTACCGCCGTATCAACGAAGAGGGCAAGACCACCATCACGGTCACCTGCCCGGCGTGCCAGACGAAATACGAGGTGGATCTTGCCGAGCTGGGGGGGTTGTAGGCTACCCCCTCGACCGCCTGCAGGAGGAGGTAGCCTATCTGGCGTATCACTTTCACTGGCCGCTGGACGCGATCCTGGAGCTCGAACACGCCGAGCGGCAGCAGTGGGTGACGCAGGTCGCAGATATCAATCGCAGGCTCAACGAGGCCGCCCAGCGGCGGTGATCAGGCCGCGGCGATGAACCGGCCGCGGCGACACATCAGCTGTGGCGATAGACCAGCCGCGCGATCCCGGAGGCCGGAGATGGCCTTCGGGATCGCGGGCCAGGCTCAGTTGGCGTGAGGCCGGGCAAGAAACGAGTCGAGGTGAGTGACGGGTATGGCCAGCACAAAATCACTCCAAAAGATCAAGGAGCTGAATGAAAAGCGGCATCTCGAACCCGGCGCCAAGCGGGAGTGGGATAAGCTGGTCAAGGCCTATGACCGGGAGAACTTCACCCAGACGCCGCATCACCCTAAAGGGGCAGAGCTCAAGGAGCTCATCGAGAATTTAGCCGAAGCCTTGGATCATCGAGAGATAATGATCCACAAAGAAACTGATGACTGCTGTGGCCGCGGCAACGGCGGCGACGGCCGCGACGGCGGCGACGGCGCGGACGAATTACCTGAGGGAATCGATTTGGACAATCTGGCCGAGCTGGTTTTCGAGCGGCTAATTTTTGAGGTGCGCATCGAGCGCGAGCGGGTGGGCCGGTCGGCGTGAGGCCGCGTGAGGTCGCGCGTGACTGGCGGCCGGTGGGGCAGCAGGAGGTAGAGCGATGGCATTATCACTTCAAACACAGGGGCTGACGGCGCTTTCGGGCGCGCTCGGCATCCGGCACGACGTCTCGCCGGCGTGGAAATTTTACGTCGAAGTGTTGGGCGTGCTCGTAGCGGAATTTCAAGAATGCAGCGGCCTGGGCTCGGAACGCGATATGGAAGAGGTGACCGAGGGCGGCACCAACGATTTCATCTGGCTCCTACCCAAGCATATTAAACATTCGACCATCGTGCTCAAGAAAGGCATCACCTACAATCGCGAGCTGTGGCGCTGGTTCCGCTGGGGCCAGTTCGACGGTCAGGTGTGGGGCTTCAGCACCATTCCGGGCTCCAGCATGGCCATATCGCTGCTAAAACTGGCCGGCATCGTCGTGCCCCTGGGCACGAGCGTTTCGATTGTTTTGGGCACGGTGGATGGCAAAGTTGCCAAGCACTGGGACCTGATCGGCGCGATCCCGGTCAAATGGACGGCGCCCGACATGAAAGCCGACAGCAATGAAGCCGCCATTGAAACGCTCGAAATCCGCCATCAGGGCATCGACCTGAGCCTGGAAATGATGACGCCGATGGCGGGCTTCTTCGGGGGGGGCGGCGGCGAGGATTTGTCATCCCCGCCACCCGGCGAGGGAGCGCCGAACAGCTACTATGACCTGCAAACCGGCGGGCCAACTGAAGAACACGAGTGGCACGCGAATGATTTCGTGAAAATTACGCCGACGCCGCCTGGAGACACACCAGTGCCTTCAGTCAAGCCGACAAAAGACGAGCCAAACTTTTGGGACATGGCGCCGTATGGCGCCGACGCGCCACCCAAAAAGGATCAGGGGTCCGACTTCTGGGACATGCCCAACCTGGATCCCAGCCAACCGCCGCCAAAAGGACAGGCGCCGTTCGCCTATTTCGACTTTTACGATCTGACGGGAGACGTGGGTTGACCGTGCTTGATCACGGGCGTGCGGCGTCGGCTAATCCGATGACCGCAGCGACACTGGGCAACTTGTTGGCCGGGCTGATTTCGTGATGAGCGACGATCCGAACACGCGCACGCCCGCGCCAAAACCGGACGAGAGGCCCGAGCCACCCGCCGCGCCTGGGCCCGCTGAGACACCAGTAGCGCCAAACGCCCAAGCCAAGGTCGAATCCGAAGCCAAAGCGGCCTTGCGGGGCTCGCCACCCAAGGCAGTCCAGGCAAAGCCGGAGCGCCAGCGGCCAGCAGCCAAGCCATCCGCCCCGCCCAAGGCCCCGGCGCGCGTGCAGCGCCAGGCCAAGCCCCCGGCGCAGGAACCGGCTAAGAAGGCCCCCAGCAAGCGCGCAGCGGCAGCTAAGACGGAGCAGTCGCCGCCTCAGGTGCCTAAGGCACCCAAGCAACTTAAATCGCCCGAACCACCCAGGCCAGCGAAGAAGGTGCAGAGCGAGGCCGAGCCAGCGCCGAAACCGCGCGTCGAAAAACCGGCGCCGAGGGTGCAACGCAAGGCCGAGCCGGCACCCAAACCGCGCGCCGAAAAACCGGCGAGCACGGCCCCGGCCGCCAAGGTCGAGCCCACCGCTGCGCGAGCCGACCCGCCCCCTCCGATCAAGCCATCCCAGCCGCCGGCCGCGCCAAAGCCCCTGGCAGCGGTCGTGCCCGCAACCCCTCAGCAATCTGCGGCCGCGGGCGGCGCGACGTCAGCTCCCGCTGGCGCGCCAGCGGTTCAGCGGGCGGCGGCTGCAACTGAGCCGCTGGACGCGATCGGCCGCCGCATCATCGGTCGTCTGGAGCGGACGGAGCGGGCGTTGAGCCCGTGGACCCGGCAGAGCCTACGATTGCAACAACCCGCGCCACAGACGCCGGCCACCGGGCTGCCGGGTGTCGCACTAAAAAGCGCTGAGCATCCTTTGGCGCCGAGGGCGGCGCAGCCAGGGGTGACGACGGGCGGGCCGGGGACGCCAGACGCCGCGCCCGGTACACAGTCGCCGGTCCCGGCGGGTCGTGTGCCCCGCGTGGCAAGCCCGGCCGGTTCGCTGGCGCAGCGCGTGCAGCGCCAGGAACGGCAAGGCGCTGTGGGAACCTTTGGCCGGTTAGCCCAGGGCGCGGAGCGCGCCGATCGGTTCGCCAGCCGTATCATGGCCCATTTTCCACCCGTCGCGGCCAAATACGAACCACCGCCTGAGCCGGAGGCCGGTGCTGCCAACGCGCCATCAGCGCCGAAAGGACCCATCTTCACTTATTACCCGGAGAGCGCAGCCAGCATTGCCAGCCGCCAGCCCACCATGACGGCGGCGGAGGTGCTGGAGCGTTTTGGTGGGACCCCGGCTGCCCCACCCGTGCAGCGCACCCCGGCACCCGCTCGTGAGGCGCCCAGGCCCAGCCCGCCCGTGAACCAGTCGCCACGGGACCCGCGCCGGGTGCGTCGATTCTCGAAAGTCGAGGAATTGTCTCCGCGCGGCTCCGCACCCGCAGAGTCACCCGCCCCATCCGAGGCACGGCAGGC
>Ga0070730_10003882_pt1 | contig 13289 bp, 9 predicted proteins | sample Coa_R1_3_FD_66447 | JGI IMG/M metagenome (GOLD analysis project Ga0070730, IMG submission 66447) | Surface soil microbial communities from Centralia Pennsylvania, which are recovering from an underground coalmine fire - Coalmine... | ecosystem: Environmental > Terrestrial > Soil > Unclassified ...
CATTTCGGTCGAACCGTTCCACCTGTTTCGCTACCTCGATGAGCAAGCGTTTCGGTACAACAACCGCAAGATGAATGATGGCGAGCGCTTCGACATCGCCGTGCGCTAGATCGTCGGGAAGCGATTGACTTGGGATCGGCTCACCGGCAAGGAATCGGATTCAACACCCGCGAACTAACCAGCAAGGAAAGTAGGAGGCAAAAACGCGGCAAGACCAAACGCTTTTAGAAAACAAAAAGCCGTGATTCGCAGTCACGGCCTTTTGCGGAACTTGTGGATCTAAACTCATTACCTCCTGACGCCGCCAGCGCCGATCAGAGGCCATACGTGCGTAGTGTATCACGGAGGGGTCAATGATCGGAATCCAACTGGCGGGCAAGAATGGCAGGATCTCTGCGAACGTCTTCATTCGAAGCCTCAATAATTTTCTAGATCTCATCAGGGACGTTGACAGTATTCTTTCTCATCAATCCAAGGGCAGTGTGCGGTGGGAATTGGCCACGTTGCAAAAGAACAGCCCTGCTTTGGTCGAATTTGTCGGCACCTCGCGCATCAAGACGATGGACTATTCTCAGGCGATCCAAGATTCTGTGATCGATGGCATAGAACAGTTGACGGAGCGTCCCGAGCAGCCGCAATTCTATTCGTATTCCGCATTGAGAAGCGTAAGGACAATGGCCGGGCAGGTCAAATACCTGAAGTCCCTGAATGTCTTCAGCGAGTCGCGGCGAACGTATCTGACGAGCCGGGTCTTTAGCAATGTCGAGTACATCATCGGCACTGGCACCAAGAGTCTTGGATCTGTTCGTGGAAGTTTGGATGCGATAACCGTCCATGCCGGTCATGAATTTCGTATCTGGTCTGTGAAAACGAAGCGGCCTATTACCTGCCGGTTCGATAAGGCGATGCTGCCAGAAGTCATTACTCACCTGAAGCAGCAGGTCGAGGTGATCGGGGAACTTCAGAGAAATCAAAAAGGGGAACCCGTTCTCATGAAAGTACAGGAGTTCCTTCCCTTGGAGCCGGTTAAAGCCAGCCCGAGCATCGAAGAGATGTCCGGGCTAATACCCGATCTGTATCAGGGAAAGTCGCTCAAGAGTTATCTGGAAGAGCTGCGCAATGGTTAGTCGGCGGATCTATTGGGATACATCCATCTTCCTGTGCTTTCTCAATAAGGACGAGGAGGCGCGCAGAAAGATTTGCGAGGATATCTTGCAACACGCCTCGATGGACGAGGTTCATATTTTAACCTCGACATATACCATCGTCGAAGTGATTCGCCCGAAAAAGAAGGCTGTACCAGCCGCTCGCCCGCTGACGCCAGACGAGATAACGAGAATAAAGAGCATGTTTCGATGGCCATTTATAACGACCATCGAACTCGATGAGCGCACCGCTCTTTTTGCGTGTGATTTGGCTCGCGATCACGGCCTCTCTCCCGCTGATTCTGTTCATGCAGCATCGGCGATTCTGTGGAAAGCAGAAGCGCTGCAAGCATGGGACCGCGACTTTAGCGCGGTATCTAATCACATAACAATAGAGCAGCCTTACTTTCTTTCGGCCCAGCCGTATCTTGAGGGCATGGAAGGGGCCACACTCGGCCCCAAGCCGGAAGACTTCGAAAAAGAATGAACCGTCTTTACTACGGCGACAACCTCGCTATTCTGAGAAAAAAGATCCACGCCGAGACAGTGGATCTCTGCTACATCGATCCGCCGTTCAATTCAAAGCGAAATTACAACCAGATATACAACAACATTGGAGAGGAGGATCGCGCACAGGCCCAGGCGTTTACCGATACCTGGAGGTGGGACGATCTGGCCAGTGCTGGCTACGGCGAAATCCTCGCCAATGAGGAGGGAAGATTTCGGCCTCAATTGGTGGAGTTAATCAAAGGTTTGTCTTCGGTTCTCCGAGAAGGCAGCTTACTGGCGTATCTGGTCAGTATTTCATTGAGAGTCACCGAGATTCACCGCGTTTTGAAACACTCTGGAAGTTTCTACCTCCATTGCGATCCAACTTCCAGCCACTACCTGAAGCTTTTGCTTGACAGTGTTTTTTGTGGAGGTGCGACTGGGCAATTCCAAAATGAGATCGTCTGGCTCTACACCAGTGGTGGCAAGAGCAGTAAACACTTTGCGAGAAAGCATGATGTGATTTTTTTCTACTCAAAGTCTTCTGAATACACGTTCAACATCGATGCAGTTCGGGTGCCGTATTCTGACAAGACGCTCGCCAACTATAAACCGGGACTGGTGGGTTCAACCTACACTGCGGAAGTTAAATTGAATCCAGGCGGAAAAGTTCCAGAGGACTACTGGCCGATTGCCATAGCCTCAAAAAGCACGATTGAATACCTCGGATATCCGACGCAGAAACCAAAGCCTCTATTGCACAGGATCATTAGCGCATCCAGTAATGAGAACGACTTGGTTCTTGATGCGTATTGCGGATGCGGAACGACAATCGAAGTGGCGCAAGCTCTCAAACGAAAATGGATTGGCATAGACATTACCTACCAATCGATTTCTCTGGTGTTGAGACGGCTTGAAAAGGCGTTTGGAGAATCCGTTCTGACTGCCATCAAGACGGATGGAATTCCTAAAGACATGGCATCGGCTGAGGCCCTTGCCCACAAGAAGGATGATCGGCTCCGTAAAGAATTTGAAAAGTGGGCAGTGCTAACGTATACGAACAATCGGGCTATCATCAACGAAAAAAAGGGTGCGGATGCTGGCATCGATGCCGTCGCGTACTTTATGACGGGGAAGAACGACAATGCGAAAATCATCTTTCAAGTTAAATCCGGTGGCGTGAATCGTGGAGACATTGCGACCCTTCGCGGCGACATGAACCGCGAGAAGGCGGCGCTGGCGATTTTAATAACGCTGGAAGAGCCAAGTCGCCCAATGCTCAACGAGGCCAAGGCTGCTGGCCAATATCGGCACGAGACCATGGGCCGCAACTACGATCAAATCAGCATTGTTACTGTTCGCGAAATTGTCGAAAATGGCAAGCGGCTGGAAATACCCATGAGCCTTGAGGTTCTCAAAGCCGCGAGGGAAGCCCTGATCGACCAGGAAGATTTACCGTTTTAAGCAAAGCGCGTTAGTATGGGGGTCGAATGAAGCCAGCACCAGCACCGCACGTTCCCGGCAATACGGACTGGGAACGGTTTGACAATGCCGTCAGTAAGCTCCTGAGCGTTCCGAAAGAGGCGTTCCTGAGGGCGGAAGCCAAACTTAAACGACGGCGGGAAAAGAAGCGGGCCGCGAAGAAGCCCGCCTGACTCCGGCCTGTCCACGCCGCTTTCAGGTTAGCCCGTTTGTTTTGGTTAGCCAAGTAAATTATTGCCCTCGAAAGCGCCGCGCTCTCGAATTCCACGTTCGGGCTGACGCCATCTTTCTCCCAGAACCGCGTGCGCGATTGGAAGATCGCTCGCCCATAGGAATCATAGGGCAGGTTTTGGACGATGTAGCGGCGGCTTTCCGGCCAGTCCGGTGTAACGGGAATCTTGCGCAGGGCGACCAGCGGCATGGCATTCACCAGATAATCAGCGTCTGCTTTTTTCGCGCGCCCGGATTCGCTGTAATGCGCGGTCACGCCTGAATTCCCGTGTTCGATGGAGGTTACCGGGCAACCGAGGCGGAGGCGATCGCCCAATTTCGATGAAAACATGTCCGTCAGCCTTTGGTTTCCGTCTTTGATGCGAAACACACGCGTCTCGAACTGCCGCATGCCGCGGTGTTTCTTGATGGCATGAAACCAGATGGCGTCGAGCGCCGAGGCCTTGCCGCCGACGAAAGCAATAGCGGCCGCTGACGCGCCCTCCTTCCGCAGGAAGTCCGTCACGGTGAGCTGGTCCAGCGCATTCAATCCCACATCGAAGGGCCTGTATTCGTCCTTGAAATTGTCCAGGTAAGGCCCGTAGTAGAACAGCGAGAACTCGGGCCACGGATGGCGAGCCAGATGATCGATTTCTTTCTGGTTCAGATCGAATTTCTTCAGGACGCCAGGGTCGGCCAGCATTTCCTCGGTGTACGGTTTGCCGGCGATGTAGCGCACCATGTGGTCGCGCCTGGGATACGGAATCACCGGGAGCTGGAATTCGTCGAGGTAACGCCAGAACATGTCATAACCAGGGCGGTAGAAATGTTCCGCACCTGCGTCGGCGTAGAGGCCGTCGGCCAGACCGTCGCGAACGGTTAGGATGTGCCCGCCAGATCTTCCGGCGGCTTCGAGCACGGTGACCTCGTGCCCGCGCCGCATGAGCTCGTATGCGCAGCAGAGGCCGGCAATCCCAGCGCCTGCCACGATGATCTTCTTTGTCCCGCCGGTTTGGGATCGCGCCGGGCCGACTGGAATTCCGGCGGCTGTTACGCCGGCCATCAACTGTTTGAGAAGATCGCGGCGAGGAACTTCCATAGGGGCGAAGCGTAGATTACAACATATCCGCGGATGCCGCCACGAAATCGTTGACGTCACCACTTCATCGCGACTGCGCCGCGCCGTTAGACGCCCGGCTCGTTTGCCCGCCGTGGTCCCTTCTAGTATCCTTTTCACATCTTGAACCCTCATCTGATTTTGGTTGGTGGATTTCTGGGCGCGGGAAAAACCACGCTGCTGCTGGCGGCAGGCAAGCGCTTGCGAGCCCTGGGACACACGGCCGGCATCATTCTGAACGACCAGGGCGGAGAATTGGTGGACACTCGGCTATCGCAGGCCACCGGTTTTGCCGCACATGAAATTACGGGCGGTTGTTTCTGTTGCCGCTTTTCGGAGTTCATCGCCGCGGCGAAGCGTTTCAGCCAACAAGGTGCGCCGGAGTTTATTCTGGCGGAACCGGTGGGAAGCTGTACCGACCTTTCGGCCACCATCCTGCAGCCCATCAAGCGCTACTACGGCGACCGTTTCCAACTGGCGCCACTCACGGTGCTGGTGGATCCCGCGCGCGCCGAAGAAATGAAGCGGCCGGATGCCGACGCATCGATCGCGTATCTGTTTCACAAGCAGATTGCCGAAGCCGATCTGGTTCGCTTTAGCAAGGCGGACCTGCACGAAACTTTTCCGCTGCTCGTAGGCGTGGATGCACGACCGCTCAGCGCGCGGACGGACGCGGGTGTAGGCGAGTGGCTCGACGAGGTACTCTCGCGGCAGATCAACGTTGGCGCGCGGCTGCTCGACATCGATTATGTGCGCTACGCCGCGGCCGAGGCGGCGCTAGGCTGGCTGAACTGGCAGGGTGAGCTACGCCCCGAGCGTCCGCTCACGCCCGTGGCCATCGTCGGTCCGCTGCTCGCGAGCCTTAACCGGCTTTTGACAAGCGCCGCGATTGCCATCGCGCACTTGAAGGTGTTCGCGCAGTCAGCCAATGGGTACGTGCGCGCGGGCATCTGCCGCAATGGCGATGCGCCGTCGATCGAAGGCCGGCTTGACACGCCACCCGCGGAACGGTACACCCTCACCATCAATCTGCGGGCGGCCGGCGCTCCAGAAGCGCTGCGCGCGCTGGTCGACCGCGCTCTCCGCGATTTGCCCGGACGGTTTCGCGTGGACCATCTGGAAGCATTCCGGCCCTCGGCACCGATGCCGGAGCATCGATTTGAGGAAGTGGTATGAAGATCACCAGACGCAATCTGCTGGCCGCCTCGGCCGCCGCCGGCCTCGCTCGCGGACAATCGAATCCGCAAACGGCAGCCTCGCGGCCCATGCCCGGGCGGCGTTTCACTAAAGAGTCGCTGCGTGAAATCGCATTTCCGCTTGGCGGCATTGGCACCGGCACGGTCTCGCTGGGTGGTTGCGGCAATTTCCGCGATTGGGAAATTTTCAACCGGCCCAACAAGGGCGGCATCCTGCCGTTCACTTTCGTCTCGATGCATCTCGCGGGCGGCGGCCTTGCGAAGCCGCTGGTGCGCGTGATCGAGCGCCAGCCGCATCCGCCGTACACCGGCTCGGATGGCGTGCCGCGCGACACCGGGCTTGGCTTGCCGCGATTTCGGGAAGCCGTGTTTACCGGTTCCTATCCGTTCGCGAACATCGAATTCATCGACGCCAAGCTGCCGGTTGAGGTCGCGCTCGAGGCGTTTAATCCGATGATTCCGCTCGAGACCGGCGACTCCAGCCTGCCGGTAGCGATCCTGACATATCACGTAAAGAACCGCGCGGCTTCGGCGATCGACGCGGCCCTGGCGTTCTCGATTATGAATCCGGCCGGGTACGACGGCGTCACGGCGCTCTCCAGCCGTTATGACCCGATGTTCGGCGCGAACCTCAACGAATTTCGCACGGAGAGTGGCGTCAGCGGCCTTCATCTTTCGTCGACAAAGTACCCGGCTGGATCGCCGCGCTACGGCTCAGTGGCCGTCGTGACCGATGCGGGCGATCAGTCGTATCGGCTGGCGTGGGAGCACGGCGAATGGTTTGACGAGCTGCAGAAGTGGTGGGACGATTTCCTGGCGCGCGGCCGGTTCCCAAGCACGGCGGCGCCGCCTTCGGAGGACAAGACTACGGAGTACGGCTCACTGGCGTCGCACTTTTCGCTCAAGCCCGGCGAGATCAGGCGTGTCCGGTTCGCGCTCGCGTGGCATTTCCCCAACACGGAGAACTACTGGAGCGAGCCGGTTTCCGCCACCGATTGGAGCGAGCAAAAAGAAGGCCGCGACAAGGCGCTGAAGAACGAGTATGGCACGCGCTGGCATTCGGCCTGGGAGCCCGCGGTGCATGCCTTGCGCGAGTTTGATTCGCTGCGCGCGCGCTCCCAAAAATATCGCGACACGCTCTACGCCTCCACCCTGCCCGCTCAGTTGATCGATGCCGTCTCCAGCCAGGCGTCCATTCTGCGCACCAACACCGTCATGGTGATGGAAAAAAATATCACGCTCGCCTTCGAAGGATGCAACGATCACAGCGGCTGCTGCCCCATGAACTGCACGCATGTCTACAACTACGAGCAGGCCATGGCGCATCTTTATCCGGAGCTCGAACGCAGTATGCGAGAGACCGACTTTCTGGTCAATCTGCGGCCCGATGGCAGCATGAGTTTTCGCACCCCGGTGCCGTTGCGGCAGGGCGGTAACAAGGTGCATCCCGCCGCCGACGGCCAGATGGGCTGCGTGATGAAGGTGTACCGCGAGTGGACGCGCGGCGCGGGCGACGAGTGGCTTCGCAAACTCTGGCCCAACGTGAAGCGAGCGCTCGAATACGCCTGGGTGAAATGGGACGCGAACCGCGACGGCGTAATGGAGGGCGAGCAGCACAATACGTACGACATCGAGTTCTACGGGCCGAATAGCATGATGGGCACGCTTTATCTCGGCGCGCTTGCCGCTGCATCTCGCATGGCGGAGCACCTGGGCGATCAGGCCGCCGCACAGAGTTATCACCAGCTTTTCGAGCAGGGGCGCGCGCGCCTCGACCAGGCGTTGTGGAACGGCGAATACTACGTGCAGAAAGTGGATGAGTCGCAGCCAAAGGCCAAGCGCTACCAGTACGGCGAGGGCTGCCTCTCCGACCAGCTGCTCGGCCAGTGGTTCGCCGAAGTGGTGGATCTGGGCAAACTACTGCCGCACGAGCACGTGCGCAGCGCGCTGGCGTCGATTTTCCGCTACAACTTCAACACCGATTTCGACGATTTCGCCAACGCGCAGCGGATTTATGCATTGAACGACGAGAAAGGCCTGCTGTTGTGCAGCTGGCCCAAGGGGAAGCGGCCGGCATTGCCGTTCGTTTATTCGGACGAAGTGTGGACGGGCATCGAGTATCAGGTGGCCGCGCATTTGATCTACGAGGGCATGGTGAAGGAAGGGCTGGCCATCGTAGAGGCGGCGCGGGCGCGGTATGACGGCGCACGGCGCAATCCGTGGAACGAGATCGAATGCGGCCACCATTACGCGCGCGCCATGTCGAGCTGGAGCGTGCTGACGGCGATCAGCGGCTTCGCTTATTCGGCGCCGCAGAGGGAGATTCGTTTTCGTCCGCGTGTCTCGCAGGCGCAATTCCGTTGTCTCTACTCGGCGGGAAGCGCATGGGGCAGTTATGCGCAACAGGCGGCGAAGCAAAAGCTGGATGCGGAGATCACAGTGGAGGGCGGCGCGCTCGAACTCGCTGTCGTCCGGGTTCCTTTCAGCGGCGCACGTGCCAAGGTGACGGCTAATCAGCCCGCTAGGGCAGATGTCTCTGCTGGAGAAGCCGTAGTGCGCTACGCCTCGCCTGTGAAGCTCGCATCCGGCGAGAAGTTGAAGTTTTCGCTTCTAGGCTGAAGCGCGCGTTCGCGACCGGGAACCAAGCAGGGCCGGGAAGGCCGCTTGTCATGATTACGAAGTGGTGTGGTAAGAAGAGGCGTGTTTTCGGAAGAAACGGTTCATCAGAAGTTGGGATCTATGTTGTGCTGCGCGCAGCGCAGCCGCGCTTCCAGCGTTGTGACGAACGGATTCGAGCTCACTTTCACCAGGCGCGATGCTCCCAGGCTCTCCTTATGAATAATTGGTGAGCAGCCGGGTATCAGCGCCTCCTGTGGCACGCGGTAAAGGTCGCCGCTCCCCCGCTCGACGTATGCGCCGGGTTCGTTCATTTCATCCCACCCCACTTCCGGGAGACTGAACCGCGACTGCGGTTCGACCGATCTTGTTCTAGCTGTTTCAGTAGCCATTTGCGTTTCCTTTCCGTAGCTTGACGCTACATTTCCAAATTTCACTCTTCCTTCCCGGCCTTGCATCATAAGACAACTTCTCTCGATATCTCCTGATTTTGCGCGCCTGGTCACTGGTGTCAACAATAATAAACGCCCTGCGTTTTGTTGCGAGTGCGGATCAATTTTGAGCGAGCAGATGTGTCGTGCATCACACGGCGTGGTAATAAGGCGGAAGCAACAACTTGCCGAAGAGATCTCAAAACATGGTCGAGCTGCAATGCCGTTGATTGTCACAACAAACGACTTCGCGGAGATGATCGAAAGCCGCGGGAGGATTTGCCGAGTGGCACTTGTTCTCGTGGCGCAGTACCATGCTTGATTGATGACGCGACGTTCCTTGTTTGGAGTTTTCTCAGCCGCCGGATTCGCGGCGCAGAAGGACAAACCCGCGCAGAAAGACGCGTTTTACACTCTGCCATCCAACCTTCCGGTTCCGGCGGACGATGGCGCGGCGAAGCATCTCGCGGGCATGCGCGTGCCCGCGATTAGCTTGACGTCCACCGCAGGCCGGCGCATCAACCTGGCGGATCTCGGACCTGAACGGACGGTCATCTATTGCTATCCGCGCACGGGAGCGCCTGGGCAGCCGGTCCCGAAGGGTTGGGATGAGATTCCAGGCGCTCGCGGCTGCACGCCGGAGACATGCTCGTTCCGCGATCATTATCAACAGCTCCGCAAATTGAAAACGCAGGTCTTCGGCCTCAGCACCCAGACCACGGAGTATCAGCGGGAAATGGTGGCGCGGCTGCATCTTCCGTTCGAGGTGGTTAGCGATGCCGATTTTGCGCTTACTAACGCACTGCGCCTACCGACGTTCGAATTCGACGGCGTGCGGCTCCTCAAGCGGCTGACACTGGTGCTGTCAGATGGAGAAATCGAGAAAGTCTTCTACCCGGTTTTCCCACCGGATAAGCATGCCGAAGAGGTAATTGCCTGGCTCGGGCGGCAGCAGCCGTCCAAGAAATAGCGCTCTTCGTCAAAATTGGCGGAACTCCCTGCCGCTCTCCAGCGTATGAGCAGGGAGCCTGCTATGTCCAGCCTGACGCAAGACCTTCGCCATACGCTCCGCGTACTCCGCAAAAATCCGGGGTTCACCGCCGTCGCCGTGTCGGCGCTAGCGCTCGGCATTGGCGCTAATACCGCCATTTTTTCGGTTGTGAACGGCCTGCTGCTAGAGCCGCTGCCATTCAAAACGGCTAGCCGGCTGGTTAAAGTGGGCAGGACTTTTCAAGATGGCAGAGTGGGCGGCGGCGCGTCCATACCGAAATTCATGACCTGGAAAAACGATAACCAGGTCTTCTCCGCGATCACGGCATACGATTTCGCCGGTCCGGGCATCAACGTGGGTGGCGGCGATATTCCCGAGCAGGTGAAAGGCATTCATGTTTCATCGGCGTTCTTCGAAGTCTTTGGCGCGACTCCGTCCATGGGCCGGACCTTTACCCCCGAAGAAGACCGACAGGGCGCGCCGAAGCTTGCGGTGATCAGCTACGGACTGTGGAAGCGCCGGTGGGGCGGCGAGGCGAACATCATCGGCCGGCCCATCACATTGAATGGCGAGCCGTACACGCTGATCGGTGTGCTCGGGGAAACTTTCCATTCCTATCCGCCCGCCGATGTCTGGATTCCTCTGCAAGCCGATCCGGCCAGCACAAATCAGGGTCACTACCTGAACGTGGCTGCGATTCTCAAGCCTGGCGTGACGCTCGAAGCCGCCAAAGCCCAACTCAAGATCGTCGGCGATCATTTCCGGCGCCAGTATCCGCGGTGGATGCAACCGGACGAGAGCGTCTCGGCCATTCCGCTGAAGGAGTCGATGGTGGGCGATACGCGCCCGGCGCTGCTGATTCTCACCGCCGCAGTGGGTTTCGTGCTGCTGATCGCGTGCGCTAATGTGGCCAATCTGCTGCTGGCGCGGGCCGCAGCGCGTGCCAAGGAAATCGCGGTTCGCACTGCCATGGGAGCCGGCCGGTGGCGCATCGTTCGCCAGTTGCTGACCGAAAGCGTGATGCTCGCCTCGGTGGGAGGCGCACTTGGACTGGTGATCGGGGTGTGGGGCCTGCGCGCGCTGCTGGCCGCCAGCCCTGTGGATCTGCCACGCATCGAGGAGCTGACGTCGGCGTCGGTGTTTGCGAGTATCGACCTCCGCATGCTGGCGTTCACGGCCGGCGTCACGATGCTGACCGGCGTACTGTTCGGCTTGTTCCCGGCGCTGCACCTTTCACGATCCGATGTCAGCGCGACACTCAAGGAAAGTGGCTCGCGGTCGACGACCGGGCGCCATCATTACGCCCGCAGCGCGCTGGTGGTGAGCGAAATGGGTCTGGCGCTGGTGCTGCTGGTGGGCGCGGCGCTGCTGATCCGCACGTTTGTCTCTCTGCATGAGGTTCGCGGCGGATTTGAGCCGCACGACCTGATCACCATGCAGACTTCCCTGGCCGGGGATAAGTACGCATCCACTGCGCAAGTTGAGTTGCTGTCACGGCGCATGGTCGAGCGGCTCGAGGGCCTGCCGGGAGTGGAAGCGGCCAGCTCGTCGATCTCGATTCCGATCGAAGGCGGACCGGATCTGCCGTTCACCATCGAAGGCCGGCCTCCGTCGGGCGATAGCCCTTACCATGGCGATGTGTCGTGGCGCGAAGCCGACGCGGACTATTTCAAAGCGCTCAAAGTACCGTTCCTGCGCGGCCGCACGTTTACGCTACAGGATACGGCCAAAGCGCCGGCGGTGGTGATCATCAACGAGACCATGGCCAAGAAATACTGGCCGAAGCAGGACCCAATCGGGCAGCGCATCACCATCGGGAAGGGCCTGGGTCCGCAATTCGACGATCCCACGCGGCAGATTGTGGGCGTGGTGGGCGACGTCCGCGAGAACGGGCTCGACAACCCTGCGCCGGAAGTGTTCTACGTTCCCCTGGGCCAGGTTCCCGAAGGCTTGACGCAGCTGGCCAACGGGGTTTTGCCGCGAAGCTGGCTGATTCGGACTTCAGTCGATCCGCGTACGCTGGTGCAGGCCTTCAAGAAGGAATTTCTGGCCATGGACAATCAGCTGGCCATCGCCAGAGTACGCACCATGGAACAGGTGATCGTCGAAGCCACGGCGCGCCAGAATTTCAACATGCTGCTGCTCACGATTTTCGCGTGTGTGGCGCTCTTGCTGGCGAGCATCGGTATCTATGGCGTGATGTCGTATGTGGTGGAGCAGCGCACGCACGAGATCGGCATCCGCATGGCGTTGGGGGCGCGCACGGGAGATATGCTGCTCCTCGTCGTCGGCAATGGAATGAAACTGGTGGCGATCGGCCTCGCGGCCGGCCTCGCGGGGGCTTTCTGGCTGACGCGTTACATGGCGGCGCTGTTGTATGGCGTCAAGCCCACGGACCCGGTGACTTATCTCGCGGTGGCATTAGTGCTGCTGGCGGTGGCGTTCCTGGCGACGTACATTCCCGCGCGCCGCGCCGCCCGCGTGGATCCGGTGATTGCGCTGCGGTACGAATAACCCGGCGAGCTTACGCCATTATCACGCCGGCGCTCGGCCGTAATCCCGGATCTTCATCGGCTCGCCGCCGCGCAGCGCCGACTGGTGCGCGACAATGCCCGGTGCGGTGTAAGCGACGGCTTCCCACACATTCACCGCCGGATGCCGGTCCTCCAAGATGGCGCTGATGAACTCGTGCGTGAGGAAGGGATGCGAGTTTCCGTGCGCCGATTTCACGCGCAGGGATGGCGGCAGTTTCTGCATATGGTCCGGATGCGGATCGGGCTCAATTGCCACGTCGCCCTCGGGATAACCATTACCATCGGTGACGGTTTGTCCCGCGTGCGCGATTCGCACAATCGTGTCCGGGGACTTCTCTGGCCGCTCCATGATGTATGACATGCGATCACCGAAGAATTGCCCGCGCTCCGTTCCGCCCGCCGCAACGTGCCAGAAAACGGAGATGCGGCTGGAATGCCCGCCCGAGGTTTTAAAAAATGCGGTGGTGTTCCAGAATGGATTTCGATACTCGTTGGTCCGCAGGATCTCGTGACCATCGCCCCAGCCGACGGCCTGCACCTCCACTAGGCGCTCGCCGGTTACTGGAACCACCATGCCGATGGAGTGCGTCGGATAGTGCATGGGCGGGAATCCGTGCCGCCACGTGGGCAGGCCACGATCGTCGAACATCAGGCTCAGGAGACCCTCATGGTGATACTCCGCTTCGGAGTAGAAGATCGTGCCGAACTTCCCCGCCCGCGCCCATTCGCGGCAGGTGATGATTTGCGGCCGGTAGTAGCTGGTCTCGGCCATCATGTACTTCCGGCCCGTGGATTTGACGTACTCGAGCAGCTCTTCGAGTTGCTCGATTGACATGCCGGCCGGCACCGCGCTGATGACGTGCTTGCCGGCCTTCATGGCTTCGGTCGCCATCCACACGTGCAGCGGCGCCGGGGTGAACACGCCGACAGCCTCGACATTTTTGTCTTTCAGCAGATCGCGAAAACTCGCATATGTCACGTTGCAGCGATAGACTTCAGCCAGCCGGGCCAGGGCTTTCGGCTGGATGTCGCACACCGCCGTGACGGTGCAGTTGGGATTGAGATGCCACTGAAACGT
>Ga0070730_10003883_pt1 | contig 13288 bp, 13 predicted proteins | sample Coa_R1_3_FD_66447 | JGI IMG/M metagenome (GOLD analysis project Ga0070730, IMG submission 66447) | Surface soil microbial communities from Centralia Pennsylvania, which are recovering from an underground coalmine fire - Coalmine... | ecosystem: Environmental > Terrestrial > Soil > Unclassified ...
GTGACCGTCTACGCGCCCGCCTGGGAGGGCGCGGCAGAGTTCGACGCGGGACTGCCCTTCCCGGTGGTGCGGCACCCCACCTCGCTGATGCTCCCCGTGCCTTCGGTGGCACGGCGCGCCGAGCGCATAGTCGCGGCCGAGGGCTGTGACACCGTCCTGTTCGGGGCGGCGGCGCCGCTTGGCCTGCTCGCCTCCGGTCTGCGCAAGGCGGGCGCCAAGCGCCTGATCGCCCTGACCCACGGTCATGAGGCCGGCTGGGCCGCCCTGCCCGCCGCCCGCACCCTCCTGCGCCGGATCGGTGACTCCGTCGATACGGTCACCTACCTTGGTGAGTACACGCGGGTGCGGCTGGCGCGCGCCCTGTCACCGGCGGCGGCGGCCCGGATGACCCGGCTCACCCCCGGCGTCGACACCGGTGAGTTCTGCCCCGGTGCCGGTGGGAAGGCGATCCGGGAACGACTGGGCTTGGGCACCCGGCCCGTGGTGGTCTGCGTCTCGCGCATGGTGCCCCGCAAAGGGCAGGACACCCTCATCCGCGCCTGGCCGCTGGTGCTGGCCACCACGCCGGACGCCACCCTGCTCCTGGTGGGGGACGGCCCCTACCGCAGCCGCCTGGAGCGGATGGCGCGTCACTTCGGGGTGGACGGATCGGTGGTCTTCACCGGTGCGCCGTCCCGTGCCGAGTTGCCGGCCTACTTCGGCGCTGGGGACGTGTTCGCGATGCCCTGCCGCACCCGGCGCCGCGGGCTGGACGTGGAAGGCCTCGGCATGGTCTTCCTGGAGGCGGCCGCCACCGGCCTGCCCGTGGTGGGTGGCGACTCGGGCAACTCAGCCGATGCCATCCGCGACGGGGAGACCGGGTACGTCGTGCCCGGCGCCAGTGTGGCAGACCTGGCGGACCGGCTGAACCGCCTGCTCACCGACCCCTGCGCGGCCAAGGCTATGGGCGACAAGGGGATGGCCTGGGTGCACCAGGAATGGCGCTGGGAGATCATCACCCAGCGGTTCACCGAGATCCTCGCCGGGCAGTGAGCCCCCGGCCGGCCAGCGGGCGGGCCCGGCGCTGCGCGGCGGTCAGGAGTAGAGCGTCTCGATGTCGCCCGCGAAATCCTTCATGATCGCGTTCCGGCGGACCTTGAGCGAAGGGGTCAGGTAGCCGTCCTGCTCGGTGAAGTCGCCGGGCAGCACGCGGAAGCGCCGGATCCCCTCGGCCCGCGACACCGCCTTGTTCGCCTCGTCCACCGCGCCCTGGAGTTCGGTGAGCAACTCGGGCGCCTCGGTGAGGCCGGCCACCGCCGCGTCCTTGAGGTGCGGGAACCGGGCCTTCCACAGCTCCACGGCCTCCTCGTCCAGGGTGATCAGGCAGGCCACGTAGGGGCGGCCGTCCCCCACCACCAGGCACTGGCTCACCAGCGGGTGGGCGCGGATCCGGTCCTCCAGCACCGCGGGCGCCACGTTCTTGCCGCCCGCGGTCACGATCAGCTCCTTCTTCCGGCCGGTCACCCGCAGGTATCCGTCGTCGTCGAGTTCCCCCATGTCCCCGGTGCGCAGCCAGCCATCGTCCAGCACCTCGGTGGTGGCCGCGTCGTTGTGCCAGTAACCGCCGAAGATGCCCAGCCCGCCCAGGAAGATCTCGCCGTCGTCGGCGATCCGCACGGTGACCCCGGGCAGTGGCTGCCCGACCGTACCGATCTTGATGCGCTCCGGCCGGTTCACCGTCGCCGCCGCGCTGCTCTCGGTCAGTCCGTACCCCTCGAGGACGGTGATGCCGACGCCGCGGAAGAAATGGCCGAGCCGTTCCCCGAGTGGGGCGCCACCGGACACGGCGTAGGCGACCCGGCCGCCGATCGCGGCCCGCAGCCTGGCGTAGACCAGCCGGCCGAAGAGCGCGTGCTGGAGCCGCAGCGGCAGCCCCGGGCCATCACCGGGCGCCCCCGCGCCGGTGCCGGACGCCTGGCTCCATGCGATGGCGGTATGGGTCGCGGCATGGAAGATGCGGCTCCTCAGCGGGCTGGCCGCCGCCTGCTGCTCCGCGCCGTTGTAGACCTTCTCGAAGACCCGTGGCACGGCGAGGATGAACGTAGGACGGAACGAGGCCAGGTCGGGGAGCAGGGTGGCCACGCTCGGGGTGTGCCCGAGCACCACTCCCGACTCCAGGCAGCCCACCTGGATGATCCGCGCGAACGAGTGTGCGAGCGGCAGGAACAGCAGCGTGGACGCGTCGGGGGTCTCGAAGATGGCCGTGAGCCAGCCGTAGACCGCGTTCCGCACGCCCGCGAGCAGGTTCCCGTGGGTCAGCTCGCAACCTTTCGGCCGGCCGGTCGTGCCGGAGGTGTAGATGATCGTCGCGAGATCCGCCGCATGGCATGACCTGCGCCGCTGTTCCACCTCCTCATCGCCGGTGCCGGCGCCCAGCGCGGTCAGCGCGCTCAGCGGCTCCACCGGCACCGGATGGCCGGACAGGGCCAGGCCGGCGTTGTCCTCCGTGCCGCCGGGCGGCGTCGGCCCTCCCTCGGGGCTTTCGATCATCCACACCCGGCCCACCCCGGGTGCTGCGGCCAGCGTCTCCGCGGCGGTCTGCAGGTGCGCGGAGGTCTCCACGATCAGTGCGCGGGCGCCGGAGTCGGTCAGAATCCATTCCACCTGCTCGGCCGACGAGGTCTCGTAGATCGGCACCGTGGTCGCGCCCGCGGCCCAGATGGCGTAGTCGAGGGCGGTCCACTCATAGCGGGTGCGGGACATGAGCGCGACCCGGTCTCCGGCGCCGATGCCCGCCGCGATGAGCCCCTTGGCCAGCACCGTCACGTCGTCGGCGAACTGCCGGGCGGTGACGTCCTGCCAGTTGCCGTTCCCCGCACCCTTGCGCCGCATGATCACGCGGCCGGGCTCGCGGGCGGCGCGCTCGAACACGCTGTCGGTCAGGCCTGCCGACGGCGGGACTTCCACAGCTACGGGGGTGCTGTACTCTCGCATCCCGCCAGACTAATCCCGGCGGGCCGGCCGGCCCACCGTTCGGTGCTGGCCGGGGCGGCAAGCCGCCCCGGAACCCCCAAGGTGCTAGCCCGGGCGGCAAGCCGCGCGGCCGGGTGCCCGGCGGTTCCCGTGGCCCTTCCTCTTAGCCTGTGGTCATGCGGGTGCACGTGATCAGCGATGTGCACGGCCGGGCCGACGCCCTAGCCGGGGCCGCGGCCGGTGCGGACGCCCTGTTCTGCCTGGGTGATCTGCTCCTGTTCGTGGACTACGCGGACAACGCGCAGGGGATCTTCTCCGACCTGTTCGGGGCGGACGCGGCCCGGCGGTTCGTCGCGCTGCGAACCGCGAAGCGCTTCGGTGAGGCCCGTGACCTGTCGGTCGGGCTGTGGCAAAGCCTCGGCGGCGACGCGAGGGCGCACGTGCGGGCCGCCGCTGCGCGGCAGTATGCGGAACTGTTCGCCGCCCTTCCCGAACCCGCCTACCTGACCTACGGCAACGTGGACCTGCCGCAGCTGTGGGCCGAGCATCTGCGGCCGGGACACCGCGTCCTCGATGGGGAGCGGGTGGAACTCGGCGGGTGGACGTTCGGGTTCGTGGGCGGCGGGCTGCGCTCGCCGTACCGGACGCCCAACGAGCTTGACGACGATGCCTACGCGGCGAAGGTGGCGGCGGTCAGCGGCGCCGACGTGCTCTGCGCACACATCCCGCCCGCGATCCCGGATCTGCTCTACGACACGGTCGCGCGGCGGCTGGAGCGCGGCAGCGCCGCGCTGCTGGCCGAGATCAAGCGCTCCCAGCCCCGGTACATGCTGTTCGGGCACGTCCATCAGCCCCTGGCGCGCCGGGTGCGGGTGGGCCGGACCGAATGCATCAACGTGGGGCACTTCCGGGCCACCGGCAGGCCCTACGTGCTGACCTGGTAGCGGGGCTGGGCAACCGGCGGATGGCGGTACGCTCCGAGCATGGCTGCGAGGACCAGTTCCCGTATCGTGATCGCCGCGCCGCGCGCGGCCGTCATGGCCGTGATCGCCGACTTCGCCGCGTACCCGGAATGGGCCTCCGCGGTGCGCGCGGCGGAGGTGCTGGGGCAGGAGGAGGGGTGGCCCAGCAGGGTGCGGTTCACGCTCGACGCGGGCATCGTCAAGGACACCTATGTGCTCGGCTACGACTGGGACGGCGACACCGCGGTCCGCTGGCATCTGGCCGAGCCCGGGTCGGTGGTCTCGCTGATGGACGGCGGCTATCTGCTCACCGGCCGCGATGGGGGGACCGAGACCACCTATGAGCTGTCGGTGGACGTGCGAATCCCGATGCTGGGGCCGCTGAAGCGGCGTGCCGAGAAGATGATCATCGACACCGCCCTCAAGGGGTTGAAGAAGCGGGTGGAGAGCCTCGCCGGCGCGCCCGGAACCGGAGGAGGGACCAGCAGGTGACTCAGCCAGGTGGGTCGGGAAATGACCTGATCGGTGACTTTCAGCGCTGGCTGCTGCGTGCCGGTGCCCGCGGGATGAGCCGGGAACTGGCCGACCAGGTGCGTACCGCCCTCGGCCGGAACCAGCCGAGTGGCGATGTGTGGGAGACAGCCACGACCGAGCCCGCGCCCGGCGAGGCCCTCGAATGCGCCTGGTGCCCGCTGTGCCGGGCGGCCCGGATCGTCCGGGAGGCCAAGCCCGGGCGGGACACCCGCGTGACGGCCGTGGGCGACGCGCTCACCACCGTGGTCCAGGACGCGGTGTCGGTCCTTGAGGCAGCCCTGGCGGCGACCAGCCGCAGCGCAGGCCCCAATGGCCGCCGGGACGAGACCGGGCCGGGCACCCGCGGCTTCCCGGCCGCCGGATCGGGCACCCCCCGGGCACCGGAAGGAGCCGGTGGCCCGGCCGCCGGTGTGCCGGCGGCACCGCAAGCCGCGGAAGAATCCCCGCATGAGCCTGACGATCGGGGTTGATGTCGGGGGCACCAAGGTCGCTGCCGGGGTCGTGGATGACCGCGGCCACATCGTCGAGAAGGTGCGCCGGGCGACGCCCGCGGCCAGCCCGGCGCGCACGGCTGCCGTGATCGCCGACGTGGTCACCGAACTGCTCGGCCGCCACCGGGCCGGCGCGGTCGGGGTGGGCGCGGCGGGCTTCGTGGACGAGACGGCCGGCACGGTGGCGTTCGCGCCGAACCTTGCCTGGCGCGGCGAGCCACTGCGCGCGAAGGTGGCCGGCCTGGTGGGCCTGCCGGTCACGATGGACAACGACGGCAACGCCAGCGCGTGGGCGGAGTTCCGGTTCGGCGCCGCACGTGGCCATGCGCACGTCGTCTTCATCTCCGTGGGCACCGGCATCGGGGCCGGGTTCATCCTGGACGGCAGGCTCTACCGGGGCCGGTGGGGGATGGCGGGGGAGCCTGGGCACGTCCGGGTGGTGCCCGAGGGGCGGCTGTGCGGCTGCGGGAACCGCGGCTGCTGGGAGCAGTACGCGAGCGGCAGTGCCCTGGTGACCGAGGCGCGTGACCTCGCGATGCGCGCCCCCGGTGGGGCGAGGCGCCTGCTCCAGCTAGCCGGCGGGGACAGCGGCGCGATCAGCGGCGTGCACATCACCGAGGCCGCCCGGGAGGGTGACCCGGCGGCGCTGCGCTGTTTCTCGATCGTCGGCACCTGGCTGGGGCAGGGCCTTGCGGACCTGGCGGCGATCCTCGACCCGGGATGCATGGTGGTCGGCGGAGGGGTCAGCGAGGCGGGCGAACTGCTGCTCGGCCCGGCGCGCGCTGCTTTCGAAAAGGCGCTCACCGGGGCCGGGTACCGGCCGCGGGTGGAGATCGCCCGGGCCGCGCTCGGCGCGGACGCCGGCATCGTCGGAGCTGCCGACCTGGCCAGGATGGGCTGACCTGGGCTGGAGCCGCGCGGCCCTAGCTTGACATTCAAGCTCCTGGGATGTCTTTCGTGTCGTGGTCCGGCCGGAGGTCTGCTCCTACCATGATCGGTATGGGTGCGGGTGATCAGGACTCAGGGCTTCGGCTGGCAGAGCTGGTGGCCGCTTTCTCGCTGGCGACCGATCTGGGGATGGGCCAGCCGATGGAGCACGTGCTGCGGTCCTGGCTGATCGCCGTGCGGCTGGGGGAGCGCCTGGGCATGGATGCCGAGGCCCGGGTGGCGCTGTATTACGTGATGGTGCTGGCATGGGCGGGCTGCGTGGCCGACACAGCGGAAGTGGCGGCCTGGTTCGGCGATGACATCGCCTTCCGGCACGACAGCTATCGCGTCGATCTGGCCGGGCTGCCTTTGATTGGCTTCGCGCTCAGCCATGCGGGGGCGGGCACCCCGTTCCTGCACCGGCTTCGGCTGACCACCAACCTGGTGCTGACCGGTGGCCGGGCAATCGAGCGGGGGCTGATGTCACATTGCCTGTCCACTACCCAATTGGCCGAGCGGCTCGGCCTTACGGCTGAGGTGTGCGATCCGCTCCGGCAGGTCTTCACGCGCTGGGACGCCAAGGGGGTCCCCGAAGGCGTGGGGGGTGAACAGATCGCGCGGCCCGTGCGGCTGTTCCACCTCGCCGACAGCGTCGAGGTGTTTCACCGGGCCGGCGGCGTCGACGCCGCCGTCGAGGTAGCCCGGGGGCGCCGGGGCACGCACTTCGATCCCACGGTAGTGGACCTGTTCTGCGGGGCGGCCCGTGACGTCCTCGCCGAGCTGGACGCTGTGGCCGAACTCGGGGCACTGATCGAGGCCGAGCCGGGACTGCGCCAGCATCTGAGCGAGTGCGAACTCGACTCGGGTTTGGAGGCGGTGGCTGACTTCACCGACCTGCGGTCCCCGTTTCGGGCGGGTCACTCCCGGGGAGTGGCCGACCTGGCCGCCACCGCCGCCCGGCTGTGTGGGCTGCCCGAGCGGGAGATCGCGACCCTGCGCCGCGCCGCGCTGGTCCACGACATCGGCATGCACGGGGTGCCGGCCTCGATCCTGGACAAGCCCGGGCCCCTGACCAGCGCTGAGATGGAGCGGATGCGTCTGCACTCCTACTGGACCGCACGGGTCCTGTGCCGCCCACCGGCCCTGGCCCGCATCGGGGCGATTGCCTCCCTCGCCAGTGAACGGCTCGACGGGTCCGGCTACCACCGCGGCCTGTCCGGGGCTGCCATCCCGGCAACTGGCCGCATCCTCGCCGCTGCCGATACCTGCCGGGCCATGAGCGAGCCCCGGCCACACCGGCCTGCCCTCTCCCGCAAGCAAGTTGCTGATGAACTGCGGCGGGAGGTCCGGTCGGGTCGGCTGGCAGCCGACGCTGTGGATGCCGTGCTCGCCGCCACCGGGCAGCGGCAGGCCAAACGGCGCGCCGGCCCAGCCGGGCTCACTCCCCGCGAAATCGAGGTCCTCATCCTCATCGCCCGTGGCGCATCCACCCGCAAGGTCGCCCACGCCCTGGGCATCGCGGCCAAGACAGCGGAAACCCATATCGAGCGCATCTATACCAAGACCGGTGCCTCTACCCGTTCGACTGCCACGCTGTTCGCCATGCAGTATGGCCTGCTGGACAGCCTCGACCCCCTCGATTTGTAGGGAGAATCCCCGACGACATCAGACGTCGCCCTCTCTAGCGTGCTGGTCACAGGGCCAGCTCAGGCCCACGCCTAGAGAGGCACGTCCATGCCAGGCAAGGCCGTCATCAGCCTGACCACCGGGCTCGAGGACCCCGAGAAGGTCACCGTCGCATTCCTTGTCGCCGTCGGCGCAGCAGAGTCGGGCCGCCCAACGCTGATGTTCCTGGCCAAGGAAGCCGTCCGGCTCGCCGCCAACGGCACCGCCACCGGCGTCGCCTGTGACGGCTGCCCGCCGCTGGCTGAGCTGGTCAAGCGCTATGAGGCCGCCGGTGGCCGGTACTACGTCTGCCCGATCTGCTTCAACGCCAAGCAACTCAGCCCGCAATCGCTCATCGGAGGCGCCGAACTCCAGGGAACGGTTCCGCTGTGGGCGTGGATCGGCGACGAAGCCGCGACCACTTTCAGCTACTGATCCACGGCGCCCGCCGTACGCCGATGAGGCCAGCGGGAACTGACCCGCCCGAGATTCCAGGCCCGGCTGCTGATAGATGGGTCCCCGGATGGAAACGAGCCGGACTGCCGGTGGCAGCCGGGGAAGGCGGTGACCGTGACCAGGGATCTGCTGGTCGACCTGGACGCGCTGCGTGAGCAGGTGCGCGTCAAATACCGTGAGGTGGCCGTCGACCCCCACGCCAGCTTCCACTTCCACACCGGCCGGGTGCTCGCCAGGCGGCTGGGCTACGACGCTGACGCGGTCGGCGCGCTGCCTGACCGGGCCGTAGAGTCCTTCGCGGGCGTGGGTAACCCGTTCTCGCTGCGCCCGCTAGCGCCGGGGGAAAGGGTGGTTGACGTCGGCTCCGGGGCCGGGTTCGACTCCTTCATCGCCGGCGGCCAGGTTGGCCCCGGCGGCCGCGTGATCGGCGTCGACATGACGGCGGAAATGCTGGCCAAGTCACACCAGACCGCCGAAGAGCTCAGGCTGGCGCACGTCGGGTTCCGGGAGGGGTTCGCCGAGTCGCTTCCGGTCGAGGATGCCTGGGCCGACGTGGTGATCTCCAATGGGGTCATCAACCTGTGTGCCGACAAGCAGGCGGTGTTCGCCGAGATCTTCCGGGTGTTGCGCCCCGGCGGGCGGGTGCAGTTCGCCGACATCGCCAACGGCCGCCCCATACCAGCTGAGGCGCTGCGCGATATCGACCTGTGGACCGGTTGAATAGCCGGCGGGCTGCCCCGTGCGGGCTGGCAGAAGATGCTGCAGGACAGCGGTTTCACCGACGTGGTGACCAGCGAGGCGATCGACACGTTCGGCGGCGCCAACGGCGAGGGCAAGGCCCGCACCTTCGAGGTGTACGGCTACGCGTTCATGGCGCGCCGCCCCGCCTGAAACCCTCGGAGTTAGACCACGGCCCCGTCGTCGGGCCCGGAGTCCCGCGGCGGCCGGTCGCTCATCCGCACGACCAGCGCCGCGAAGCCGCCGACGAAGGCCGCCACGGCACAGAACGCGGCCCAGTCCGGCACCTGCCAGCTCGCCATCACAGCGATGAGCAGGTAGAGGGGGCCGCCGAACAGGGCCACCCAGGCACCCTTGGAGACCGGGTCCAGCCGTGGCAGCGGCGGTGGCACCGGAGGGACGAAGTGGTCGTCGTCGTCGTCGCCCGGCGGCGGGACGGGGCTGGCGGGCCGGACGATGCGGATCTGTGGCGGCCCGGAGGGCGTGTCACCGAACGGCGCGGGGCCCAGGGCCGGGCGCGGGCCGGGCAGCGGGGGCTCGTCCCGCTCGGGGCGATCCAGCCCGGTCGTGTCCAGCCCGGTGACATCCAGGTCGGCGGTATCGGGGCCGCCGCCGTCCGGGCCTGCCGCCTCCTGGCCCTGGGTACCGGGCCCGGGCAGGTCTTCCCGGGTGGGCCAGGGCGTGGGGCCGCCGTCCGCCACGGCAGGCTTGGCGTAATGGGCGACGAGGTCCCGCCAGGCCGCCTCGTCACTGGCGTCTTCGCTCATCGCGCGCACACCCCCCTCATCCCCGGCCGACGCGGCTGTGGGTGCGGACAAACTCCAGGCTGCCGGCGAAGATCTGGCCGGCGTCGTTGTCCAGGGTGGCCACATGGTAGCTGTTGGCGCATTCGCGGACGGTCAGCCGCTCTGCGGGCAGCGCGGCGCGCAGCACCCGCATGCTGGCCGGTCCCACCACGTGGTCGGTCGTGCTCAGGTAGACCAGCACCGGCTGGGTGGCCTCGCCCAGTTGCTCCTTGGTGATCTTCCACAACTGCGGCAGGGTCGCCGCGGCCCGGACCGGCGTGCGGTCGTAGCTGAGCTCGGTGACGCCTTCCTTCCTGATGTCGCTGCCGATGCCCTTGAGTGAGGGCACCACCAGCTTCAGCACCGGCGCCAGCAGGAACAGCTTGGTGTCGGCGGCCAGCGAGGGGTTCACCAGCACCAGGCCCGCCACGCCGTCACCGCGCAGTTCGGCCATCCGCAGGGCGAGGCAGCCGCCTAGCGACAGGCCCATGAGGAAGATCTCGTCCGCGTGCCCGCGCAGTTCCTCGTACGCGCGGTCCACCTCGGCGAACCAGTCCTCCCACCGGGTGTGCGCCAGGTCCTGCCAGGTGGTGCCGTGGCCCGGCAGCCGGGGGAGGGACACGGTCAGCCCCGCGGCGGCGAGGTATTCGGCCCACGGGCGCAGCGAGGCGGGGCTTCCGGTGAACCCGTGGCAGAGCAGAATCCCGGTACTGCCCCCCGAGTGGAAGAAGGGCTCCGCCCCCGGCATCACTGGCATGACGGCCGTCCTCTCGCACCTGCGCTCTCCCGCATCGTCGCACGCGACCACGACAGAGCGCACGCCGATAGGAAGGAGCCGGGCCCGGCGCGGAAAACTCGCCGCTGGGTAAGACCCTGGCAGCGCCAAGTCCCGCCGGACCAAGGCTGCCGGTGATCGTCTCGACGTGGGAGCATGTGAACATGGGTTACTGGCTGGCAAAAGCGATCCTCGGGCCTATCCTCGCGATCCTGTTCCGGCCGTGGTCGGAGGGGGCGAACAACGTGCCACGCGAAGGACCGGCCATCCTCGCCTGGAACCACCTCTCGTTCTCCGATCATTTCTTCGGCCCGCTGCCGCTGCCGCGCAAGGTGACGTTCCTGGCCAAGTCCGAGTACTTCACCGGGCGCGGGCTGAAGGGCCTGCTCAGCAAGGCCTTTTTCCACGGGGTCGGGCAGATCCCGGTGGACCGGGCGGGCGGCGCGGCGAGCGAGCGGGCGCTGCGAACCGGCCTGCGCGTGCTTTCCGAAGGAAAGCTGCTCGGCATCTACCCCGAAGGCACCAGGACGCCGGACGGCCGCCTCTACCGGGGCAAGACGGGGGTGGCCCGGCTCGCGCTGGAATCAGGGGCGCCGGTGATCCCATGTGCGATGATCGGCACCTTCGAGCTCCAGCCGCCCGGCCGGCTGCTGCCCCGGCTGTCGATCCGGCCCGGGGTCAGGTTCGGCAAGCCGCTGGATTTCTCCCGGTACGCCGGCCTGGAGTCGGACCGCCTGGTACTGCGCGCCGTCACCGACGAGATCATGTACGCGGTGATGAACCTGTCCGGCCAGGAGTACGTCGACGTGGACGCGCAGCGGGCCAAGAAGCGCGCCAAGCCCAGCGGCACGGCACACCAGGGCACCGCGCCGAACGGCACTGCGCAGCCGGACGCCACGCCGCAGGCAGACGCCGTCTCCAGTTCGACCACGGGATCCTCGTAACGGTCAGCCCTGGGCCCAGCCCTTCGCCCGGTCCACGGCGCGCCGCCAGCGGCCGTGTCCCTCGTCGTCGCGGGACTGGGGGTCGAACCTGCGCCCCAGCCGCCAGGTGGCGGCCAGCTCGTCCGGCGAGGACCACACGCCCGTGGCCAGCCCGGCGAGGAACGCCGCGCCGAGGGCGGTGGTCTCCATAATCTCCGGCCGCTCGACCGGCACCTGGAGCTGATCGGCCTGGAGCTGCATTAGCAGGTCGTTGGCACTGGCCCCGCCGTCGGCCCGCAACGTGCAGCCGGCCCGCCAGTCGCCAGTGACCATCACGTCGAACACGTCACGCACCTCGTAGGCGATCGCCTCCAGGGTGGCGCGGACCAGATGCGCCCGGGTCGTGCCACGGGTGATGCCAAACACCGCGCCCCGGGCGTCCGGATCCCAGTCCGGCGCCCCGAGCCCGGTCAGCGCGGGCACGAACACCACTCCGCCGCTGTCGGGGACCGAGCGGGCCAGCGCCTCGCTCTGCGCGGCATGATCCAGCAGCCCCAGCCCGTCCCGCAGCCACTGGACCGCCGCCCCGGTGACGAACACCGAGCCTTCCAGCGCGTAGGTCAGCGCGCCGGTGCCGTCCATCCAGGCGACCGTGGACAGCAGCCCGTTGCCCGGCCGGGCCACCGTGGGCCCGGTGTTGGCAAGCACGAAGGACCCGGTCCCGTAGGTGCATTTCGCGTCGCCCGGCGCGAAGCACGCCTGCCCGAACAGTGCCGCCTGCTGGTCGCCGGCGATGCCGGCGATGGGCAGGTCCAGCCCGAGGAAGGCGGCGGGCTCGGTGTGCCCGGCGACGCCGGTGGAGGGCACCACCTCGGGCAGCGCCGCGGCCGGCACCCGCAGCAACTCGCACAGCTCGGCCGACCATCCGCCCGCGGTGATGTCGAACAGCAGCGTCCGGGACGCATTTGACGCGTCCGTGACGTGCCGCTTGCCGCCGGTGAGCCGGGCGATCAGGTAGGAGTCCACGGTGCCCGCGGCTAGCGACCCGTCGGCCAGGGCCGCCCAGGTGGCCGGTTCCTCCTCGGCCAGCCAGGTCAGCTTGGTGCCGGTGAAGTAGGGGTCCAGACGCAGGCCGGTCAGTTCGCTGACCCGGTCCTCGTGCCCGGCGTCGCGCAGTTCGTCGCACAGCCGGGCGGTCCGCCGGTCCTGCCAGACGATGGCGCGCCGGGGCGCGGCCAGGGTCGCCCGGTCCCACAGCACCGCCGTCTCCCGCTGGTTGGTCAGGCCCAGCGCGGCGACCGGCCCATGGGCGCTGCCCGCCTGGCCCAGGGCCTGGTGGCAGGCCGCGAGGGTGGCCTGCCAGATGTCCTCCGGCAGGTGCTCCACCCAGCCGGGGCGCGGATAGTACTGGCGGAACTCCTGGTAACCGCGCGCGGCCACGGTCCCGTCCGGGGTGACGAGCAAAGCGGTCACGCCCGTTGTTCCGGCGTCAATCGCGAGGACACTCATGACGGCTAAGGTTGCTCCCATGCGAATCGGAGTGCTAACCGGTGGTGGCGACTGTCCTGGGCTAAATGCCGTGATCCGCGCCTTGGTCCGGAAGGGAGTCCCAGAGTACGGCTACGAGTTCCTCGGCTTCCGCGACGGGTGGCGCGGCCCGCTGGAGGGCGACACGGTGCCGCTGGATATCCAGGCGGTCCGCGGCATCCTGCCACGCGGCGGGACGATCCTGGGTTCCTCGCGCACCAACCCGCTGGCGGAGAGCGCCGCGGCCGGCGGCAGGTCCGGCCTGGAGCGGATCAAGGGCAACCTGGCCGGGCTCGGTGTGGACGCCCTGGTGGCGATCGGCGGGGAGGACACCCTGGGGGTGGCCGCGACCCTGCACGCCGAGGGGGTGCCGGTGGTCGGCGTGCCCAAGACCATCGACAACGACCTCGGCGCCACCGACTACACCTTCGGTTTCGACACCGCGGTCAACATCGCGATGGAGGCGATCGACCGGCTGCACACCACCGCGGAAAGCCATCACCGTGCCCTGATCATCGAGGTGATGGGCCGGCACGCGGGCTGGATCGCGCTG
>Ga0070730_10003884_pt1 | contig 13282 bp, 17 predicted proteins | sample Coa_R1_3_FD_66447 | JGI IMG/M metagenome (GOLD analysis project Ga0070730, IMG submission 66447) | Surface soil microbial communities from Centralia Pennsylvania, which are recovering from an underground coalmine fire - Coalmine... | ecosystem: Environmental > Terrestrial > Soil > Unclassified ...
TAGCTACAATTTGATCGTTGGCGGCAAGCGCTTCACCAATTACGACGACCATCCCGGTGTCGTTGGCGTAGTGACGAAAAACGGACCGTCAACAGCAGCTGGTGCGTATCAGTTCACAAAGACGACATGGAACGACGTCACTACGCGATACGGTTCGCTGCTGGACCGTGGCGCGGACGGCAAGGTGTCGTTCACTCCGCAAAATCAAGACAAAGCTGCATGGTTGCTCGCACAAGACGTCTACAGCAGAAAAACAGGTGGCAATCTTGAAGCTGACTTGAGCGATCCGGCTAAACATAATCAAGTCATGAATGCGCTATCGGGAACGTGGACATCGCTGCCCGGTGGCATCGAAGCCAACAATGCGACAGGTTCGCGCGTCAGCGCATTGCGCGGGTACCTCAAAAACTTGAAGGGACTTGCCGACAAATACCTGATGGCAGGGGTACCGCCTGCCGAAGCTCCGGCAGCGTCGACAGCTGCAATCAAGACGATGGCGAACGCAGCGCCTGCAGCTGGCTCAACCGTTGGCGCAGTTGCTGGTGGCGCGGCAGGCAGCGTGCTGCCCGGTCCCGGTACGGTTGCCGGTGGCGTAGCAGGCGGCGCAGCTGGTGGTGCTGCTGGTCAGGCTGTGAAAAACTTCGTAATGGGCCGCGATCTTGCGCAAGGCGTCGGCACCGAAGCAGCACTGGGCGGGGTGCAGGGCTTCGTTCCCGGCAGCAGGCTGCTGGGTGCGGCTGGGCGCGTCGCTGGTGGCGCGGCTATCGGCGGCACGCAGCAGGCCATGCAGCCGGGGAGCATGCCCAGCGACGTCATAAAGTCCGCTATCGAGACAGGTGGCGCATCGCTAGCTGGTGAAGCTGGCATGGGGCTGTTCGGTCTCGCACTCGGCAAAGCCGGGGTCATGTTCTCAAAATTCCGGCAGGATACCCAGCAGGACTTGGCAGACGCTGGCGCGGTGCTGGCCAAGGGTAAGCCCGAAGCACCGACTGGCGTCGCCGGGCAGCCGGTCCCAGAAGCTGCGCGTTCGCAGTACGATACCGACTTGAAAGCGTATAACGATGCTGTCGAAAAGGCGAAGGATCATGGTTTCGATCCTGAAGACCTTGCGCATGCATCGCGTACCATGCAGCAGCAAGTTTCCCCGGCAGCCAGTCGCGCCAGCCTTCCGGTAGCCAAAGAACAAGCCGCTATCGGAAAAGGCTATCAGGAAATCAAACAGGACGTTGCTGCAACGGGTGTCGGCACACCGAAGACGGTACCGTTGACGAATGGTCCGCTATCGATGGTTGGCAAGCCAGCCAGTCAAGGCGGCATTCCGAAAACTTACGAAGCTCGCGCGCAGGAAGCTGAAAACAACATCAGCGCACCGGCTGCGAACTGGTCGGAAAAATATCAGCAGCTGTTTGATGAACGTAGCCGGTTGCTAGAGGAAGCCCGCGCGGCGTCAAGCAGCGCCGCGCCTGATCCGAACAAGGCGCGTGCGTTGAATGCGATGGCGGATAATGTATTCGACCACCAGAAGGCGGCGATGCAGTACATTTTCGGCAACCGCGCACCGGCAGCCATCGCCAAGCTGCAAGACTTGCACCAGCGTTACGCCACGCTGATGAACGCGACCAAGGGCGGCGATATCGTTGCCAACATGGCGAAGACAGACGCAGATGGCGCAGCGGCGCGGGCAGCATTCACCAACTATGCCAAGGACGATTTGGGCGCGCGACAGGCAGCGGACGCCGTACTGGCTTCCAAAGCGCAGCTGGGCAAACAGAGCCTTACTAGCCGTGTTGGTAAATATGTTATTGCTGGTCTTGCTGTTAAGCTGGGCGTTCCGCACTTTGCAGCGGGCTTGCTGGCATCGGAAGGACCGGCGCTAATCGACGGCTGGGCGACCAGCAAGGCAGCCGGTGAGCCATACACGTTCAAGCAATATCTGGGGCAACGGGTCAACGAAGCGATGACCAGCCAGCAAAAGCAACAAGCACGCGCCGCAGCTGGCCGGGTCGCTGCCGGAGCAACGCTGCAGTAATGTTCACGTTTATTAAATCGCCGTGGTCAACGCCGCGCGATGCGATTGTAGGAGACTTGCGTAATGGCTACACCGCTGAAATCGCGGCGGCGAGCGGCGACATGCTGCCGGAAGAACTTGAAGCTGCGCGCAAAGCGGACCCGGAGTTTGACCGGCAATGCAGGATCGCAGAGAACTACGGCAAGCGGCACGGCTGGGATGTAGTGCAGTCGACGTCGACAGGCGCAGTGCGTGCTTTCCAGCGGCGCGAACTCGGAACGTGGGCCAATGGTGCGGACCCGAAACCGGAACGACGTATTGAAGACTATCTGGATTGAAAGGGCGGGACAATGACAGAGCCGACGTGCATCGATATCAGCCACTGGCAGGGCTTCCCAGACTTCAAGAAAGTAAAAAGTGCTGGCGTTATCGCTTGCATCATGAAGGCAACGGAAGGCATCCACTTTGTGGACCCGAACCGGGCGAAGAACTTCGTTGAAGCGACCAAGGCCGGAATTGCATGCTGCTGCTATTTCTGGCTCAAGCCGCACCTTAGCGCTGCCCAGCAAGCGCAGTTCTTTCTCGATACCGTCAAGCCAGTTCATGGCGAACGCGTCGTTATCGACTGGGAAGAAACACCGTTATCGCTAAATGAACTGTGCGAGGCAATCCGAACGCTGAACGCAGCGAACAAGAACTTGCAGGTCACTATCTACTGTTCACAGTCGCCGCTGATGACGATGCTGGCCAATGTCCCGCAGGATGCCTTCGATTTGCTGAAGGAAACTGATTTGTGGGTTGCGCACTACACGTCTGCGCCCACTCCCGGTCCAACCCCCGCAAAAATCTGGCCTTCGTGGTCGCTATGGCAATATTCCGAAAAAGGTACGGTCGATGGCATTGAAGGCCACGCAGTCGACTTGAACCGCTTCAATGGCAGCAATACACAGCTGTTGAAATGGATGCAGCCAGCTGGCCCAAGCGAACCTGTCGTTGCTGCGCCTGCTGCACCGCCACCAGCACCGGAAGAAAATGCGGTATCGATAAATGTCTGGGCACCGAACACCAAAATAACGGTGCAGGTTAACGGCGTAGTTTATCAGCCACCTTCAACGTCGTAATTACTTCGGGTCGCCCCAAACTCGCTTGCACTGCGCATCCGTGATGTTTGGCGGAAGCTGTTGCTTGGCGATGACGCACTGAACCAACGTTGTGTAGTACCCGGCATTCCCCGGCTTGCAGTCGGGGTTTGGTCCGTCTTTGCATTCCATCGTGAACAACAGAAAAATCGGTATCAATCCCTTGATAACCATGGTCAAGCCCTTCCCGCTTGGTTCTCCGCATCGCGGACAGTGTTCGAAGTGAAGCAAATAGCGATATTCGCATTTTCGGCATTTTACAAATATCGCCATCGCTATCTTTGCACCCACATTAGACCGTTTTCTTTTATTTCTGCGGAATACTCCCCACTTTTGTCAAACAGGCGGGCGGTAGTTCCGTTAGCTGTGCTGATGTAAACTTTCAAATTACCAGCTACCAGCTTATCTATTAGCCAGCGCACTGACTTGTTTTTCAGAACGTTTTCCATCCCCGGCAAATGAAACCCCTTGATGGTCACTGCGTCGTCGCCTTGTGCGAAAACGATTTTGCAGCGATCAGGCCGCAATTCGTCACCAAATGGGACGCCTTTCTTGCGACCTTCCAGCCATACGCAGCTAAAATCTGCACAGACAGATGGCCGGTCGTTATAAATTTTACAACTTTTTCCGATATCGCAATGTACGCACCATTTGTTAGCGGGCTTTTGCAATTCCGGGATGTCAAACACCCGACAGCACATGGTGCACTCGCCACAGTCCCCAGCCATTATGCTAGCTCCATTTCGATATCGCATTCACCACAGATCAGCGAAGCACCTTCCTTTGCCCACGCACGTTGCTGGCATTCCGGGCACTCGAATTTGAACTTGCTGCTGCGCTGCTTTTTCTTTATCGGGTTCGGCAAGTCGCCAAACAAACTAAGCGGGTACGCTTTTTCGAAAACGTCAAAGGCAGCATCGAACGGACCGCCTTCGATGACGTAATGCGAAACGTATCGACCAGTTTCAGCACCGCCCGGCTTGCCAGTATCGGACGGCTGCAGGCCAGCTTCCTTCATCATCGCGGCCCACTGCCTATTGTGGTACGCGTTCTTCGGCGGCTTGCCGTGTTCCTGCTGCAGCTGGTGCACCATTTCATGAACCAGCGTGGACAGCGTTTGCTTCGCAGTCCGGGTGCGAATGTGCATAGGGTTCAGCGCGATTTCGTGCACTGCATCCTGTTTGTTCCATGGAAATTTTTCATCGGCAGTCGCAGCCATGTGCGAGGCATGGAAATAGCCGTAGGCTGACCGGTGGCGATGCAGGATAATCAGGCAGGGCGATAGCTTGCCGCCGAACAATTCCTTGTTGAAGTGCGCGAACGCATTCGACAGCACTTGGTAGGTGTCCATTGGTTTAAGATCGAACATTTCATTACGCTCCGTTTTTACCGATAGCGCTAACGTATACGCTCAGTATGATTTCGTCAAGGGGTATTTTTGGGTACCGGGCAAATAAAAACCCACAGGCGGCGGAAAGGGAGCATCACCAAACCCCTCCGTGCCTGTGGGCCATCGTGGCGGGAAAGCAGCCCGCCCCATTCACCGGATAGCGTACTGGACCGTACCCAGTGAATTACTTTTTGACGTCGGCTGCGTGAGTTTCCATGTCGGTCAGTGCTGCCTTCAGTTTCGTGTTGTGTTCGAAAATTGCGGCAATCTTGCGCGATGACAGCTGAATTTCCTGCAGCAGTTCCGCACCATGGCCCCGATAGCGCTGGGCGGTTTCAAAAAGCTGGCCCATTGCGGTTCTTGCCTGTTCGATCATGCTGCTATGGGCTTCAACCATCGAAACCAGTTCGTGGCCAAGCGTCTCGATTTCCGCCGCTGCCCGCTCGAAATCGACAGCGATGGCTTTCGCCGCGATTTCTCCAGTCTTTGTGGTATCGCTTAATAGCTTGGCCCATTCCGGTATCACGACAGGCACGACAGGCGGTGTCGGCGGTACCTGTGACTGCGGTGGTGGTTCAGGATTGTGTTGTTCTTCAAGCGGGATGCCCGTTCGATTACGGCTAAGAATTTCGTTTCGAGTTTCTGCTAATGCTGACATCGGTTATTCCTTCCCTTTTTAGTCGACAACCAACAACAGCTTTCCTACAGCATCGTGCGCGATGCGTCCAGACGATAGCGGTATTCCTGTTCGCTCGCTGACTTTTGCGATTATTCGCCCCGCGTTGGTGAAATCACGTGTTCGGTTCATCAACATGAAAGCTTCATGTTCTTCGTCGGTCAGTTTTATTTTCTTGGCGTTGTCCAGCAGCCGCTTCATGCGCGCAGCGGTTTCCGAGTAATTTGGCATTAGCGCTATCTCCTATTCACGAAGGAAGTATACAGCATAGCTGCCATGCAAATTTGCATACGTATACTGGAAAGAGGTATACTTGTATACGGTTCTGCATGGTACCCGTCAAAGCGTTCCGAGTTTTCTGACCAAACCCTAGGAGGGTACGACAAATGGTCAACATCATTAACCAAGGTACCCTTGGTGGCGGCTTCCGGCATTACTCTGGTCTGGTCCCTATGAACCATGGCGCAGGCGACACCAACCACGCAGAGACGCACAACTACCACGTTGCAGCAACCAACGCGTCGGCCATCTTCCGGGGCGATATCATCACCTACGCGGACGCCTCGCATGGCGTGCAAGGCGGTGGCGACCAGCCGTACAACATTTCTGCGCCTTCTGCGTCTGTTGTCATTGGCGGGGGCGGCGGCACCGGTCTCGGCAACCAGTCTATGACGCCGAATGCGGCGCGTTGGGTGCCCGGCGACACTACGTCGGTCATCCTTGGGGTTTGCGTCGGCTTTGGCTCAATCACGCTGTACATGGCGAAGAACGGTTTCCAGTTCGTTCCGGCATCGACTGAAGCATGGCTGACTGTCGAGCAAGACCCCAATATTGAATGTTACATCACGGTGCCCACCGTGCCCGGCACTGCATTCAACCTGCTGCTTGGTGATGGCGCAGACGTGCAGGCGAACGCTGGTTTCCAAAGTACGCGTTTCGGCATTTCCGGTCTGTCGCTCAATCCCACGATTGCAACGACTGCAACGCTGCCGCTGCGTGTCCTGTCGTCAGGCGAAGAAATCGGCAACGATCCGACAGTAGCTGGATTTGTCGCCAAGGTCACTTTTAACAAGACGCGGCATTTCCGTGGTACTGGCGCATTTGTTGCCGACTAACCGCTAGCGCAATCGGTTTAACAGTTTGGACGGAAAGGAATGTTCACTATGAAGAAGCATCTTGCAGAATTGCTGGTAGTGGCTGCCGCTGCGCTCGCATTGTTGTTTGGAGCGCCTGCGTCGGCGCAGACTGTCACCAAGCAACCATATCTTGTCCAAAACCAATCATGGGTTGATGCAGGCAACGGACCGCTGGAAATCTTTCCAGTGAACGGCAACGCCGAACTTTATACTTCGGCTGGCACTGGCACGGGCGGCAATGGTGGCGTGTCTGGTACCAGCCTCACTTTGACCGGAACCCCAGCTGTCGCGCCTTGTGTCGGTTGCGTCATTTCCGGTAGCGGCATTACTGCAGGCACTACGGTAACGGCTTTCAACGGCACTACGACCATAACCATTTCGGCAGCGATGACCGTCCAGAACGGCACTGCGTTGTCATGGGGCGCGGCTTGCCCGACTACGGGTGCACCTACAGGGGCCAATCTGAGCGCACCAATTGACTTGCGGGCGACAGCGGGCGGCGGCGACACTGCCTACCCCATGTTCACGTATGCACGGCTTTGCGCGTATGGTGGCCAGCAAGGCGGCGCAACGTTCCTCGCCTTCACGATTGGTGCTTGGTAAGGGGCACAAGCCCCTTCCCTCTTTCTTGAACGCGAGGGTTTAACATGCCCGCTGCTTCCGTTGGTCCCGCACCGCAGGTTGTCGACTTTCAGTCGTGGTCTGCCATCAACGCGACGCCGTTTGATTTTGTGCTTAACGCTGGCGTGTTCGGTTTGACCATCAGCGCAAGCGTGTTCGGCACGGCAACGCTGCGGCGCTATGTGACGGCTTCCGACAGCTATGTTGCGGTGTCCGCCGCACTCGCCGCGAATGGCTACACTGAACTGCATTTGCCTGCTGGTCAGTATCAGCTAACGCTATCGGGCATTACTGCGCTGTCGGGCATGATCGAAAAAATTGGCCCATGGGGCGGGAGATAGTTGATGCCACCAGTTAGCCAAAAGCAACGCGGAGCGATGTACGAAGCTGCTGCAGGTAAGGGCAAAATCGGCATTCCGAAGAAAGTTGCCAAAGAATTCGTTGCAGCGGACAGACCGGGCAAGTTGCCGAAGCGAGCAAAGAAACGGAAGCGCAAGTGAAAAAGCTGCCTGCTTCAATCAAACCGGATGTGGCGACGTATTTCCTCGCAAAACGCATGGAAACCGCCAAAAGACTGGTGCGGGGGCAGGCGCTAATGCTGGCTGCAACTGTCGGGCTGTCGAAAGCGAACGCGAAGGCCAAGCGGGAGAGTGACGCAAAACTTTATGACAGGGGCGTGTTTCTCCCGGCAAAACGCGGTAAGGTCGCGGTGGCAAAGCGAGGTAACAAATGACCCGATTTCGTGGACACAAGACTGGTTTTAATCGTACCGGCAGCAATGACGTCACACCAATGCTGGACGGCAGCGCGACGGAATTCTATGGCCGTGGCGCGGTACCCTCCGGGAAGCTGGAAGTGCCGAAAGGGCTGGCCAGCATTGATACCGCTGGCAATCGTCGCATGGCGAAAGCCATTGTTGGCCACGCGGACGGACATAAGGCATCGTTCAGCGGCACGAACGCATTTTCGCGAGGCAAGCGGCGATAAGGCGATAGCGCTATGTTCTACAGGCCGGGCGGCAGCGTAAAGGCGATTAATCGCCAATACGATAACGTGTACGCTGATTTCGTCGGCGCGACGACTGGCTGGCTGCCTGTCAGCAACGGGAACGTAGTTGCTATCAACATCGCTCGCGCAACCATTCAATTCGTAACCCCGGCGTCGTCCACGGTCATCAAGAATGCGATAGCGCCTGAATGCGAAGTGGTGATGGAATTGAAATCTTTTGGCATTCAGAGCAACAGCGAAGTTTGGCCAATCGACCGTTGGCAAAATCTCGTTGTTGCAACCAGTCGCCGCATCAACATGGACGGTTGGGTGCGCCTGCGCATTCTCGGCTTGAACAACGTGGATGGCAACGGCATCGCGATGGGGTTGCAAGTCAACCGCAATAGCGGTGCCAGTGGCGTGAGGGTCGACGCGTGAGCGGATTTGAAGCAGGCAACAGCCAAGGTGCCATCGGACGCGCGAAGCAGTTCGGTTCGATCCTGCGCGGCTTCGGTCCGCCTGTGCCCAGCTTTGGTGTAGCTGGCGATATTTACGTGGACGTTACTACGTTTCAGCTATTCGAACGTCGGTTGACGGAGGGGACTGATCCGTGGGGCCACTACCTGTTTGTGATACCGCCTACCTATCAATCGACGTTGAAGTACTTCGGAACAGCGCCACCGCCGAATGATCTTGGCGTTCCGGGCGACTACTATATGCAATGGGGCGGCTTTCCGAACTACGGCATCAGCCCGCTGGTGTACGGACCGCGCCAGACGTTCGGTTGGCCGGAAAATGCGAGCGGACCGACGACACAGATATCCATCACCAATGGAACGCTGGTTGTCCCAACTGGCCTGAACGCGGAGGGCGCGACCATCAGCGATCAAGCATTGGCGCAGTTGATTGCGACTGGCTTGAACAGCGAAGCGATCATCGCATTCCCGGTCACAGCAGCGAGTGGAGACCCGGTGTTGCAGGAAGGTCTGCAAACAAGCGGTTCAACACTCGTTGTTACGATCAATCCCCGGTACACTGCTATCGACAATTTCGCTGTACCGTAAAAGCGAGGGGCCATGTCTTACAATCCAGTCACCGACTTTGTGGGTCTCTGGCGTGCGGTTTCGGGCGGTGTCGCAAAAGTCGAATTGCCCGGTCTCGACTTCGTCATTGCTGCGCTTGGACGTTCAGGCGCAATCAACATTTCGACGTCGACCACTGCGCCGGTCACGAACCAAGCAACCACGGCTTGGCTGCAGCCTGCCGCGACCAGCTACGCTGCTGAAGCTTCATTCTTTCTATGGAATGCCGTAGGTGCTTCCTATCAGCCAGCAACAACGCGCTTGCTGATGGAAATGTTGGCGGCAGCGGAAAAGGTTGCTGCCGTTCCGACTGCCATTTCGTCGCTGCTGGATACGCTATCGGCAACGCAAGGCGCTATCGCTTTTCGTGGCAGCGCGTCTTGGCAGGCACTATCGCCGGGCGCACTCGGGACAGTTCTGACGTCGGGCGGTCCGGGTGCAAATCCGGCATGGGCAGCGCTTAGCTCAACAACCGCGCCACTGGCCGACAGTTCAACTGCGGTCGCGACAACTGCATTCATTACGCAGTCCAGCGTGCGCAACGATATGGCGCAAGCGCTGACAGCAGCGCAGGAACTGCAAGCGCGTGTCAACATCGGCGCGGCAGCGCCTGCACCGCCATGCGGTCGCCTAACGTTGCAGTCGGCTACACCCATCATGACGGCATCGCAGGCCGCAAAAACATCGATTTTCTGGACGCCTTATAAGGGCAACCAAATTCCGTTTTTCGATGGTACCAACTGGACGTCGCTGCGATCTGCAGAAATTTCGACAGTACTAACTGACACGACGAAAAATCCCGCTGCTATCGGTGCGTCGAAAGTTAACGACTGGTTCCTGTGGAATGACGGCGGTACCATTCGCCTGTCGCATGGTCCCGACTGGACTAATGACACGACGCGTTCGGCAGGCACTGCGCTTCAAATTCAAGATGGCATCTTGATGAACGCGCAGCCGATTACGAACGCATGCGCAGCGCTGCGCGGCGTTTATGTCGGCACAACGCGCAGCAATGGTACGTCGACACTAGACTGGATTTTCGGACTGGCGCAGGCGGGTGCAGGCGCAGCATCGTTGTACGTTTGGAACATGTACAACCGTGTGCAAGTATCGTCGGGTCAAATTCAGGATACGACCGGGACTTGGAGCTACACTCTCGCTACTGTTCGGCAGTTCAATGGTTCGGCAGCTAACCGGTGCAACTTCGTTTCAGGTCAGGCAGAAGACGCAGTGCAGACGAACCTTGCTTTGCGTGCATCGTTTGCTACCGGAGCGGGTCAGGCGTTTTCTATTGGCGTAGGTTTGGATGTGACCAATGCATTCTTCGGAGGTATAACGGCTCAAGGCATCAACCAAGGTTCTATCGGCAACCAGCAATTTCTTGCTGCGCCAAACCAGATATCCCCACAACTCGGAGCGCATTTCATTGCAGCGCTTGAAGCGGGAGACGGTACTAATGCCACAACGCTGGTTGGTACTAACTCGGGACTGCAAGTTAGCTTGCTGATGTGATAGCGCTAAATGGCGTATGCTCGCTCAACCGACTTTCTCGCACTGTTGCGCAGTACCGGCGACGGTGTCCGGTTCGAACGCATGCCCGGTCTGGACTGGCTGGTTGTCGGGATGGCGGCAGCCGGAATGTTCACATTGTGGGTCGATCCGGTCAATCCGCCCAACAGCAACCAAACCACGACAGTCTGGCTGAAAACGAATAGTACATCCTTCGCTGTAGAAGGTGCGGTGTACCTGTGGGACAACGGCATAAGCAACTTTTCCCCAGCGTCTCCGAAACTCTGGCAGCGCTTGTTCGCAGCCATAGGTACGTGAGTGGTCTACAATCCGGCAAACGACTTTGTCAGCATTTCACGGCTGGTTGCGGGAGCAATTCACAGAGCCGAACTGCCGGGGCTTGACTTCGTCATTGCTGCGCTCAATCGCGCGGGCATTCTGAATATCAGCCTGTCAGCTACTGCCCCGGTCGCCAACCAATCAACGACAGCATGGCTACAGCTAGCCAGCCCCAGCTACTCGGCTGAAGGTTCGTTTCAGCTGTGGAACGGTGCAGCTTACGTTCCGGCGACGATGCGACTGTTGCTGGAAATGCTGGCGCAAGCAGAGAAAGTAGCAGCCAGCACAATTGCGATATCGGCATTACTCGATACCTTGTCGACTACGCAAGGGGCCATCGTTGCGCGTGGTGCGTCAAGCTGGCAAGCCATTGCAGCTGGTACGAACGGATTTATTCTGACGTCCAACGGTCCGGGTACGTTGCCAACGTGGCAAGCCCCCGGTTCAACGGGCGTGTCATCGTTCAACACGCGGACTGGTGCAGTCGTCTTGCTGGCTGCGGACGTGACCGGCGTAGGTGGTGCGCTGCTTGCATCGCCTAATTTTACTGGTACCCCGACAGCGCCGACAAACGCGACAGCGACAGACAGCACCACGCAGCTTGCGACTGACGCATTCGTGCAAAATGCGATAGCGGCAAAAGCGCTTCGATACGATGCATCGCAAGGGTTGACTGCACCACAAGAGGCGCAGGCACGCGCGAACGCGGGCGCGGCTGCCGTGGTGCCCCCGAACGGTCGGTTGACTTTGCAGACTGGCACGCCAGTCATGACGACCAACCAGACGGCCAAGAACACGATTTTTTGGACGCCCTACCTTGGCAACCAAGTCCCTGTTTACGATGGAACTAATTGGTCAAGTGTCCGATCTGCTGAAATTTCGGTGCTAACGACTGACACGACGAAGAACCCGGCAGCGATTGGCGTAAACAAAGTCAACGATTGGTTCTTGTGGAGCGATGCGGGCACGTTGCGTCTATCGCACGGACCGGACTGGACTAGCTCAACCGTTCGGTCAGCTGGTACCGCGTTGGTGCTGGTTGACGGCATCTGGATGAACAATGTCGCTATCACTAATGCATGTGGCGCGCAGCGCGGTGTTTACGTTGGTACAACTAAAAGCAACGGCACGTCGACGCTAGATTGGCAATTTGGGGCTGCTGGCGCACCAGCTACGCCTTCGCTTTTCAATGTCTGGAATATGTATAATCGGGTTAACGTTTCTGCGTTTTCCCAAGATACCACAGCAACGTGGACCTACACATCTGCCACGCCTCGGGGCTGGAATGGCAGCGGTGCTGTTGCTCATGCTTTTGTTTCTGGATTGGCAGAAGACAGCATTGTGACCTACTCGCATCTTCGCGTGTCTTTCGGAAATGCTGCTGCCAGCTTCACTAACGGCTTTAATCTCGATACTGGTACCGCATTCACCGCACCGCAGTTCTCTTTGGGCGTTGGTGCTATTGCTGGCAATCAACAAGTGCTGGTCGCAGCCAACGAACTTCAACCGCAGCTTGGTTTTCATACCGTGTTTGCGATGGAAGCTGGCGACGGGACCAATGCTTGCACGCTGGTAGGTGGCAATTCGACATTTCAATTTGCATCCAGAATGTGATAATCCGGTGCATGACGCATGAGGTAAACCATGTCCATGGAAGGCGATGCAGGGGCTGGTGGCGAGTTCGGCGGCGGGCTTGGTGGCATCAGCAGCGAATTTGCCGGTACTGGCGGCGCGGTAGCCGGAGACACTGGCGTTGGTGGCATCGGGGCTGATCCGTCCAGCGGGTCGGGCAGCGCAGGCGCAATTGCGGGCGGTCTAGCGGGCGACCAAGGCAGCAGCGTAAGTTCGGGTAACGACGTTGGCGGCATGCTGGGCGGTTTGGGTGTCATAGGCGGAATGCCAGCGCTTGAAGCTGCCATGCAAGCTCAGTCCGGGCAGGAAACTGCATCGTATGGCGGGCAGACGACTGCAGGCGTCGTAGGTGGAATTAACGATAGCGGTGGATATGGTGGCGGCGCAGCTGCACCCGGTGCGGGTGTTTCTGCCAGTGGCATGGTAGCTGCTGATTTTGGAGCGCTTGCGGCACTCGCATCGTCTATTAGTGATAACGGTATCACCGGAGTTAGCGGCAACAACGTTTCTGGTGTCGCGGGCTTTGGAAATGGAACGGGCACGTCGGCCATTGCCAGCGACTTCACCGGGTTCGGGGGCTTCGCACCGGGGCCAAGCAATGTCGGTGGCGGGGTGGTCAACGGAGTGGGTGCTTTTGGCGATCCCACAGGCGGGGCGAACGTCAACGATGTTGATATTGGTAGCCTAGGAAATTTTGCAGGGATAGCAGGTTCGGGCTTTCCCGGTGTTGGCGGCGCGGTTGCTCAAAACGGCCCCGGTTCAG
>Ga0070730_10003885_pt1 | contig 13281 bp, 12 predicted proteins | sample Coa_R1_3_FD_66447 | JGI IMG/M metagenome (GOLD analysis project Ga0070730, IMG submission 66447) | Surface soil microbial communities from Centralia Pennsylvania, which are recovering from an underground coalmine fire - Coalmine... | ecosystem: Environmental > Terrestrial > Soil > Unclassified ...
GAGCAGCGTGCCGCGGACCAGGTAATGCCCCACATAGACTTCGGCCTTTTGCGGCACCTTCCAGTCGCTGTTGCGCTTCATGGCATATTCCAGGCTGGCCGCGTCGCGCGGGATAACGGCCACCAGCGTATCGCTGTAGAGCACCGTCCAGGGCGCCGTGAGGCTCTCGGGCGTGGCGAAATTGCCGGTCGCCGTCATGCGAACCGAGGTCATGAGCATCGATTGCAAATCGCCAATCGTCTGAAAGGCCTGTGGATTGCGGTCGCCATCGATGGCGCCGCTCACCAGGTAGTCGGTGGTCAGCACGTCGATGGCCCAGCTCTTCTTGGCCGGCGGGGGTGACGCGAACATGGCGGTCTCCTAGGCAACTACTTTCCATAAGCGCGCTTGCTCATTACCCTCCGCCGGCCGGACTTCCACCGGAATAGGGCGCCCAGCCACCAAAATGGCGCCGTGGGGCTGCTTTTGCAAGTTGAGCAGCCAATCGGGAGCGTATTCCTTTCCCCAATTAGACGCTACCACCTGGTAACGCGTTCCATCGCGGTAGTAGGACAGGGGCGTTGGGCGCTGCTGGCCGGAGCGCCGGCCGGTGGTCCTACGCCGGCTGCCGCGCGATCCACAGAAACAGGTCGAAGGCATTGCGCAGGCCGACGATGATGAGCGCGAGCGCCGCCACGGCCAGCAGGGGCAAGAAGCCATTGCGCCCCTCCAGCAACCCCAGGCCGGTGGCGGCCACCAGCAGATAACTGGCCGTGGGGATAAGCAAATGCCATAGCCAATGATGCAAATTGAGCGTCTCGGCCTGCCGATGGTGCAGCAACAATTGCCGCAGCACCCCCAGGTTGTAGCCTAGCCCCGCCAGGCCGGCGCCATTCAGGGTGAGGCCCAGCCACACGGGCGTGTAGGCCGGGATGAGCATGAGCGCCGACAAAACCAGCACCGCGCCAAAGTGGATGACGATGGGCACCACAAAGGCGCGCATGGCGGTGTTGTCCTCGGCGGGCACCAGCCGGGCGCCCAGGGAGATGGCCAGGAAGATCAGGCCGATGAGCGTGGCGGCCGCCGTGCCCGCAGTTTGATAAAAGGCTTGCCAATCGCGCAGCAGGAACGTATCAGGCATGCCGGGCTTCTTCCTTGGCTTTGTACCACAAGCTCACGCTCGCGGGCTGCATGGTCTCATCGACCGCCTCCAGCAAGTGGGCCGATAAGCTGTCCAAATTTACCTCATCCCGCAAGCCCGCGCCAAACGCAGCCAGCGTGCGAGCAGCGTCATATTTGCGCCGGTAGAAGCGCCTGTCGATAAGGGCCTGCAGCTGGCCGCGCAGGGGGACGAACAGCGCGGCGATCACGAGCGTTGACAGCACGGTCACCAGCTCGGAGCGGGCCGAGCCAGTAAGAGCGGTAAAGATGGCTTGCAGCGCCACGACCGCCCCGAAATACACCAGCGCCAGCAGCGCCGTCAACATGCCATAGATGAGCGTGCGCCGAATGAGAAGGTCAATATCGTACAGCCGATACTTCAGGATGGCGATGCCAATCGCCACCGCCGGCAGGCTAACCGCCAGGCCAAACAGAAGGTCGCCCGCAGGCCCGGCCAGGAACCTGCTAAGGGCTGGATTTAGGGTGCCAAGGTTATTGGCGACGAAGAAGAGCACCAGAAACACGATCGCATAAGCAAACCACTTGAGCTGCTGGCGCTCCTCGCCGCGCGCGTGACGAAAGCGCAGTACGATGGACGTCGCGCACAGTACGGCCGTCGCCGTGGCCAGCAACTGCAGAGCGCCTTGAAGCCAATTGAGGAACGCGACCGCGCCGATGAGGCCCAGCGGATTTTGAACCGGTGAATCGGGCGAATTCACACCGCCGGGCGTGACCGCCGCCGCGATCGTACCGGTGACCAGCAGGGCGCCCGCGAACCATGCCAGCGGCCGCCAGCGCGGCGAGGGCAAGTGTCCGGTTGGAAAGAGCAGCAAGAAAAATGTCAATTGCAAGGCGCTGCCCGGCAGGCCGACCCAGGTTGAAAGCCAGGCCAGCGCCGGCCCACCGGGCAGCGCGCCGGGGCGGCTGACCAACGCATAGACGGCGTACTGATAGGTAAAGGCGCCAAGGGCGAACGACAAGGCAATGGCCAGAATCAGCCAGCCGATCGGGTTGTGTGGACGGCGCGCGGCGACAAGCGCGCCGACCGTGGGAAAGCTCACCAGCTCGAGTACGGCGATCACCGACACAACCGCCGCGGCAGAATTGGTCGTGAAAATCAACACCGCTTGACCGGCGGCCAGCAAGACAAAGACTGCCCACAGCGACCAGGCCAACCACGCGCCCGCCCGCCGGTTCATGGCTTCACCGCTCGCTCGGGACCCGGCAGCCACAGACTCACACTCTCCGGTTGGAGGGTGTCGTCCACCACTGCGGTCAGGTGCTCGGTCAGCCGGTCCAGCTCGACCTCGTCCCGCACCGAGCTGCTAAACGCCGCCAGGGTGCGCGCGGCGTCATACTTGCGACGGTAGAAGCGGTGGTCGATGAAGGACTGTACCCGGCGGCGCAGAGGAACGAATAGGGCCGCAATCGCCAGCGTGGAGACCACGGTGACCACTTGCGACTGGCTTTGCCCGGTGAGCAGGCGCACCAAGCCCTCCAGTACCACCACGCTGCCGAAATAGGCCAGGGCCAGCAAGCCGGTGAGCGCCGCATAAACCAGGGTGCGCCGGATCAGAATGTCAATATCCCACAGCCGCGAGCGCAGGATGGCCATGCCTATCGACAGCGGGATCAGGACAATGAACAAGTAAAACGCCGTGACCAGGATCAAAGCGCTGGCAATCCCCGGTGGGTTGCCGCCCGGCCAGGCCGTACTCGAGTACAAGATTAGGCCAAGGATTCCGCCAGCCGCGACCCCCACACCGAAGACCACCCACTTGGTCTGCTGGCGCTGCACGCTGTTGGAGACGCGCCGGTAGCGATAGACCAGGGCGAATATGCCGCTCGCCAACTCGACCAGGAACAGCCAATCGTTCCCCAGCAGATCAGGTCTAAAGGCGTTGAGCGCTTCGCGCACCACCACCAACGGCACCACCCAGACCATCCAGCGGGGAAGAAATCGTCCGTCGGGGAAGAGAAAGGGAAAGATGTTGAAACTTACCTGGCCGAGGAACGTCAAAACCAAACCGAGAATTTGTAGCGCCGGGTGCTGCCGGCCGACAGGCGCAAACGCGCCGGAGTTAAAAGTGATCCCAAGCAGCACCAGCGCCAGGGCGGCGTATACCCCGATCCAGTTATCCGACTTGCGCCAGAAGATCACGGCCCCGACGATGGAAAACACCAGCACGCGGATGGCGTTCAACGCGGTCATATAGCCGGCATAGAAGACCAGCGCCAGGCCGGCCTGCCGAAGCTGCTCTACCTGCGCCGGGGTGATTTGGTCACCCGGGCAGGCCACGCCGCTGCACACAATTTTGTAGTAAGCGAACTGCAAGGGAATGCTGAAGAGGTACAGCCCAAGCGCCAGCGCGACCACGACGATCCATGTGCCGCGGGCCGCAATTAGGCGGCGGCCAGTCAAGCGGGTATCGGGCTGGGCGCTAAACGTCAGGCTCATTTGGTCTGTCCGTCGCGGCCGGCTGCCCGCAGCCACAGCCCTACGCTCTCTGGCTGCATCGTCTCGTCGACCGCGTCCAGCAGATGAGCGGACAGGTTCTCCAGGTTCACTTCGTCGCGCAAGTTGGCGCCAAACACGGCCAGCGTGCGCGCGGCGTCATACTTGCGGCGGTAGAAACGGTGGTCGATGAAGGCCTGCAACCGGCCGCGCAGGGGGACAAACAGGGCCGCAATGGCCAGGGTCGAGAGCACGGTCACCAGCTCGGAGCGGGCCGAACCAGTGACGGCAGTAAAAATCGTTTGGAGCGCGATCACAGCGCCTAGATAGACCAGCACCAACAGGGCCGTCAGTGCGCCATAGATGAGCGTACGGCGGATGATGAGATCGATATCGTACAGGTGATACTTGAGGACGGCAATGCCCGCGGCCACGGGGATGGCGGCCACGGCCAAGGCGTAGGGAACGCCGAAGAACAGATCCGTCGCATGCAGAGCGGCGGGATCGAGCCGGTGCAGTTCGTTGAAAAAGCTCTGCAGCGTGACGACCACAGCGGCAAACACCAGCGCGGCAAAGGCGAACCACTTCAATTGCTGGCGTTCATCGCCGCGCGCGCGGCGGAAGCGCAGCAGAATGGCGACGGCGCCCAAAATAAACATCAGCACATACCCGCTGCTGCTAAGGAGGAACAGGACGTTCACCAGGGGGCTGTCGTTGTTGAAGCCCAACTGGTTAAGCATGGACGGATATTGCACCAGCAAAGCGCCGGCCCGGAACTCGGTGCCCGAGCTAAGGTAACCGGCCGCGATGATGAACGCCAACAGCCACACCACCGCCTGCCAGCGGCGCGAAAGCAGTTGCCCGTTCGGAAAGTAAAGCAGCACCGCCGGGGCCAGAGCATATGAAACGCTCCACAGGCTGGTGCCCATCACCAGCAGCAGGCTGGGCCCGCTCACGGAGGCCGGCGCCGCCCAGGACCGATAAGCCGCGTAATTGATGGCGATGCCGTTGATTTTGGAGACCAGCCCGATGGCGCAAAAGCTCCAGCCAATGGGGTTGCGCGGCCGGTGTGAGGCAATCAGCGCGCCAACTGCGACATAGGTCAACGGGCCCAGGTCGCCCAAGTCCAACGGCCAGAAAATGGCGCGCCTTTCAACCGGGCTGGCGGGGACCAACACCGAGAGTGCAGCATCGATGCCAAGGAGGGCCACGCACAGGGCCACCAAGGACCAACTGAGCCAGGCGCTGGTGCGGCTCACCGTCTTATGTCTCGCTGGTCGACAATACCGGCCACCATACTTGGGACCACAATACCCGCCCGGCGTCCGCGAATCGTTACGAGCAGCGTCACCCTGTTTGGTGAGCGCTAAGGCGCCGGTTGCTGCTCGGCCTTTGGCAATTGTGGCACAGATTCGGGTTAAATAGCGAGAGCCGGGGACGCCGACCCCGGCTCTCTCAAGGAGGAGAAGAAGAGTTGTTGTGCCCTTCTGAACGATACAATAACATAGGGGAACGTTTCAATCTTGTCCACTAACCTACGCGAAACCTACGCAATACCTACGCTCTAACGAGCGGGAAACCATAAGGTAGAACAAAAGTGCGGGAGTAGGGGGGGACAAGCGGCGCCCATGCTCCCACACCCCCATACCCCCAAACGGTTTTTACGCCTTGTCCAGCAGTTCCAACAGCTTCGGATACACCAGCTCCGGGTGCGCGTCCGGCTCACTGGGGTCGATCAGGTCGTGGTGCAGTTTCAGCTCGGCCGGGAACTCGTACACGGTGACGTCCGGGGCGCCGCTGGCCCGCCAGGCCTGGACCATGCGCCGCGCCGCGGCGTTGTCCACCTTATCATCGTTGGCGTTGATGACCAGCACGATGGACCCGGCGGCAGGCGGATGCTGGGCGGCGCGGGCGCGGGTTGCAAAGGCCAGGCGCAGCACGCTCATGACGGCCCGGGACGAAATACGCGGGTAAGTGTGCGGCGCGCCCCAGTTCTCTTTCAGCGCCGGGTCCCACCAGATAAAGAAGTTTGGCAACAACCGCAGCGCGGCATTCATCGCCCCCACGGTCAGGGCTGCCGGAACCTGCGCGTAGCCGAAGGCCGGCGCGATCAGCACCGCCCGGTCCAGCTCCGGCCGGTGCTGGGCGGCCCAGGCGGTGATGGTTCCCCCGCCCGACAGGCCGGCCATCACGATGCGCTCGCCCAGGCCGGTGGCAATATCCACCACCTCGTCGGCATAGGCGGCCATCTCGGCCGCCGTCAGCCCGCCATGTTCGGCGCTCATGCGGTCGGCCCGGCCGGCGCGCGGCATGCGCGCGATCAGGACGTTATCGCCCAGGTCGTAAAGCTGCCGGCCGAGCGGGATAAACTGCTGCGGGCAATTGGTATAGCCGTGGACCAGGACCACCGCCCGCGGGGATTTGGCGCCGTGGGTGAGGAGCTGGGTGACGCACCCGGGGTGGTAGCCTTCGCCCTCCTGCGCCTGTAGGGCGGCCACGCGCTGGACGGACTCGTCGTACTCGGAGGATGGGCGCGGGCGCGAGACGATCTGGGCCAGGCCCATGGGACGCAGCGCGAAGACGGCCGCCGCGGTGAGCAGCAGGAGCAGGCAAAAAATCAGAAGGACCGCCGGCCAGCCCACGCCCACCGGCGTCACTCAATTAACTCCAGCAACTTCGGATACACCACGTCCACCCGCTGGCCGGCATGGCCGGGGTCGATCATGTCGTGCAGCAGCTTGAGCTCGGCTGGAAATTCATACGTGCGCACCCTATCCGGCCCCCAGGCCCGCCAGCGCACCACCACCCGGGCAATAGCGGCGTTGTCCACCGCCGGGTCGTTGGCGTTAGTGATCACCAGGATCGAATGCGCCTTGGGTGGTTGGTGTTCGGCCAAGCGCCGGGCCGCAAAGCCCAGCCGCCACTGCTGCGTCAGGCCGTGCAGGGTGAAGCGCGGATACACATGCGCCAGGCGGCCGTTTTCGCGCTCCAGCGGGTTCCACCACAGCGCCACATCCGGCAGCAGCAGCACCAGGTTGGCCGCCAGCCGGGTGGCGCGCCGCGGCACCGACTTGAAGCCAAAGTTGGGCGCCATCACAACGGCCAGGTCCAGGTCGGCGCGGGTCTGCGCGGCCCAGGCTGCCACCACCGCGCCGCCCGACAGGCCCAGCAGGGTGACGTGCTCGCCCAGCCCGCGGGCAATGTCTACCATCTGGTCGGCATAGGCCACCAGCTCTTCGGCGGTCAGGCGGCGATGTTCGTCGGTCAGCCGGTCGGTCAGTCCGTGGTGCGGCATCAATACGGTGAGCGTGTTGTACCCGCGTTGGTAAAAGGCCTCGGCCAGCGGCGCGAACTGCATGGGGCAGTTGGTGTAGCCGTGGATGAAGGCGATGACGCGCTCCGTCTTCTGGCCGTGCGTGAGCAATTGGGTGTGGCACAAGGGGTTGTGGCCGGTGGCTTCTTGGGCGTGCAGCGCCACCACGCGCTCCAGCGCCTGGTCGTAGCTGGCCGCCGGCTGTGGCCGCGACAGCAGGCCGCTCACCCGCGGCGGCGCGAAGGCCAGGTAGGCGAGGATGAGCAAGAGGGCGAATAAGAGCAGGAGGAACCAGGGCATTTACGTCCCGTTGATCAGTTCCACTAATTTGGGATACACAATCTCCACCTGCTGGTCGGCCCGGTTGGGGTCGATCATATCGTGGTTGATTTTGAGGCTGGCCGGGTAGCGATAGGTGACCAGGTTGCGCGCGCCGTGCGCCTGCCAGTCTGCCACCAGCCGGTCGGTGCGGCTGTTCTGCACCGCCAAATCAGCGCCGTTGGTGACGACGACGATGGCGCGCGCGGCCGGCGCCGATTGGCGGGCCAACGCCTGGGTGGCGAAGCCCAGGCGCAGCTGCTGCGCCAGGGCATGGACGGAGAAACGCGGGTAGCCCTGCACGTCCTTGGGGCCGGGTGGCGGCGGGGGCGCGGCCTCGAAACGCACCAGGACATCCCACCACAGGTAGATCTCCGGCAGTGCCAGGGCCAGCCGGGTCACCAACACGGTCAACTGGGACGGCACCGGGTTCACCCCAAAACCGGGCGCGATGAGCACGGCCAGGTCGAGGTCGGGGCGGGTTTGCGCCGCCCAGCCGGCGATTACGCCGCCCTGCGACAGGCCGGCCACGGCCACCCAATCGCCCAGGCCGCGAGCAATGTCCACCACCTGGTCGACGTAGGCGGCCATTTCCTCAGCCGTCATCTTCGAGGTGTCGCTCGTCAGATGGTCAGCCAGGCCGTGATGGGGCATGGGCACCAGCAGAACGTTGTAGCCCAGGTCGTAGAATAGCCGGCCGAGCCGCAGGAACTGATTGGGGCAGTTGGTATAGCCATGGATGAAGGCAATGGCGCGGGCGGTCTTTTGCCCATGCGTGAGCAGTTGGGTATGGCACAGCGGGTTGTAGCCGGTGGCTTCTTGTTCGCGCAGGGCCACCACGCGCTGGGCGGCCTCGGCATAATCCGCCGCCGGCCGGGGGCGCGAGGCCAGCACGCCAATGTTGGGCGGCACGCGGTTGAAATAGAGCGCGGCCAGGAGCAGCAGCAGCGCGAGGGCGAGGCCAGTCAGCAGGGGCCAGGTCATTTACGGCGTGTTAATCAGCTCAATCAGCTTCGGATAGACGATATCGATGCGCTGCAGGGCTTGCTCCGGGCTGATCAGGTCGTGATAGAGGCCCAAGTTAGCCGGAAATTCGTAGACGGTGACGTTGCCGCCGTGGGCGCGCCAATCGGCCGCCACCTGGTCGGCGACGCTGTTTTCGACAGCCAAATCATTGGCGTTGGTGACCAACAGGATAGATTTGGCCGCGGGCGCCGTGCGCCGCGCCAGAGCTTCGGTGGCAAAACCCAGCCGCAATTGCTGCGCCAGCCCATGCAGCGAGTAGCGCGGGTAGCCCTGCACGCCATTGGGGCTTAGAGTAGGCGGGGGCGATTTGGGGTCGTGCAGGGGGTCCCACCATTGGAACGATTCTGGCGCCAAAAGGACCACGTTGGCGGCCAGTACGGTCAGCGGTGACGGAATAAGCTTCAAGCCAAAGCCGGGGGCGATCAGTACCGCCTGGTCCAGGTCGGGGCGGGTTTGGGCCGCCCATCCGGCAACCACGCCACCCTGCGATAGGCCGGCCACCGTGACGTGATCGCCCAAGCCGCGGGAAATGTCCACCAGTTCGTCTGAGTAGGCGGCCATGTCTTCCGCGGTCAACTTGGATATATCGTTCGTCATGAGGTCGGCCAGGCCGTGATAGGGCATGGGCACCAGCAGGACGTTATAGCCCAGGTCGTAGAACTTTTGGCCCAGCGGCAGAAATTGATGCGGGCAGTTGGTATAGCCGTGGATGAAGGCGATCACCCGGGCGGTCTTTTGGCCGTGGGTGAGCAGTTGGGTCGCGCACAGTGGGTTGTAGCCGGTAGCTTCTTGGGCCTGAAGCGCCGCCACTCGCCGAACCGCCTCGGCATAGTCGGCGGCCGGGTTTGGGTGTGAGGCCAGGTTGCCCGTGGCGGGCGGCACCAAGGCCAGAAAACCCACGATGACCAGCACAACCGCCAACACGCCCAGCAGTCCGACGCCTATCTTGCGGCGGGCGCTCCACGTTCGAACATTCATGGCACACCTTCACCGGCTGAGGGAGCCGGGTCCCCTGATTTCATTTGCGTCCGATCGGCCTTGTGGTCGACGCGAAGTTTACACCCAAGCCAGGCTGCCACCAAATCACCCTGGCTGGCGCTGGCAAACATCAGGATACGCGAGCGTGGCCGCCAATTTCAGCCTCGAAACCGCCAAAAACCGCCAACTTTGTCTTCCTCTGGTCGCGGCGACCGTACGCCAGTTTTCCGGCTCATCTCCCCCTACCCTTCATAGCCAATATTGGATATATAATATTAGTCATCAAAGGGCGCGATGATTACCCGTCTGTTCGTCCTCGGATTACTCACCTTCCAACCTATGTCGGGTTATGCGATCCAGCACTATCTGCGCCTCAACCGGGCGGAGCACTGGGCGCGGATTTGGCCTGGCTCGATCCATCATGCCCTCAAAAAACTCGCGGCGCAGGGTCTCATCCACTTAAAAGCGGTCGAGCAGACAGGCCACCGGACGAAAGCTATCTACGCGATCACCGCCGCTGGCCGGGCGGAATTTCACCGACTTCTAGAGCAGGCCTGGGCGACTGCCGAACCACACTACCCGGTTGGTCTCTATGTCGCGCTCACGTTCCTGAATACGCTCCCCCGCGAAACTGTGCTGGCCGCACTCGATGCCCATCTCGCTGCCTTGCAAGCCGAGTTGGAGACGTGGAAGCGCGGTGAGGCGACGCAGGCGGTGCCTATTCCTCCACCGATGCGGGACCTCGTCCGCCTGAGCTTTGCCAATGGGCGGGAGCATTTGGAGGTGGACCTACGGTTTCTCCGCGCGCTGCGTCAGCAACTCCCGACCCTGCCGCCTTTCGGCGCCGCTTTGCCCCCGCTTAAGGCGGAGCAGTCATGACACCTGCTTGCGGGCCTCGCGTGCCGCAAGCCACACGACGGTGAGATTGATCTTCTTGAGGCCAGCAGCCGGTGTGCCGCTGAGGAAGGAGCCTCTCTCATGATAGATAGCCCTACACCGGTCGGAGCCATAAGCAGCCGGCAATCGGTGGCCGTGCGCCTTGGTCTTTGGGCGGGCATCGTTGGCCCCGTCTTCTTTGTGCTGGTCTTCATGCTCGACGGTCTTTTCACCCCCGGATACGACGCCATGAAGGATGTGGTCAGTTTCCTGGAACTGGGACCCACGGGCTGGATTCAGAGCCTCAACTTCATCCTCACCGGTCTTTTGCTCATTGTGTTCGCGCTCGGCTTTTCGTCCTGGATGCGTCCGAGGAGCGCCCCCACATGGCGCGTGGTGACGACGGTATTGATTGCGCTCTCTGGCGTGGGGTTGATCATGGCTGGCCCGTTTCTGCCCGACCCGCCGGGCACGACGCAGTTTTCGCTGCATGGTGTCTTGCACACCATTGCCTTTACGGCGGTCTTTGTCCCGCTGGGCCTGGCCTGCCTCAGTGTTGGCGGCAAATTCATCCGCACCGCTGGCTGGCGCATTCACGGTGGGTATTCGCTGCTCGCCGGTCTGTTCCCCATCTTTGCCGGACTGGGCAGCCTCTTTAGCTCCTTTGTCACCTCCAATGCGTCCAGCGCGGCGGTTTCGGCCACGTCGTCACAGTTCGCGGTCGGCGGGCTGATCAATCGCATACTCATCATCGCTGCCTTTGCCTGGTATGTGATCCTGGCCAGCCGCTTGCTCCGGCGCGCGAGAGGCGGGGAGAGCGGCGTGAAGCAGCCGATCGTCGCCCGCGGTGAATAGGGTGCAGCAGGGGATTTTGGCCGCGCGGCTCAAGCGCCTCACCCCCTCTCCAGAGCGCGGCGTCTTCGCCATACGGCTCGAACAACGCGCCGAAGGCCCGCTCTGGAGAGGGGCCTCATAGCGCGGGCGAAAGATGGCCACCAAATGCGATTGCACCCTCCACTTGGGGTGGTTTCATCCAGAACCTTCGCTTGGCGTACAATAAGCCCTGCACCAATCGCGCCACCACATTCCACTCATCCCATGGAGAGCCTTGCGTGTTAACCGCCGAACAGCTTGAGCAATATCGCCGCAGCGGCTTTGTGAATGGCGGCCCGCTGCTCGATGACCAGACCGTGGAGACGCTGCAGCGCGAAGTGCTGCGCGTGATCGACGACCGCGACAACCCGGCGGCGGCCCAGCCGGTGCTGCTGCGCGACCTGTCCACCCAGCAGGGGCTGGCAGTCTGGCAGATCATCAATATTTGGGAGGCCAGCCCCGCCTTTCGCGCGCTGGCCAGTCATCCGCATCTGTTGGAAATGGCCGCCCAGCTCAGCGGCGCCAAACAACTGCGCATCTGGCACGACCAAATTATCTACAAGCCCAAAGAGGCCGGCGGGGTGCTGCACTGGCACCAGGACTCGCCGCTGTGGGATTTGCTGCAGCCCAAGGACGAGCAAGTGTCGGCCTGGGTGGCCCTGGATGATGCCGAAGCCGATAACGGCTGCATGTATATGGTGCCGGGCTCGCACCGCTGGGGCAGTAGGATCGACGAGCTGACGGCGCTGCGCGAGCAAGGGACTTTGCCGGAGCGTTTCGAGGGCCATGACGTGCACGTGATCATGTGCCCGGTGAAAAAGGGCCAGGTGCATTTTCACCACCCGCTCACCTGGCACGGCTCGGGCACCAACTACAGCAGCCGGCCGCGGCGCGCCATCGCCATCCACTACATGACCGAAAAGGTGACGTATGATGCCAGCGGCGCCCATCCGATGAAGGCCTTCGTCACGGTGCAAGCGGGCGCCATGCTGGAGGGGGAGTCATTTCCTAAGGTGTGGGGGTAAGCTACTCCGCGAACGCCACTCTCACCTCGGCCAGCAGCCGCGCCAGGGCTTCCGGCTGATAGTGCGCGTTTAGACCGCTGGGGTTGGGCAGAACCCACACGGCCGTCTCGCCGATGGTTTCCGCCTGTCGGCCGGGCTGGGCCTTAGGCCGGCCAAAGGCAGCGCGGTAGGCGCCCACGCCCAGCACCGCCAGGCAGCGCGGGCGCAGACGGCGCACCTTCCGCACCAGGCGCCGGCCGCCGGCGATGAGCTCTTCCGGGGCCAGGTCGTTTTCGCCCACGCTGGCACGCTGGACGACGTTGGTGATGCCATAGCCCAGCGACAACAACTCTCGCTCCTCAAACGGCGACAACAGCCGCGGGGTGATGCCGGCCGCGTACAGCGCCGGCCAGAAACGGTTACCCGGCCGGGCGAAATGGTGACCGACGGCGGCGGTGTACAGGCCCGGGTTGATGCCGCAAAACAGCACCCGCAGGTTGGGCGCGACCACGTCGCGCACGGTCTTGCCGGCGGCGGCGCGGATCTCGGCCGGGGTGGGCTTGGAGGGAGCGCTCATTGCGGTGCTGTGAGCCTATCCATGTGTTTTCAATGGGCACCGACGAGGCCCCTTCGGCAAGCTCAGGGCGAGCTCTTCGCGCGCCTGTCGGCACATATTATCGAGCGATTGCGGTCGCGCTGCTAATGACATGATTCCGGCAGGCCGAGCCGGGAGGCCCATCCCCAAAGGGGCGCTACGCAGTCGCGCGCATGCCGGCCCATTTCATCGAGCGATTGCGGCCGCGCTGCTCATGACATGATTCCGGCAGGCCGAGCCGGGAGGCTCTTCGCGCTCGTGGCGGCGATTACTATCCAGCGATTGCGAGTGCGCTCAGAGTGACACGCAACGCGGTTGCTAATTGAACAAAATGTCGTTGCGTCGAAACACATAACGCGTGCCCGCGGCATGACCACTCAGGGTGACACGCAACTCGTCACAATTAGAACAAAGTGTCATTGCGTCGAAGCGTGCCGTTCACGGCACGACCGCTCAAGGAGACAGTCCATCAATATCAGCTTGACGAATTACTCATCATCAGCTTGACGCATTACTCATCGCGCAGCGGCGCCGACAGCCGGAAGGTGTGCCCGTCCAGGTCTTGCACGCGCAGCTCGCGCCGGCCCCATGGCCGGTCGGCGGGCGGCTCGGTGACGCGCGCGCCGCTGTGCTGATACTAGGGCGCTTACCGCTCGGGTGTAAGGCACGTCCAACCGCGTGGCGCGCACGAAACGGCACACCC
>Ga0070730_10003886_pt1 | contig 13279 bp, 9 predicted proteins | sample Coa_R1_3_FD_66447 | JGI IMG/M metagenome (GOLD analysis project Ga0070730, IMG submission 66447) | Surface soil microbial communities from Centralia Pennsylvania, which are recovering from an underground coalmine fire - Coalmine... | ecosystem: Environmental > Terrestrial > Soil > Unclassified ...
AGGTGGCGTGAAGTCCCTTGTGAGCCGAAAGGCGAGAGGCAATCTCAGTGTGACAGTCCAGGCACTTCAAGGCGGCCTGCCCGCCAAATTTATGGCAGCTGGCACAGTTGGTCGATCCGTTCAGCGACTCGTGCGGACGCGATAGAGGCCCGGGAGAAATCTGTGCGGAGGCCGGCAGCCACAGAAAGAAACAGAAGAACACGCCTGCAAGTACGCCAAGATGCACAGCGTACATCCGCGCTTTGCCGATGCACCTTGCCACTCCCTTGGGCATCGATTGAACTTGAGTTTTCAGTTTCGTCTTGCCGCGCACTACGTCCCTCGCGAGACGAGACAACACGTCCCCACCCACTAGTAATCACTCGCAGTTTATTTGTCAGTGACCGAGGACACCAGTCACCGGAGGTACACCAGTGGTTACCGACATTGGTCCATCGCAGAGCTGCGAGCGCGACCATATAACCTCTGAGCATTTGTGGGCATCCGATGGATGAAGAGCGCTGAAGAGCGAGTAACCGATGCGAGATCCGACTTCGCTCTGGAACAGGGACTGCGAACAACAACACGTAAAGATTTTTGGACTTGGAGTCGAAAGATTTTGTACGTCGCTGTGTGGGCCGCAATTCCGAAGCGAATGGGAAACGGTCTAGAGTGATTTGAATCACATACCAAAGCCCCTTATTTGGCGCACTCTCATAGTGGCTAGGTAGGTTTGGGGACGGGCGCGGTAATGCGACCCGGGGCTAAAAGGTCGGGGCTTGCTCAGAAAACTATTTCCGTCGCAGTCTTTGCTGGCTTCGGATGTCGCTTCGTTTCGTCGCCAGGAATCTATCTTTATCGTTTTGAATTTGCTGATACTGGCAGTGCTCTTTGCTCTGCACCTGTACTTTTCAGCATTCTGGGGAAAACCTACTTCCCTCTTGCTTGCAATCGGAGCCTCGGGATTCTTTCTGAAGGCCGGAGAATGGGTGTGGCTGCACCGGCTCGCGCGGCCTTTGAAGCCTGCGGCATTAACCGCACTCACGTGGGCGTCGATCGCATTGAACATCACCCTGGCCTCGCTGCTCGCAGTTCTGACCGACCGCGAAGACACTCCCTATTTTGTGTTGATGGTGGTGGCTGTTCTGGAGGCGGCATTCCGCTTCAAATTGTTCGCCATCATTGGCGTCGTCAGTGTCGTTGATATCTCTCTTTTCTGGCAGGTTTGGTGGTATTACACCAAACATCCTCCGGTTGACGTCGGCGAGTATTACGAGGCCGGAATTTCCTCGTTGCTGTTTGCCATCGTTGGCGTATTGGTGTGCCTGCTGCTGGCCGATCTGCGCGGCAAAGAAAAGCGACTGGCAAACAACGTGCTTGAACTGGAGCAGGCGCGTGAACGATTGCTGCGCGAGGAGAAACTGGCTGCCATGGGACGGTTGTCAAGCGCGATTGCTCACGAGATTCGCAATCCGGTCGCGATGATTGCCAGTTCCATCGCGACTGCCCGGCAGCTCTCCGGGGCAGAGCGGGAAGAAATGTTCGCCATAGCTTCCGACGAAGCCAACCGTCTCAGCCAGTTGACCACCGAGTTTCTGGACTATGCGAGCACGCGTACGCCGAGACTCGCTGAGACTTCTGTCGCGGATATGGTGGCTTACGTCGCGGACGCGTCGCGCGCGCACGCCAGCAAGAAAGGCATTCATTTTGAGGTGAGTATTCCCCAAAACCTGAGAGTTCTGGCGGACGAGGGTCAGTTACATCAGGCGCTGATGAATCTTCTTCTGAATGCGGTGGAGGCATCTCCGGCAGGCGGCACGGTCGCTGTGCGCAGTCACAATGGAAATCAGAAAATTTGCATTGATGTAGAGAATGCGGGGGCGCCAATTCCGGCGACCGCGCTAGGCCGCATTTTTGAACCCTTTTTCACGACCAAGGCCCGCGGGACCGGACTCGGTCTGGCGATCGCACGCAATATTGCGCGGGCACAAGGCGGCGACCTTGTTCTGGGCTCGAACGAGCCCGATCGCGTCTGTTTTTCGCTGATCCTTACGCTGTCCAGCGGAAAACGTCAGAGCTAAGCAAATAAGGAATCGAAAAGATGGGACGAATTCTCCTGGTTGATGACGAACCAAACATGCGCCGCATCCTGGCGTCAAACCTGCGCCAGGATCAACATCAGATATGGGAAGCATCCGGGGTCGAAGAGGCGCAGCGTAGTCTTGCCGCCAATGATTTCGATGTCGTGGTCACCGACCAAAAAATGCCGGATGGCGAGGGACTCACGGTTCTCGGTGCGGCACACGAAAACGATCCTACGATTCCTGTAATTCTGTTGACCGCAGTAGCGACGATCGAACTTGCGGTGGAGAGCATGCGCCAAGGCGCTTTCGATTTCCTCACCAAACCCTTTCAGCCCGAAGTGGTGCGCGCGACTGTGCGCCGGGCCTGCGAACGCACGCGCTTGCTCCGCGAAAACATTCTGCTGAAAGATGCAGTCGTCCGCCTGGAAGGAACGTCCGAAATCTACGGCGACAGCCCGGCTATACAAGAGGTGCGCGGGCGGATTGCTCGAGTAGCTCCCACTCACGCCACAGTGTTGATCACTGGCGAGACCGGTACCGGCAAGGAACTCGTCGCCCGGGCGATTCACCGCAACAGCCCGAGAGCCTCGAAGCCCTTCGTCGCTGTGAACTGCGCAGCGTTTACGGAGACTCTTCTGGAGAGTGAACTCTTCGGCCACGAAAAAGGAGCGTTCACCGGAGCCGACCGCCAGCGACCGGGCTTATTCGAGGCGGCCCACGAAGGTACATTATTCCTCGATGAAGCGGGAGAAATGTCGCTCGCAGCACAAGCCAAGCTGCTGCGTGTTCTTACCGACGGTCAGGTTTTGCGGGTGGGCTCAACGCGTCCGCGCCGGGTGGACGTTCGCGTTCTGGTCGCGACTCATCGCAACCTTGAACAACGCGTGAAAGAGGGGCTCTTCCGTGAAGATCTTTTCTATCGGCTTGCGGTTGTTCCCATTCACATAGTGCCGTTGCGGGACCGTCGCGAGGATATTGCCGGGCTGAGCGATGTGCTCTGCCATCAAGTCGCGACCGAACTCAAAATGCCCCGCCGGAGGCTGACGTCTGAGGCTCTGGAAAATCTTCAGCACTATCGCTTCCCGGGGAACCTGCGCGAGCTCAAGAATCTGATCGAGCGTGCCTACATTCTCACCAGCAACCCGGAAATCCGCGCCGAGGATTTGCCTCTGGCTCAAAAGGGAACACCTGCGACGAACGGTAACGGCGCCGCCCATCCCAGCGGGCTCTCGATCCCCTTCGCTGACTCGTTCGATCTGACCGGAGTACTCGAGAACGCGGAGAAGCAACTCATCCTTCGCACTCTGAATTCCACGCACGGAGCACAAGCCGAGGCGGCTCGTCGCATGGGACTCTCTCGCAGCGCCTTGGCATACAAGCTGACCAAGTACGGAATTCGAATGGCGGACTAGAAAGAGACGCCCGCGATACAGGGTGCGGGCGTCCTTACATTGCGGCAAATATCTAGTTTCGAACGAGGGCCTTCCGGCGTACCGCTCCTCCAAGGCCAATCATCCCAGCACCAAATAATGCGAGCGTAGAGGGTTCCGGAACAGAAGCAAAGGTAGTGTCGCCACCGGCTAATGTGACCGAGCCGTTAAAGAATCCCACGCCGGTATTAATGGTCAACTGTACCGCGACGCCAGTGACAGTCGCTCCGTTCATGGTTCCCGTGACCACACCGGTAAGGGTATAGCTGTGAGTGCCATTGGAGAGGGTTACAAGGGTCCATGTGGTCGGCCCTGAAAACGAACCCGAGAACAGAACTCCGTTCGGAATGCCGTCCGAGCCGTTGCCAGTGACCGTGAAGGCACCACCCGCACCGAAGCTTCCGCCCATTTGCAAAGATCCACTGGTCAGAGCTCCGGTGCTGAAAGACACGCTCCCGAGATCTCCCGAGACCAGACCTCCGCCGTCGAATCCGTTGACGGCAATCAGCATGGATCCGGAAAGCGAGAGCCCAGCGTTCGTTCCCGACAACGTGCCACCGCTGTTGCTGAAATCGGTGCCGCTACTGGCAAGAGCGAGGTTGGGCAGCATCATGCAAGAAAGAAAGAGAACAGCAGGGAGAAGAAGAGACTTGCTGGAAAAGCGCATGGAAAACGGCTCCTTAGGTCAAGTGATCATCGGCCAGCGGAGACGATAGCAGCGTGGTTGCAGCGTAAAAGTTGCGCCCCTCGAGGGTCCATACAGCAATCCCCGTAGCGCGGCCTGAAGAACGAATACTTAGTGCATCGGCGGCTCGAAGTTCGATTCCGCGATTTCCCTGTTCAGATAGGTCGAGCGGCCTAGCAAGTGTCGTTCCGTAGGCTGTTTTGACACCGTTTTGAAATTGTAAAAAAAATGTCAAAAACCGCGCCCTGACCCCGAATTTGCGGTCGAATCGTTGTAAGCTCAGGGAGTTGAAGGCGCTTCCGGATGGGGCTTCTCGCGGGTCCGGAGGTTCTCCCCTTAAAACCAGGACAAGCGATTATGGGAAATTTTGCTACGCCACTCAGCACCACCAGAGAGATGAATCCAGCTACTTCGATCAAGCCAGCGGGTCGTATCCTCGTGGTCGAGGATGACCCGGCCGTACAAAAGGCTCTCCGTCGTTTGTTCGAGACCGAGGGCTATACGGTGGAAACGCAGGCCGATGGAAGGGCCGCGCTCGATAGCTTCCAGTCGTCGCCGCCCGCCGCTGTAGTTCTTGATCTTCGGCTGCCGAAAGTTTCTGGCCGGGACGTGTGCAAGGAGCTCAAGTCGCTCGCTCCCACATTACCGATCGTCGTGCTCAGCGCCGCCAGCGATGTCTCCGATAAGGTCTTGTTGTTGGAGTTAGGGGCAGACGATTATGTAACAAAACCTTTCAGCCCTCGCGAGCTACTGGCCCGCGTGCGCGCAGCCCTACGGCACACGGTGCGCGTCCCTGATTTACAGGTGGTCAGTTTCGATGGCATCTCTGTGGATTTCAAGAGAATGGAAGTCAAGCGCGATGGACAGCCGGTTATCCTGACTGCCCAGGAATTCAAGACGTTCCAGTTCCTGGTGCAAAACGCCGACCGGGTCATCAGCCGCGACGAACTGCTGAACGAGGTATGGGGTTACCAGAATTACCCTTCCACGCGAACGGTGGATAATCATATTCTGAAGCTCCGCCAGAAGTTGGAGAAAGACCCTTCCAGCCCGGTACATTTCCGAACCGTACATGGCATGGGATACAAGTTCGTTCGTTAATTCTCGGATACCGGTGCCTCAAACTTCTCAAACCGACTTTGCTGCGGCTCTTCTGCCACGCCTCCGGCTGCGCACACGATTCCTGCTCTCGATGCTCCTCGTAACGGCGGGCTTGACCACCATCAGCTTATTGCTGGTGCGGCGCAGCGTAGAGAGTAACGTCCGTCAAAGTATTGCGGTCAACCTGCGAAACTCGGTGGCCGCATTTCAGGATTTTCGTCACGAACGCGAAACCACGCAGATTAGCTACGTGGCGCTCCTGGCCGATCTGCCCATCACCAGAGCGATCATGACCAGCGTCGATCCAGTGACCATCCAGGATGCGTCGCAATCGGTATCGCAGATCGCGGGCAACGATCTGTTTGTCATGGTCAACCGCAGCGGCAAGGTCGTCGCCATGCACACCAAAACTCCGGGATTCACCCGGGAGGCAGCTGAGAAGTATTTCCAGCAGTCTCTCGATGAGGATCGCGGGGAATCCAGCCACTGGTGGCTGGGCGAGCATCACCTCTACCAAACCTTTATCGAGCCGATCTATCGTGGCTCCCGAACCGATGGCACGCTGCTGGGGTTCCTGGTCATCGGATATGAGATCAACGACCGGCTCGCTGCGGAAGTCAGCAACGTAGCGGGAAGCCAGGTTGCCATCTCTTGCGGAAATGAAATCGTCGGCACGACACTCACTCCAGCACAGGTGCAAGGCGGAGGTATTCAGAGCCTGATTGCCGGATCCGCACAGAACGTTCCGCGCGATGTCGAGATAGGCAAAGAACGCTTTCTGGCCACATCCCTCGAACTATCAGGGTCGAAGACGACATCGGTTCGCTTGAGCGTGCTCGGCTCCTACGACCAGGCAACGAAATTTGTCGATCAACTCAATCGCTACCTGGTGCTGCTCGGTATCGCCGCAATCTTGATCGGCAGCGGACTGGTATTTTTCCTTTCTCACACATTCACCCGGCCCTTGGGGAACCTGGTGGCCGGCGTTCGCGCTTTGGAAGGTGGAGACTTTCACCATCCTCTGGACCAGCGAGGCGGAGATGAGGTTGCGGAACTCACGCTCACCTTCGACCGGATGCGGTCAAGCCTCCTTAAGACACAGCGCGATTTGCTTGAGTCCGAACAACTGGCCACGATTGGACGTATGGCAAGCTCGATTTCGCACGATTTGCGCCATTCCCTGGCGGCGATCGTCGCCAACTCTGAATTCCTCTGCGACAGTCACCTGACCCCGGCGCAGCGCGAGGAGTTGTACCAGGAAGTACGAAGCGGCGTAAACCTGATGACCGATCTCATCGATTCGCTGCTCGAATTCGCCCGCACTCGCGAGTCGTTGAGTCCTGCTTACGCCAGCGTGTCTGAAACGATTCAGCGAACGGTTCAGGCAGTCCGCCTGCATCCGAGACATCACGGCCGCACCATCGACGTGCTTTGTAGCGGGCCGGTGTCTGGGTGGTTTGATCCGCGCAAGTTGGAACGCGCTCTCTACAATCTGCTCTTGAACGCCTGTGAAGCCGCTCCCGTCGCTGGTGGGCATGTTGAAATCACGGCCGCCGAGGTGGGCGGCGCGATTTCTATCTCCGTTGCCGACAACGGCCCCGGTATCGCGGAATCCATTCGCGACCGGCTGTTTCATCCCTTCGTCAGTTATGGGAAAGAGAACGGCACCGGTTTGGGACTGGCGGTTGTGCAGAAAATCGTTCAAGATCATGGAGGCGAGATTTCTGTGGAACGCACAGCACAAGACAGAACGGTCTTCCGGATCGTGCTGCCGGGTCGGTTGCACGAAACTTTCCACACCGCCAGCGAACTAGCCGTAGACCTGCCTTCTCTTGTGCCCGCACAGCGGGAAGATGCCAGTCGAAATTCGATTTCTCATCCGGACTCTTAGGGCACGATCCAATCTCTTCGTCAGTGCCCGATTCCGGACGGTGTAGGAGGACGGTGTGAAGAGCCTTGCCCCTGCAGTTCGAAGAACCGCGTTAGCGGTTGCCGCTTTCGTCTTATTCAGCACGTTCTTGCGGGCGCAGCAAGCGCCCGCGGGTGCCGCCGCCGCGCCCGGTGAAACCGCGAGCGCCGTCCGTGACCTGCAGGATCAGGTTCGCGAACTTCGCACCCTGGTCGAACAGATGCGCGATGAGAATGCGCAGTCCCGCGCCGAAATGCACCAACTTCGACAGGACCTGCAAGCCACTCGGGCACTTCTCGAGCACCCGACAACGCCGGAGGGAACCGAACCGGCGGTGGCCTCAACGGTCAAGGGCACCGCTGCTTCCGGCCAAGCTGGCTCTCCATCGCCTGCGACTCCGCTCGAAGATCGTGTCCAGAAGTTGGAAGAGTCCACTTCGCTGATCGGATCGAAGATCGACGAACAATACCAGACGAAGGTCGAAACCGCCTCCAAGTATCGTGCGCGTCTTCACGGCATCGTGTTGATGAACTCCTTCCTCAACGTCGGCAATTCCGACAATCTGGATTTTCCCAGCTATTCCGAACCCGTCCTGGTGGGCTGGCCGAACACCACGCTCGGTGCGACATTGCGGCAGTCAGAAATCGGTCTCGAAATTTTTGGGCCGAATGTCGCCGGGGCCAAAACCTCGGCCGACGTTCAGATGGATTTCTCAGGAGGATTTCCCGGAACCGGCAACGGTGTGAATTTCGGAGTCGTCCGCCTGCAGACAGCCAGCTTGCGTTTCGATTGGGAAAAAACATCGTTTGTCGCTGGCCAGGATTCACTATTCATCTCGCCCCTTTCTCCAACGTCGTTCGCCTCGCTGGCCACGCCCGCATTCGCCTTCGCCGGAAACCTCTGGGGTTGGACGCCGCAGTTGCGCGTTGAACATCGCTTCGCGATTTCCGATCAGCAAACGGTCACCATGCAGGCGGGAATCCTCGACAACCTTGACTGGGAATATCCCGCCAACTCGTTCTATCGCTCGCCACAAGCCGGAGAACTCTCCGGGCAACCGTCTTACGCCTTCCGCACCGCGTGGTCGCGTCCGGTGCGCGAGCATCCCCTTGGCTTCGGAGTTGCGGGCTATTACGGCCGCCAGAATTGGACATGGGGTCGAAATGTCGATGCATGGTCGGCGATGGCAGATTGGCAGATTCCGATTGTCGCGCGCCTCGGTTTGTCGGGTGAGTTCTACCGTGGGCGCGGAATTGGTGGACTTGGCGGCGCGATCGGAACTTCGATCGTATATGGCGGCGATCCAGCGTTGCCCTTCAGTCCGATTCGCGGTCTCAACACTGCGGGAGGCTGGAGTCAACTTAAGTTTCAGCTGACTCCCAAAGTGGAGTTGAACGGAGTTTTCGCCGAAGACGACGCCTTTACCAGCGACATTCGCGGCTTTGCAACGGATCAAAACAACTTTGGGACAATCCTCGGACGAAACCGTGGCACACTAGGGAATGTGGTGTTTCGGCCGCGGTCCGACTTGGTATTTTCCGCCGAACTCAGACGATTGCGCACATTTCCCGTCTATAGCAGCAGCACCGTGACGAACCAGGTGAATCTTTCGGTAGGGATTCTATTTTGAAGATGCGCTCAATCCATCGCCGCTTGCCGCTTTGCCTGGTACTGCTCACGGCAGTGTGTGCGTCAGCCCAGCAGCCTACGTTGAAGGCTCATATCGATCTCACCAGAAATGGCCATCGCCTGAAGGACGCGTCGAAAGCAGTGGTGTGGCTGACTCCGGTGGGAGAAGTCGCTGAGCCACCGCAACAGAAACCCTCAGAGATCCCGCAACTCGTCCAGAAGGACAAAAGCTTTCGGCCTTCGCTTCTAGTGATCCCGGTGGGCGGCAAAGTGGAATTTCCCAACCACGATCCTTTCTTTCACAACGTGTTTTCGCTCTTCGAGGGCAAACGCTTCGACCTTGGTCTCTACGAAAGCGGGACCACGCGTTTTGTGCAGTTCGACAAGCCCGGCATCTCATTTATTTTTTGCAACATTCATGCCCAAATGAGTGCCGTCGTGATCGCCTTGGCGACGCCCTATTATGCGGTCTCCGACGCCCGCGGAGAACTGAGCATTCCCGGCGTTCCGCCTGGACGCTACGAGTTGCAGATCTTTCACTCCTCCGTAGCGCCTGAGGAACTTCGCGCACTGAGCCATGAGATCACGGTCTCGTCTGCTGATGCATCCCTCGGAAACTTCAAGTTGAACGAGACCGATATCGCACTCGCCCACAAGAACAAGTATGGCCGCGATTATGATCGGCCGGAACCGGATAGCCCGGCCTATGCGAGACCTTAGAGGGAAGGTTTCGAGGTTTCAAGGCTTTTGAGCTTTTCTTGCTCCAAAAAAGAAAAGGCGTGCAGGTTCGCACGCCCTTCTCGCCTCTGTCTTCACTTCGTTTACGTCAACTCGCTTGTATAGAGACCTGAACTGCTCAGGTCTCTCGCGTTTAGTGATGCCCGGAGTGGCCGCCACCGCTGGAATGGCCACCGCCGCTCGAATGGCTTGCACCGCCGCCGGAATAGCTTGCGCCACCAGAAGAGTGTCCACCGCCTCCACTGTAGGAATGGCCGCCACCACTCGGTGCGCTGCGTCCGCCACCGCCGTAGCTTGGGGCGCTGTGCGATCCGCCATAGCTTGGTGCGCTGCGTGGAGCGCTATAGCTCGGCGCACTGTAACTGCGTGGCGGGCTATAGCTGCGCGGTGCGCTGTTGCTGGGCGCTCGCGATCCGCCGTAACTCGGAGTGCGCGAACCGGATCCTCCGTAGGACGGAGACCGCACGATCGGCTGGTGCATATCGAGTTGCGGACGGTTTGAAGATCCAGGCGACGATCCGCGTCCGTAACTACCCGCCGACGCGCCGTAGCTTGGTCGCGAACCCATGGTGCTAGGAGCCGTGCGATTCCAGTAGCTTCCACTGCTACCACGCGCCACTGAAGAAGAAGCCGGACTCGACCCGCGTGACATTCCGCTACTCGATGGCGGCGTAAACGGCCGGAATCCATCGCGAGTGCCGGACGGAGCAGACTGCATGGTTCCCCGCTGCGGAGCTGAATTGGAGAAGCCCGGATTTCGGGATCCCATATTTTCAGAACCGCGATTGACCGGACCGACAGAGTTCGTCGAACCCGCCGGACGCGTGCTGCTGTTCGGAGGAGTAAAGGGCCGGAACCCGCCGCGGTTTACAGGTTCGGCCACGCGGTTCGTTCCGGAATTCGCCGGGCCCGTGGGCCGTGTCGCGGTACCGTTGCTCGGCGAGTTGAACGGACGAGATCCGATGCGATTTCCGTTTTGCACGGACGACGACGGATTGCCAACGCTTCTATTACCGGCAGTATTCGTCGCTCGATTCGAGAACGATCCTGCACTCGGCTTCTGCATGGTGCCGCTCGACGGAGTGCCACGCGCTGTGGATTCGCCACCGAAGCGGCCGCCAGCCGGCACTCCACCTACATGGCTCCGCTGCATCGTCTGCCGCAGACTTGCCTGCTGCTGCTGGAACGAAACCGGACGAGCGATATTATTGTGCGCCGATCCAAAGAAGCGCTCGTTGCCACCGTTGCGAATCGTGGACGGCGCTGCTCCGCGTCCGCTCGCCGACAGGCTCGCTCGCGTCGGAACGACAGGCAGGTTGCCCGCCATCATGCGCGCTCCCCCCAACTGCTGGCGCGTTACCGCTACCGGTCTCATTGGACCGCCGCCGAACTTTCCGGCACCCACCGCCGACATTCCTCGCCCAACGTGCGGGTCATGAATGTTGGCGATATTCGAGAAGCGGTTTCCGCCGTGCAGCGGCCGAATGCCGCCGTAGTTGTTAATGTTTGTGATGTTGACGTTGGTTACGTTGACCACGCCGAAGCGCCCGCGATATCCACCCCACCACGGATGGAAATAGTCACACGGACCGATCGGGAGCCAGCCGAAACCACCCCAACCACCGTAGCCAAATCCGAATCCAAAGCCGCCGCCCCATCCCCAAAATGAGACGTAAGCGGGAGCCCAAAACGGGTTATAGCCTACATATACCGGTCCCGGCCACCAGGCCCACGCGCCACCGTATGGAAACCAGCGACCGTAGTGATACGGAGCCCATCCCCAAGGCTCGTAGCCGACCCAGGTCCAGCCGTAATAGGGCTCATAAACCCAGTTGCCGTCGCGGTAGGGAGCCCAGTCCGCGTCCTCATTCGGAACCCACACGTCGCCATAATCCGGGACGTTCTTCCACTGACCATAAGCATCCAGATCCTGCGCTCCGGTGTAGCGGTGGTTGCCGTTGGTGTGCCGCCACGAGTTCGCATTCTGGATCATGTGGTCGCGATCGCTGTTCCAGCGATCCCAATCGTCGCGGTCGGGAGCTTGCGAAATCTTGTATTGTGCCTCGTCCGCCGTACCACGCACCGTCGCCATCTCACCGGCCTGCACTTCGGTACTGCCCTGGGGAGTGGCGATCTGCGCCTCGCCCTTGCGGACGATCACGACTGTATCGCCATCGGGACGCACTTCGATGCGGAAGACCCCATCATGATGCGCGGGGTGCACCGACACGTTCGGGGTATCAATTTCAGGCTCGGCTTCACCGTCTTTCGAGACCGTGTAGTTCAAGATGCCCTGACTCAACTGAATCTGAATATCCTTTTTCGTGAAGGTGGCAATGTTGGCCTTCGAGTTCGGCCCGAGCCGAACGAGGTTGGCAAAATCGAGTTGCAACTCAGCCCGAGCGCCGTCGGCGGTCGAGACCTTGTCACCGCCCATGACCGGCTGATTCAACGTGGCTGCCGACCAGTCACCGGAGTCTCCACGCTGGGTCGAGACATCGCCGTGAATCAAGCTGACGCGCGCCACGCCCTGATCGGTCGTCGCCGGTGCTTCGCCCTCGGGACCGCCGGGCTCTGCCTCGGTGGGCTGGGCGTCATTCGGCTGGGCGTCATTCGGCTGACCATAGGAAGGCGCATCCGGGCCTTGCTGCTGTCCCATCTCCATCGGAGCGCTGGGTTGGTCCGAGGGCGCTGGAGTTTCGTCCGTTGTTTGCGCCATAGCGCTAATCGAAAAAGTCCCTGCTACTGCCAGGGTTAGGATTGCCAAAATTGTATTGAACCTGTTTTTCATAACCACCTCTCACACCTGCCAGACTCTGCAAAAGAACTGTTTCCGATGAAATCTATCTACTGAGTGAGAGGCAACTGCGGTGCCAAAGACCGACGGGCAGCATTTATCTAACTTCTTTGTTTTCAATGGGCGGCAAGATGAATTACACAGCTGCGATGGTCTGCCCCCGCTGATTTGGCCGACCTCAACCAAGAGTGGTGGTTTTCGGCCAGCGAGTCGATTTTACCCGTGAGTAAATGGCGCTAGGATATTCCATAATTATCGTCTTGACAATTGTCGTTATAACGAGTATATTCTTAGATATGGGCAGCCAACTGAAGGACCGAACCACCGAGCGGTACGTTGCCAGTCCCGAGGAGAACGCTTTTGTCAGCCTCATACGGACCGGCGAAGCTTTGTCCCGCAAGCTCGAAATGGTGATGCGATCCGCCGACGTGTCGCCGACACAGTACAACGTTCTGCGCATTCTTCGCGGTGCACCTCAAGGCCTGCCCTGCACCGAAATCGGAGCGCGGATGATCAGTCGCGATCCCGACATCACCCGCCTTCTGGATCGACTGGAGAAGCGCGGACTGATTTCGCGCTGCCGCGAGACAAAAGACCGGAGGAGGGTCCTGACCCGCATTTCGTCGCAGGGTCTGCATCTGCTGAGCGAACTCGATGAACCCATCACCGAGGCACACAAACGTCAACTGGGGCATTTGGGCCGGGAACGTCTGCGCGCCTTGACGGAACTGCTCGAACTAGCGCGTCAACAAGCGGGCTAAATTTTTTTGACTAATTAGTCGTTATGACGACTATCTAAAAGACGGGAGAACAAAGTATGAGCACAGCCACACTGACACCTGAAGTATCCACAACAACCACATGGAAGATCGATCCGGTTCACTCCAATGCCCAGTTCAAGGTCAAGCACATGATGATCTCGAACGT
>Ga0070730_10003887_pt1 | contig 13277 bp, 9 predicted proteins | sample Coa_R1_3_FD_66447 | JGI IMG/M metagenome (GOLD analysis project Ga0070730, IMG submission 66447) | Surface soil microbial communities from Centralia Pennsylvania, which are recovering from an underground coalmine fire - Coalmine... | ecosystem: Environmental > Terrestrial > Soil > Unclassified ...
AAGGTGCGTTCATGAAATGCGGTTCCGACCGGCAAAGGAAAGACCTCAGGATTAGGGTGCGTGACTTTCCGATTATACGAAACCGCGCCACTCATGGCACTGATTACACAGCGTGGTCTATCACAACATTTGCCGGGGCGGGGTGCTAAAATTATTTGTCTACATGCTTCGCCTGATCCAATGGAGCGTCCTTTTCAGTGGCCTCTGAGCCACCCGGCTGTAGCATACGTGCGCGACCTTCCTTACGAATTGCATTTTTCTCGATTCATTTCGCTTCGGTCGTGATTGGACCAGAAGCCGGGAGCTGAAATCTGGTGGCTTCGAATAGATACGACGTGATCGTCATCGGCGGCGGACATAACGGCCTCACCAACGCTGCTTATCTCGCGCGTGCCGGGAAGAAAGTTCTGGTGCTCGAACGCCGCCACGTGCTTGGCGGAGCCGCGGTAACGGAAGAAGTCTTCCCCGGCTTCAAATTCTCCGTTTGCTCGTACGTGGTTTCGCTGCTGCGGCCGGAGATCATCCGCGACCTCGATCTCCCCCGCCACGGCCTGGAGATCCTTCCGCTCGACGGCACGTTTACGCCGATGCCAAGCGGCGATTATCTGTGGCGCGTGAATGACCACGGCAAGACGCGGCGCGAAATCGCGCGCCATTCTAAGCTCGATGCCGAAGCCTACGAAGAGTTCGGCAAAGCCATGCAGGCCATGTGCCGCTTCGTGAAGCCGATCCTTGGCATGGTCCCGCCGGAGCCGACCACGCTCAATCCGCGCGAACTGATGAAGCTGCTTTTCATCGGCAAGCGTTTCCAGGGCATGCCGAGCGAGGACAAATACAACCAGGTGCAGCTCATGACCATGAGCGCCGTCGACTTCCTCGACCAGTGGTTCGAGACCGACGTGCTCAAAGCCACGATGTCTGCCTCTGGGATTATCGGCACATTTCTCGGTGTGCGATCCCCGGGGACTGCCTACGTGCTGCTGCATCACTACATGGGCGAAATCGACGGCGCTTTCCGCTCCTGGGGATTCGCCCGCGGCGGCACCGGAGCGATCTCCAACGCGATAGCCGATGCCGCGCGCGAGGCCGGCGCGGAAATCCGCACGCAGGCGCCGATCGCGAAGATCATCGTCAAGAACAACCGCGCTCAGGGTGTGGCTCTCACGAACGGCGACGAAATTTACGGCGACGTGATCTCCTCCAGCGTCGATCCGCGGCTTACGTTTATCAAGTTCATCGAGGAGAACCAACTGCCAGCGGAGTTTCTGGAAGACGTGCGCCGCTACAAGTTCCGCGGATCCTCCGGCAAAGTCAACATCGCGCTTGACGCCCTGCCCGACTTCAAATGCCTGCCCGGTTCAGGCGCGCACCTGCGCGGCGCCATTTCTATCTCGCCCAGTGTCGAATACATGGAGCGCGCCTACGACGACGCCAAGTACGGCAACTTCTCGCGCCGCCCTTACATTGACATGGTGATCCCTTCGCTCACCGATCCCTCCGTTGCGCCGCCGGGCAAGCACGTGATGTCATGTTTTGTGCAGTACGCGCCTTACAAGCTGCGCCCCGGCTTGAATTGGGACGAGCAGCGCGAAGCCTTTGGCAATAATGTGATCGACACGATTTCCGAGTATGCGCCGAATATAAAGAACATCATCCTCAACAAGCAGGTGCTCACGCCGCTGGACCTCGAACGCGAATTTGGCTTGAGCGAAGGCAACATCTTTCAGGGCGAGCTCTCGCTCGAACAGCTCTTTTTCCTCCGTCCCGTTCCCGGCTACGCGCAGTTCCGCACGCCCATCAAGAACCTTTATATGTGCGGCTCGGCTACGCATCCCGGCGGCGGCATCATGGGCGCGCCCGGACGCCTGGCGGCGCTCGAGATCCTGAAGGACGTCGGCGGCAGCACACAGCGCGAAAAACCGGTGCGTGCCGGCACGCTCAGGGGAGTGAGCTAGGCCATGGCCGAGACCCGCGACGTTGTCATCATCGGCGGCGGCCACAACGGCCTGGTCACCGCTTTTTATCTTGCCAAAGCCGGATTCAAACCGCTCGTGCTGGAGCGCCGTTCGGTGGTTGGCGGCGCTGCGGTCACTGAAGAGTTTTCCCCCGGCTTCCGCTGCTCCACGCTCGCGCACTCCGCCGGCCCAGTGCTGCCGGAGATCGTGCGCGACATGCAGCTCGAGCGCCATGGCCTGAAGTTGTTAACTCCAGAAGTCGGGGTGACCGCGCTCTCTCCTGACGGCCGCGCGCTCGTGCTCTACAACGATGTGAAGTGCTCCGCTGCGGAGATTGCGAAATTCTCGGCCAAAGATGCCGCGCAATATCCGGTGCTGCATGAGTCGCTCAAGAAGATCGGAGCCGTGATTGCTGACGCGCTCAAGCTCCCGCCCCCCAACATCGACAGTCCGAGCAGTTCCGATCTCTGGGGCATGCTCAAAACCGGGCGCAGCCTGCGCAAGCTGGGCAAGAAAGATATGTACCGCGTCCTGCGCTGGGGACCGATGGCCGTCGCCGACCTGGTAGCCGAGTTTTTTGAGACCGAATTGCTCCGCGCCGTGGTTGCCGCTCGTGGAATCTTTGGCACAGCACTGGGACCGTGGTCGGCAGGCAGCAGCCTCGTCTTGCTGCTGCGGGCCGCCGGCGATCCGCATCCCGCGGGCTCAGCTTCGTTCTCCCATGGCGGCGTTGGGGCAATTACACAGGCAATGGCCGCTGCGGCGCGTGAAGCCGGCGCGGATATTCGCACTGATGCAGATGTCGCTCAGGTTGTGATCAAAGACGGCGCTGCCGTGGGCGTGATGCTCTCAAACGAACATGGAATCGACGCGCGCGCCGTGATTTCCAACGCTGACCCCCGCCGAACCTTGCTCAAGCTGGTCGATCCCACGCAGCTTGCTCCCGATTTTGTGCAGAAGCTGAAGAACTACCGCATGCCCGGAACCGTCGCCAAGCTCACCTTCGCTCTTTCAGGTCTGCCGAATTTCAAAGCTCTCAACGGCAATCAAGACGCGTTGCGCAGCCGCATCCACATCGGCCCGGAGATCGATTACCTTGAGCGTGCTTTCGACGAATCAAAATACGGCAACTTCTCGCCGCACCCGTATCTTGAGATAACGATTCCGTCCCTTGCCGATCCCTCGCTCGCGCCCGCGGGCAGGCACGTCATGTCGGTTTACATGCAGTACGTGCCGTTCAAGCTCAAGTCGGGCGATTGGACAAGCCAGCGAGACGCGCTGGGCAACACTGTGGTTCAAGCGATCAGCGAATATGCTCCGAACTTCCCGGACCTGATCGAAGACGCGCAGATCATCACGCCCAAAGACCTGGAGGAAACCTACGGCCTGACCGGCGGCCACATCTTCCACGGCGAGTTGGCGCTCGACCAGTTCTTCACCATGCGCCCGCTGCTTGACTGGGCGCGCTATCGTACGCCCATCCGCAACCTTTATTTATGCGGATCGGGAACCCATCCCGGCGTCGGGCTGACCGGCGGCTCAGGAGCGAACGCGGCGCGGGAGATATTGAAACAGCTGCGCTGATAAGGCTAAGCTGGCTGTACACATGGCGAATTATTCCAACAACCGTCCGGAAGTTGCGGTTTCAGAAGCCCTCACCCTGCCGCAGAGTTACTACACTGACCCTGGCTGGTTTCAGCGCGAAATCGAAGCCATCCACTTTGACATGTGGCTCTGCGCCGGACGCGCCGCGCAGATTCCCAACCCGGGCGACTACTTTGTCCGTCACATTGCCAACGCCAGTGTGATCATCACGCGCGACGAGCAGGGAACCGTCCGCGCGTTCCATAACGTGTGCCGCCATCGCGGCACGATGCTCTGCCAGGACGAAGAGGGGAAGTTCGCCGGCCGCATCCAGTGCCAGTACCACGCCTGGACTTACAAACTCGATGGGACACTGGCAAATGCGCCGCACATGGAGAAGGTGCAGGGCTTTCGACAACAAGACTATCCGCTCAACGCGGTGGCCACTGCGCTCTGGGACGGCCACATCTTCATCAATCTATCAGCCCACCCAATTCCGTTTGCGCAGCACCTAGCCGGACTGGACCAGAAATTCCGCCCCTGGCGCATGGAAGAACTACAGATGGTCGAGCGCCGCGTCTATCACTTGAAGGCCAACTGGAAGCTCATCATCCAGAATTATTCCGAGTGCCTGCACTGTCCGATCGTGCATCCGCTCTTGAACAAACAGTCGCATTACATGAGCGGCGACAACGAACCGCCCCAGCCCACGTATCTTGGCGGACGCATGGACTTGCGCGAAGGCGTGCAGAGCCTCACCATGGATGGCAGCACCAGCCGCTGCGCGCTTCCCGGCCTCGGCGCCGATGACCAGCGCCACGTCTACTACTACTGCCTGTTGCCCAACTTCTTTCTCAATCTGCATCCCGACTACATGCTTACCTTCACCATGTGGCCGCGCGCCGTTGATCAAACCGACATCATCTGTGAATGGCACTTCCATCCTGACGAAATTCGCAAGCCCGGCTTCAACTCGAAAGATGCCGTCGAATTCTGGGACATCACCAATAGGCAGGATTGGAAGCTCTCCGACCTGGCACAGCAGGGAATCAGCTCCAGGGGCTATCAGCCCGGACCTTATTCCAACCGCGAAGAGCTGCTGCTCGCGCTGGACAGATTTGTTTTGGAAAGGACTGCAAAAAGCCACTAACCGCAAACGACAAGCAGCACGAAGACCTAAAACATAACTTTGTTTTCCTTCGTGCGCTTCGTGGTTAAGTCTGTTTCAGAACTGCGCCAGGCTCTCCATCGCCTTGTACAGGTCGTCTGCCTGGGGCAGAATCACGTCTTCCAAAATCGGCTGGTATGCCACGAACGTGTCCGTCGCCGCCACGCGCTTCACCGGCGCGTCCAGGTCTTCAAACAGCTCATCTGCAATGCGGGCAGCGATCTCCGCTCCGTAGCCCCAGCTCAGCGTGTCTTCGTGCGCCACGATCACGCGGCTGGTCTTGCGCACCGAGGTCGCAATCGCCTCCCAGTCATAGGGATTCAGCGTGCGCAGGTCGATCAACTCGACGCTCACGTTCTGCTCGCGCTCGATCTTCTGTGCCGCTTGCAGCGCACGCGGAACCACAGCGCCGTAAGTGACTACGGTGAGGTCTTTTCCTTCTTTCACGATCTTCGCCTTGCCAAACGGAACCATGTAATCCGGCCCCGGATACGGCGCGCGCCCGAAAGTTTCACGGTAAAGCCGCTTGTGCTCCAGGAACATGACCGGATCATCGCAGCGGATCGCGGTGCGCAGCAGGCCGTTGGCGTCGAGCGCATTCGATGGGAAGCAGACGCGCAGGCCGGGAATGTGTGTGAACAGGCTCTCGCCGCACTGCGAGTGATAGATGGCGCCGCCTGTGAGATAGCCTCCAATTGCAACGCGGACCACCGCCGGGCAGGAAAAGTTTCCGTCCGAGCGCCAGCGGATCAGCGAGAACTCGTTTCTGATCTGGTGATAAGCGGGCCAGATATAGTCAAAGAACTGGATTTCCACCACCGGCTTCAAGCCGCGCGTCGCCATGCCCACGGCGCGGCCGACGATGTTGGCTTCTGCCAGGGGCGAATTGAAGACGCGGTCGCCCCCAAACTCCATCTGAAGTCCGGCCGTCAGCTTGAAAACTCCGCCCTTGCCCTTGATCTGCTTCTGCTTGAGATATTCTTCGCGGCTGCAATCGGCCACATCTTCGCCAAAGACCACAATGCGATCGTCGCGCCGCATCTCGTCTTTCAGGCAGGCATTGATCAGGTCGGCCATCGTTTTGTCTGCGCCCTGAGACTGCGGCTCTGAGCTAAGCCTGCGCGGGTCAAGGTCTTCCGAATAAACGTGCCGGTAAATCGAATCAGTTGCGGGGAAGGCCGCGGCCAGAGCGCGATCGGATGCTTCGACCACCTCTTCGTCCACGGTTTTTTCCAGCTTGTTGATGCCGGCTTCGTCCAGGATGTTCTCGCGCACCAGGAACATCTGCATGCGCGTCACCGGATCGCGCTTGGCATCTTTCTCGCGCTCGGACTCGGGCCGATAAAGCTTCTCATCGTCCGACAACGAGTGCGAATATGGCCGAATCACGTGTCCATGCACCAGTGCCGGACCTTTGCCCGCGCGCATGTAGTCCACCGCGCGCTTGCACGCCGCATAGGACGCTATCGGATCGGTCCCATCACACTCTTCGATCAGTAAATTCGGAAAATTGCTTACCAGCTTCGAAACGCTGCCGCCCGCGGTCTGTACCTCGACGGGAACCGAGATCGCGTATCCGTTGTCTTCGATCAGGAAAAGCACCGGCAACTTCAAATTGCTGGCCGAGTTCAGCGCCTCCCAGAACTCGCCTTCGCTGGTGGTGCCGTCGCCGGCGGAGCAGTAGACCACTTCATCGCCGTGAAAACTCACATCTTTGAACCGGCGGTAATCGCCTTCATGCTTTTCCGCCGCTTCCGGATGCTTGCTGAAGTAGCGCCCCGCCTCGGCGCAGCCCACGGCCTGAAGGAACTGCGTTCCCGTCGGCGAAGATTGCGTCACGATGTTGAGCTTCTTGTGTCCCCAGTGCGAAGGCATCTGGCGCCCGCCCGAGGCAGGATCATCGGCCGCGCCCACCGCTTCAAGTAACTGCTCGTACGGAGTCATGCCCAGAGCCAGACAGAGCGCGCGGTCGCGATAATAGGGATAGAACCAGTCATAACCCGGCTTCAGGTTCAGCGCCGCCGCCACCGTCAGCGCCTCATGACCAGCGCCGGAGATCTGGAAGAAGATCTTCTGCTGGCGCTTGAGCAGGATCTCGCGGTCGTCGAGCCGCCGCGAAAGGTACATGAGGCGGTAGATCTCGATCAACTGTTGGCGCGTCAGCCCTTCGTACGTTTTCTCGGCTTTGATAGGCATCTCGGCCACTGCTGCCGGGCTCTTCTTGGAGTCGATCTTGGTTACGGCCATGGCTCTCCTAAAATATTGCCTTGCTTGGTGGGTTGAGGCGTACTCGGGTGTACCTTCCATTTTAAATCCTAAGGTGTTTACCGGGATATACTGAAATTGGATGATTTGCAAAAACCGGCCCATCCCCGGCCACACCGCCAAGCTGCTCATCTTCGACCTCGACGGCACCCTGATCGACTCGCGTCAGGACCTGGCCAACTCCGTCAATGCCATGCTCCGCCACTTCCGGCGGCCCGAACTGCCGGCCGACGTGATTGCCAGCTATATCGGCAATGGCGCTCCCATGCTGGTGCGGCGGTCGCTGGGCGATCCCGATGACGAGAACTTTGTTCAGGACGCGCTGCTGTACTTCATGGCCTGGTACCGCGAGCACAAGCTCGATCACACATACGTGTATGAGGGAATCATGGAGTCGCTGGAGGCGATTCGCGCCAGCCGCAACGGCCGTCCCGTGAAGATGGCCGTGCTCAGCAACAAGCCGGTCGGCCCGTCGCGCGCGATCGTGGAAGCGCTGGGCCTGGGGCAATATTTTTTCCAGGTTTACGGCGGCAACAGCTTCCACACCAAGAAACCCGATCCCGCAGGAGTCGAGGCGCTGCTCGCGGAAGCCGAAGCGCAACCGGAAGAGACGGTGCTGATCGGCGACTCAGACGTTGACGTCATTACCGCGCGCAATGCTGGAATCTATTCCGTTGGCGTGACCTACGGCCTGGCGCCCCACACGCTGGAAGATGCGCCACCCGACGTGCTGATCGACAAGCCGCACGAGCTGGCCACGGTGTTGGGCGAACGAGAGCAGTGCCGGCTCGAGTTCCTGTCCTGAGTTAGAGCCGCACCGTGCTACGTTGCTTTCCTGGTTTCGAAAGAGCATAATGGCGTTCTGTCACCGGGAGATTTCATTCTCCCGTTTCCACACTTATCCAACAGACTGTCTTAAGTCCCTAGCGTGTGGAACAATTCCGGAGGACGCTGCCTGTTGCGGACAACTCCTCCTTTACAACATTGGTCAACTCCAATCGTTTGTGTCTCAACGACGTTTCCTTTCGGCTCATACGAAGTCGAAATTGAGGAGGAACACCATGCCAAGTCTCTGCTACAAGATCCACGGCCAAAAGCACTGCTTTGAGATTCCTACGCTGGTTGACCTGAGCCAGGTCATCCACAAACCCGGCCCAGGACCAGTCAACTTTCCACAACTGGAGCTGGCGGTCACCGTTGTAGGCCTGGTCAATGCCATCGAGAAAACAGGGCGGAATACCGAATTCGGGGCCAAACTTCTTGAAGTTTCGAATGCGTTCATTCAGAACGTGAGGACCGGCCTTCCGCAGGGAGTCGAACTCACGGAGGATCGTCCAATCAAACAGGCTATTTCCGCCTAGCCATCAACCTGCGGTCATCGGCGAGAACCGGCGCGTTTGCGGCGCCGGTTTTTTGTCGTTCGATGGCGTTGGCCTAAGGTATTCTGATATGTTCATTCCCGCTCAAAATCCTGGAGAGCACCCTTTGCCGTCAATTCGCGAACATTTTGACGTTCTGATCATGGGCGCCGGCCTGTCCGGCATCGGCGCGGCCCATTATCTGCAGACGCTCTGCCCCGGCAAAAGCTACGTGATTTTGGAGCAAAGAGAGCAGATAGGCGGCACCTGGGACCTGTTCCGCTATCCCGGGATCCGTTCTGACTCGGACATGCTCACCATGGGCTACTCGTTCCGGCCGTGGACCAATGCCAAGGCGATCTCGCCGGGCGAAGACATTCGCCAATACATAATGGCCACCGCCCGCGACGAAGGGATTGACCGGCACATTCGCTTCCGGCATCAGATTAAGCGCTCGGCGTGGTCAACCGATGAAGCCAGGTGGACTGTGGAAGCGGTGCGCACGACGCCCGAAGGCGGCGAAGAGCCGGTCACTCTGAGCTGCAATTTCCTGTTCTCCTGCGCCGGCTACTACCGTTATTCGGCCGGCTATCTGCCGGAGTTTCCCAACAGCCAGCGCTTCCAGGGACGATTGATACATCCGCAGGCCTGGCCTGAAGATCTGGATTACGCAGGAAAGCGCGTTCTGGTCATCGGCAGCGGAGCCACCGCAGTTACGCTGGTTCCTGCCATGGCGAAGACTGCCAGTCATGTAACCATGCTGCAGCGCTCGCCCACTTACGTTATCTCCATGCCGGAGCAGGACCGCATCGCGAACTTCCTCCGCCGCATTATGCCGGCCATGTGGGCTTACAAGCTGAGCCGCTGGAAGAACGTCGGCTTCATGACTTATGTCTATCAGCTCTCGCAGCGCTTCCCGAACTTTGTGAAGAAGGGTCTGATTAAGAAGGCGAGCCAGCAGTTAGGGACCGATTTCGACGTGGAGACCCACTTCACGCCGCGCTATCGCCCCTGGGAACAGCGCATGTGCCTGGTTCCCGACGGCGATTTGTTTGCAGCCATCAGTTCCGGGCGCGCCAGCGTGGTGACGGACCAGATAGACACATTTACGGAGAAAGGCGTGCTGCTCAAGTCCGGCAAGGAGTTGGAAGCGGAGATCATCGTCACCGCCACCGGCCTCACTTTGCAGGCCTTTGGCGGGGTTGAAATGTCGGTCGATGAGCGGCGGGTCGATCCCGCTCAGCTTCTTTCCTACAAAGGCGTCATGATGTCCGGCGTGCCGAACTTCGCGTCGGTCTTCGGCTACATCAACGCCTCCTGGACTCTCAAGGCTGACCTGATCGCCAACTTCGTTTGTCGCCTCCTGAACCTGATGGACCGCAAAGGCATGCGCCAGGTTACTCCACAGCCGCACGGTGAAACCGCGGCTGCGCCATTTGTCGAAAAGTTCACTCCGGGCTACATCCAGCGGGCGATCGCAAGCTGGCCCAAGCAGGGATCGACCAAACCCTGGCGCGTGTACCAGAACTATTTCAAGGACAGCCTGGCGCTGAAGTGGTCGCGACTTGAGGATGGCGCCCTGGAGTTCTCCAATCCGACGCCTGTAAAACAGCCAACGTCTCTGTCCGGGGTAGAAGACAAGCAAATGGCAATTGGCGATTAGCGAATCGCCGGCATTTGCCGCCGCTCACCTTTTCATGTCACACTAAAGAGATTTCCTCTCCTCAAAATCGCAATCAGAGAGGTATCAGACCAATCTTCTTCCCGATTCGCCGGTGAAATTGGTTTTTATAAGGAATTATGGATTTTCGTTTAACATCCGATTACAAGCCCAAGGGTGACCAGGCAACTGCCATTGACGAGCTGACCCGCGGCATCTACGCGGGCGAGAAGCACCAGGTGCTGCTCGGCGTGACCGGGTCAGGGAAGACCTACACCATGGCCAAGGTGATTGAGCAGCTTAATCGCCCGGCCCTGGTGCTGGCGCACAACAAGACGCTCGCGGCGCAGCTGTATCACGAGTTCAAGCAGTTCTTCCCCGCGAACGCGGTCGAATATTTCGTCTCTTATTACGACTACTACCAGCCTGAAGCCTACATTCCCGCCGGAGACGTCTACATAGAAAAAGAGGCCACCATCAATGATGAGCTGGACAAGCTTCGGCTCTCCGCCACGCGGTCACTCTTCGAGCGGCGCGATTGCGTGATTGTGGCTTCGGTCAGCTGCATTTACGGCCTGGGCTCGCCGGAAGCGTATTACGGCATGCTGTTGTTCCTGGAGAAAGGGCAGAAGATCCGCCGCCAGGACATCTTCAGCAAGCTGGTCGAGATTCTGTACGAGCGCAACGACGTCGACTTCAAGCGCGGGACGTTTCGCGTGCGCGGCGATGTGATCGAAGTTTTTCCAACCTACGATGACAACGCCTATCGCATTGAGCTGTTTGGCGACGAAGTCGATTCACTCTCGCAGATCGATCCGCTCTTTGGCACAGTGAAACAGAAATACACACGGCTTCCTATCTATCCCAAGAGCCACTACGTGATGTCGAATACGACCAGGAACCAGGCCATCGGCACCATTCTGGAAGAGTTGGCGTGGTGGGAAAAAGAGCTGGAGAAAGATGGCAGGCTGGTGGAGTCGCAGCGCATACACCAGCGCACCCGCTTTGACCTGGAGATGATCAAGTCGGTCGGTTATTGCCACGGCATCGAGAACTACTCACGCCACTTCAGCGGGCGCCAGCCCGGAGAGCCGCCGCCGACGCTGCTCGACTACGTTCCCCGCGACTTCATCATGTTCATCGACGAGTCGCATCAGACCGTCCCGCAGCTGCACGGCATGTGGCACGGTGACCGCTCGCGCAAGGAGAACCTTGTGCAGTACGGCTTCCGCCTGCCCTCGGCGCTCGACAACCGCCCGCTGAAGTTCGAAGAGTTTGAAGAACGCACGAACCAGATCGTCTATGTTTCAGCGACGCCGGGACCGTATGAGCTGACAAAGTCGTCAGGTGTTGTAGTCGAGCAGATCATCCGGCCCACCGGCCTGGTCGATCCGCCCACTGAGGTGCGGCCGGTGAAGGGGCAGATCGATGACCTGCTCCATGAAATCCGCGACCGCGTCAGCAAGGGCGAGCGCGTGCTGGTGACCACGCTGACCAAACGCATGGCCGAAGACCTGGCCGAATATTATGCCGAGGTCGGCGTACGCTGCCGCTACATGCATTCAGAAATTGAAACACTGGAGCGCATCAAACTGCTGCGCGACCTGCGCAAAGGCGAGTATGACGTGCTGATCGGCATCAATCTGCTGCGCGAAGGCCTGGATCTGCCCGAGGTATCGCTTGTCGCCATCCTCGACGCTGACAAGGAAGGATTCCTGCGCTCCAGCGGCTCGCTGATCCAGACCATCGGCCGCTGCGCCCGCAATCTGAACGGCCGCGCCATTCTCTACGCCGACCGCATGACGGATTCGATGAGGCGCGCCATCGACGAAACCGATCGCCGCCGCGCCATCCAGGTGGCCTACAACCTGGAGCACGGCATCACGCCGGAATCGATCAGCCGGCCGTTGATGATGTCGCTGGCGGGAATCGCTGAGGCCGACTACGTGGATGTTACTCAAGGTTCTGATGGCCTGCCCGACTTCAAATCGCAGGATGAGCTGGATACCTTCATCGCGAACCTGGAAAGCGATATGCGCGAAGCCGCGAAGCGATTTGAATTTGAGAAAGCCGCCAAGCTGCGCGACACGGTTCGCGACCTGAGGACCAAAGAATTTCTGTTCACCTAGTGCGATACGCGCAAGGCGGCGGTACAATCAGCGCGAGGTCAACGCCCATGCCTCTGTCTCCCCTTGCCCGCTTGTGCACCGTTTCAGTACTGTGCCTGATAACTGCATTTTCACTTGGTTCCCCGGTCTCCGGCCAGTCCGCGACCAAAGTTGTTTTGCTGGGCACGGGAACACCTCGCCCATTTCCTGATCGCTCCGGCCCGGCAACAGCGATCGTGGTTGGGGATCGCGCCTACCTCGTGGACTTCGGACCTGGTGTAATTCGTCGGGCCGCGGCCGCCGCAGAGCAGGGGACTGCTGCGCTGGATCCGGCAAAGATTACGGTCGCGTTTGTCACTCATCTCCATTCGGACCACACCGCCGGCCTTCCTGATCTTGTGCTCACCCCCTGGGTCATGGGCCGCAAGCAACTCGATATCTATGGACCTGAAGGCACAGAGGAGATGACGGGTCACGTGCTGGCCGGGTGGCATCGTGACATCGAAATCCGCAGCAAAGGCGGTGAAGGCCGGCCGCCCCTGAATGTTCGCAGCCATGACGTAAAGCCCGGGGTTATTTATAAGGACGACAAGGTGACGGTGAGAGCATTTATGGTTCGGCACGGCGAATGGCCCCAGGCATTCGGCTATCGCTTTGATACTCCTGATCGCTCGATCGTTATTTCAGGCGACACCAGTCCGGCCCCCGACCTGGTGGAGAACTGCCAGAAATGCGACGTTCTGATTCACGAGGTGTATTCACCATCCAGCACTGTCCCCAGCATGTCCGACTGGCAGGCTTATCGGGCCAAATACCATACCTCCACTACTCAGCTGGCGGAAATTGCAAGTCGGACCAAACCGGGAATTTTGATTGTGTATCACGTAGCAGGAAAGGGCTCAGCTCCGAATGGGTACACTCCAGATGAACAACTGCTTGAGGAAATTCACAAAGGCTACCAGGGCAAGGTCGTGATCGGCCACGATCTCCAAGTCTATTGATCTTGCAGTCGAGAATTGAGGGTTAAGTTCGAAGAGCCGCCAAGCTGCGGGATAGGGTGCGGGATCTGCGGACCAAAGAGTTTCTGTTCACCTAGAAAGGCGCATGGTTACCTGGCGAAGACAGTGACGCAAATGGTCGCGGCCAGGATGACTCTAAAATCCGGTAGCGTGCATCTAT